>ENA-OQDF01000031-OQDF01000031.1-human-gut-metagenome-genome-assembly--contig:-NODE-31-length-39508-cov-2.050151_pt1 | contig 39508 bp, 37 predicted proteins | sample MGYA00242769_ERZ504597 | MGnify/ENA primary metagenome ERZ504597 (study PRJEB26092, sample SAMD00036305) | human gut metagenome | host: Homo sapiens | study: EMG produced TPA metagenomics assembly of...
CAGATCGTTTTCTGTTACTAAGGCACGTTCATTCAATTCTAAGAACTCTAAGGTAACAGGGTGTTGATAACATCTTTAGGCTTGTAATAAGGTCGCTTGTTGCTGTACTAAGCGGAGAGGGCTTCTTTATTTTGGATAGTCCGCTACGCTCATAGTATAAAGACGCTATTTGTTGTTCCAATTCTTTGACAGACCAGCAGCTACGAATTGTTTCCATTTCATAGAAAGCACGTTTTACCGGGTTGTCTATTTTGCGATATGTTTTAAGTGGGTATAAGGTATTTTATTGAATATCTTTGTTGCTGGATTTATCCATTTATTATACTCTTTATCAGATTGTTGTAATTCGGCACTTGCCGAGTGCCGAATTTCATTTCCTGCCATGATGTAGTGTAATACTTGTTCTTTCAGATGTGGATAAACAAGGTATAACCGTCTAAATTCACGGAATCTACGTTCATTCAGACCTTTTGTTTTCAGCCGTTGTTCCTGCTTTTTCAACAGTTGTTCACCGTATGTGGCACGGTCTTCTCCGTTCTGTTCGAATTCCACGATATAGCAACCCATAAACCAGTTACGGGAAGTAAGGGCAAGGTTTACAGCGTGTGCGGCTTGTGCCTGCAACGTGTTCTGTATCGTGCTGATATGTTTTACTAATGCTTCAAAGTTCATAGTCGCAAAGATAATCTTTTGTGGTTAAAACTTTAGTTCAGGCAAGCTGTTTATTGCTTCCTCTTTCAATTTATCCACCACACGGGTGTATTTCTCTGTATGCTTCAATCCGCTGTGTCCTAAAAGATTGGCTAAGATCTTGATATTTGCTCCATTGTTCAGAATGTTCACGGCAAAAGAATGCCGGAAGCAATGCCAGCTTATATGCTTGTCTATTCCGGCTCTTTTTTACCCCAACGCTTAACCGATTTGCAGCAGCTTTCGTATGTAGGCAAATCGAATATCAAACAGTTCTTATCTGCCGGAGCTTCACCAATGATAGACAATAGAACGTCATTCAAAGAAATAACCACACCTACTGGCAGAATGTCCCTTGGCCTTGCTTTGCTCGAACTTCAATAATCAGTTAGCATAATCCACATTTTTAAAAGTAAGGTCTTTTACATCGCAGAAGCGCAGACCGCAATACAGGCAAAAGATAAACGCTCGTCTGGCTGTAGGGTTTTCGTTGTTATAATGAAAAGCCACCAACTTTTGTATTTCTTCGGGCGAAAGCACATCTTTCCGAAGCATCTGACTATCCACTTTGCAGGTAACATCTTTGCAAGGGTCTTCCAGCATTACATCATGCTCTATTGCATAGCGAATACTTCTTGAAACGCTGGTAAATGCTTTTAGCACCTTCACCAATGCTTCGGGATTGCAGATAAGCTACAAACTGTTCCATCATTTCTTTGGTGATGAGTTCCGGTTTAATGCTACACTCATTCATGGGGTATTTCTCTTTCAAGAAGTCTTTGAAACGGCTAAGTGCAATTTGCACCATGCGAATGTCTTTCTTTGTATAACTGTTTATGTATGCTTGATAATAATCCAAGAAATTAACCGTCCTGTCTTTCTTTAAGCGGTAGCCAAGCATACTCTCCTTAAACTCCTGCTCACGCTCTGCGCGTATTTTTGAAGCGAGTTCCAAGTTTCCTTGTTCTGTTGTCATTCAGCTGGAGTATGTGGCTTGTCTATCAGATACAGGCTAAGGTTTTCTTTTCGCCTGTGATGCTTGACTGCGAACTTTGGCTTTCCTTGCATCTTGCCACTTTCGTAATATACCTGATTGCCGTTTTCATCTAATACGGGCTTTTCCTCTCTACCTAAATAATACTCCAACTAAAGGCTGATTCTGCATCCGAAGTTTATTTTGCTCCAATTTCGGATTTTCTTTCGTTTTCCTATGATTTCTATGGTTTGTACCTGGTCTGGGCATGAAAGGATGTAGACAAATCTATTATAAATCAAAATTTTACAAGGGTTTTGTCTTTTTCTACTGAAACATAGCTGAAACATTTTTGTTTTGGGTTTCAATCCCAGTAGATGGGACCAACGTAAAAAGAGGCGGATGAAAAAATGAGGGAAAGGAACCGGGAGAGGGGTATCCGCAATATTGGAAGGCATTCTTGATAATCTTCTCATTACAACAAAAGTGAAGAATGTAAATGATGAGATGCGCTATACTTTTGGGAATAAAAGGCAGAGGAACTCTTTGAATATTCGGCCAAAGAGGCTATAGACTAGACGGATTTTGAAACAATGCCAGAGGCTGTAGCTTTAATTAGGAAAGAGGATGAAGAGCAGCTGGTCAAGGCGGGGATTCCGCAAGAGGGTATACGACGTTTTTTACCAAGAAGAGCAAGGAGTGGTTTTCCTTCCAGAACAATAATTTTGATGGTCGCAAGTGGATTGTTTATACTGCTTAGGACATTACTGATTTGAAAATCATGGAGTGCAAGCTGTGTCTGGCCGAAGAGGAGGCTGAGGAATCCAACCAGATAAAATCGACTTTCCTAGCCAATATAAGTCATGAGATGCGTACTCCGTTTAATGCAATAGTCGGTTTTTGAGTATTCTGGCCACGGGAGTGTCCGAGGAAGAACGGGTGGAGTATCTCAATATTATAGAACGGAATAATGAACTGCTGTTGCAGCTCATCAATGACATTCTGGATTTGTCGAAGATAGAAGCCAGCACATTGGAATATGTCTATGCCAATGTGGATATCAATAAATGGTGTTCGAGATAGAGCAGGCCACAAGTATTAGGCTGACCAATAAAGACGTGCGTATGGCCACGGTTACGCTATTGCCCGGTTTGCTGCTGTATACCAACCTGCGCAGAATTATGTAGGTATTTAATGACTTCATCAGCAATGCGTTGAAGTTTACTGCTGCCGGTAGCATTACTGTTGCTTACGGGATGCCCGAAAATGGGTATATCCTTTTTTATGTTACTGATACCGGGACGGGGATATCATCTTATAATGCGCAGGGGATTTTTAATCGCTTTGTAAACTGGCTTCCTTTAAGCAGGGTATCGGACTGGGAGTGGCCATTTCGCAAAACATTGCGAGGGAACTGAAAGAGGAGATAGGGGGACGCAGTTAGCACGGGCTCCACTTTCTGGTTCACGTTGCCTTTTTATAAGATGGGCGCACACCGTTCTATCTTTCCTTGATGCGGTAAGCTCAATCCAATGAAGGGACATCGATTGTCTGGCTTTCCTCGTTCCAGTTGTCAATGGTGAATTCTCCGGATGATTCTTCGGAAAAGATGTCTCCCAGAGTAAGGGTCAGAGTCAGTTTGGAGTTTGCTTTCAAAGGTTCGTTCAATGTTTGTTTGAAACTTTTTACGTTTCCGTTTTTCAGTATGATGTTCATCTGGAATTCTGATTTCCCGAAAGAAGGGAAAAGCATGACGGTGGCATTGCTCATTTGCGTACCGTCGATGGAACGGACTAGAGGGAAGGCTACTGTGCGCGGGCTTCCCTGAGGAACGGCAGTGTAGAAATTTAGTTCTCCGGCAATATTAGTGATACGCACCACCATGCTGTCGATGCTCGAACTGAGGATGCCGTTATTCTTGTCCTTGATGATTACCTTCAGTCCGGTCACTACCCGTTTAAGGGATGCTTTCAGGTTTTCACTTCCGACGTTGGCAGGTTGGACGGTATGTACCAAGTCGAATACCGGATAATAGGTTGTGTCCGCTTCCATTTTGAATAAGGAAAAGTGTTGCTGGGACATGTCTTCGCCTAAGATGTAGGCCGGGTCCCTCATAAGAGGATGTGCATAAATCGGCTCCTCGTATTTAGGGGTTCCCCAGTAAATCATGTTATAGGGACCTGCGGGTAAGGATAATTCCCGATTGACGCCATCGTTATAGAAAGTTCCGTCTTTAACTTGGTAGTAACCGTAAAAAGGTGTCAGCTTTCGGTTTACATAGTTCCCATAATAAATAGAGGTGCCCGCCTTACAGGGCATGATGGTCAGTATGCCGGTCAGCGGGCTTTGTCCGCTTTCTGTGGACACGTCCATCAAGAGTCGTGGTGATACCAACTCACTGCTTTTTTCTATCTGGGGCGGATTGTCATTGGTGCAGCTTGCCATCGATTGCGGCAAGTACTGCAAATACTACTAATTTTTTCATTATCTGTTAAGTTTTAGGTTGTACTTTCCTGAGAACGTTTTTAGAAAGAAATGGTTCTTTGTATTCCGGAGAAAGTATATTGGGGATGGAAAAGTGAGATGAAATCAATTCCAGCATTGAGGGGGATGGAAGAATCTCCCCCCCCCTCTTTAAAAGGTTTAGAGAAGGGATGGAAAACAAATTATACCTTTTTTAGTAACATTTTAGAAGCCTTGATTAACGAAATCATATACTTTTCGTAACAATTTCTCGACACTCTTTCCTTGTTCCTCCATACTTTGTGTCTAGGTTCTTTGCATTGACAAAGAGCGTTATAAATCTTTGATATTAACTATTAAACAATGTACAATGAGAAAAACATTCTTGGAAAAGTGCATAAATTTGCATTTGTGCCGCATTGCATGGGTACTGTTGCTATTGGTACCTGCAATCAGTAGCCTTCAGGCTAATCCTTCTCAAAACAAGGCCGTTACAGGAGTTGTGACATCGGCTACGGACAATGAACCGTTGATCGGTGTCAGTGTGCAGGTGAAAGAAACTGCTACAGGTGGTATTACCGATATTGACGGTAAATTCTCTGTGAATGCAGAACAAGGGCAGACGCTGATTTTTTCGTATATCGGTTATCAAACCCAGGAAATTCAGGTTGGTGCTTCATCCGTTATCAACGTGGTTCTGAAAGAAGATACGGAATGCTAGATGAAGTAGTAGTAGTAGGTTACGGTGTCCAAAAGAAGAAACTGGTAACTGGTGCTACGGTTCAGGTAAAAGGTGATAACATCGCCAAACTAAATACAAACAACCCGTTGCAGGCTATGCAGGGACAAACTCCGGGTGTGAATATCACTTCAACTTCAGGACAACCAGGTGCTGATATGAAGGTGACCATTCGTGGTTTGGGAACTGTAGGTAATTCTTCTCCTCTTTATTTGATTGATGGTGTAGGTGGCGATATCTCCACGCTAAATCCTGCCGATATCGAGAGTATTGACATCCTGAAAGATGCTGCCTCTGCAGCTATTTATGGTGCGCAGGCGGCCAATGGTGTAGTGTTGATTACTACAAAATCGGGTAAGGAAGGTAAGGCTGTAGTTTCATTGGATGCTTATTATGGTATTCAGAATGTGGCACGTAAAGCAAATATGCTGAATGCGGAACAGTATATGGCCATCATGGATGAACAAGCATTGAATAGTGGCAATGCCGCTTATGATTGGAACAGCTTCAAGTCAATTCGCGATGCTAATGGTAACATATATGACACGGATTGGATTGATGCTATGCTCAAGGATGATGCCAAGACGCAAAGTTATACATTAGGTGTGACAGGGGGAACTGCCACTTCTACGTATGCACTTCTTTAGGTTATATGCAGCAAGAAGGTATTGTTGGTGGTGCTGACGTATCCAATTACGAACGTTATAACTTCCGTATCAACTCCGACCACCAGGTCATCAAAAACCTTTTGAAGGTGGGTGAACAAGTGAGTTTCGTATATAAGAAAAATAATGGTACAAATGTAGGTGACTTGTATAACAATACGTTGCGCAGCGCATTTGCCACTTCCCCGCTGAGTCCTATATATAGTGATAATAATCTGTATGATAGTCCTTACAATGACACTAGTAGTAGCGATTGGCACAATTCTGATGGTAACCCTTATGGTTCCATGATGACCAACACTAATAATGAGAACAAGGCTGCCACTTTCGCCGGTAATGTATATGCGGAGTTGACTCCGATTAAGAATTTGAAGATACGTACTGTATTCGGTGCTACTTATGGTTCCAGTGAGTATCGCAGTTATACTCCCCTTTATCAGTTTGACATCTATACTAAGAATACGGAGAATACAAAAGTAAACCAGAACATGACTCATGGTTTGACGATGGTTTGGACAATACTGCACAGTATGATTGGACCTTGGGTGAACATTCCTTCAATGCCTTGATTGGTATGGAATCCAGCCGCTATGAAGGCACTTATGTAGGGGCGAGAAATGGTATCCTGAAAGAAGGATTTGATGATTGGGACCACGCTTTTGTCAGCAACGGGTCAGCCACTACTCCCGAGCAGGGATTGGGTGCAGATGGTAAACCGAATGATGAAACACGTACCGTTTCCTACTTTGCCCGTTTGGGATGGAATTGGAAAGAGACTTATATGATTAATGCTACTGTGCGTGCCGATGGTTCTTCCAAATTTGCCAGTGGTCATCGCTTTGGCTACTTCCCTTCTGTATCGGCAGGTTGGACACTGACGAACGAGGCATTTATGGAAAGTACCCGCGAGTGGCTCGACTTCCTGAAACTCCGTGTCAGCTGGGGACAAGTAGGTAATCAGAATATTGATAACTACCAATATACAGCTCCTATCAAGAGCTCTACTACCAATTACTTGTTTGGTACGGGCCTTGCTCTGCCAATCATGTCTGGGGTGCTTATCCTAGCCGTCTAGCCAACGAGAATGTGAAATGGGAAACTTCCGAGCAATATAATATCGGTATCGATGCCCGTTTCCTCAATGGATGCTTGGGTATGAATGCAGATTTTTATATAAAGACAACCAAAGATTGGCTGGTACAGGCTCCTATCCTTGCCACTGCCGGTACAGGTGCTCCTTACATCAACGGTGGTGATGTAAAGAATACCGGTATTGAACTGGCGCTGACTTGGAATGATGAAATAGGTAAGGATTTCCACTACAACATTGGTGTCAATGGTACTTACAATAAAAATAAGGTAGGAAATATTCCTACTGAAGATGGCATTATTCATGGTAATACAAACCAGCTGTATGACAACTCTCCTGAGTTCTATCGCGCTTCCAACGGCCATGCCATCGGTTACTTTTGGGGGTATAAAACTGCCGGTATCTTCCAGAACCAGCAAGAGATTGACGACTGGATTGCTGCCAAGAACGGTGTGTTGCAAGTGATGTGAAGCCGGGTGATGTGAAGTTTGTAGATGTAGACCATAACGGAATTATCGATGACAACGACAAGGTGGACTTAGGTAATGGTATGCCGGACTTTACTTATGGTTTCAATTTGGGCTTCGACTATAAAGGTTTTGACTTCTCGCTGAATGCTAATGGTTCTGTAGGTAATAAGATTGTGCAGAGCTATCGTAACCACACTAATAAGAAATCAAATTATACAACTGCTATCCTCAACCGTTGGACCGGAGAAGGTACAAGTAACCGTATACCGCGTGTGACTGATACTAACGTCAACTGGCAATTCTCTGACCTTTATATTCAGGATGGTGACTTCCTGCGTATTAGTGCCATTACGCTGGGTTATGATTTCTCCCGTCTTTGGAAGGGCAAAGCTATTTCGCAGTGTCGTGCCTATATACAAGTACAGAATGCACTTACTTTCACCAAATATGATGGTATGGATCCTGAAATAGGTTTTGGTCCGGAAGACAGCAATAAAAAGAGTTGGGTATCGGGTATTGACTACGGTTATTATCCTCGTCCGCGTACTGTGCTTTTCGGCGTTAATCTTAAGTTTTAATAGAAAAGAGTTCTTATGACTCATAAACCCAAAAACAAGAAAGAAATGATGAAATTCAAATTAAATATACTGGCTTTGGCATTGTTCGGCTTTGGGCTGGCATCCTGCACAAACAGCTTCTTGGATGTGGAATCGAAGACGGAATCTTCCACCGGAAACTATTACAAGACAGAAAGTGACGCTTATCGCGCTTTGGTAGGCTGTTATGACGGATGGCAATGTACTACATCTAATAAGGGAGTAGGTTTTTATCTGGCTTCAGAGATGATGTCGGATGAGTGTTTTGGTGCTACCGGTGTTGCTGATGGACGTAATTATCAAGTAATCGATCGTTTTGATCAGGCACAGTCTACATCTGATTTGAACATATACGAAACAGATTGGAAAAATTATTATGCCGCTGTTTATCGTTGTAACGAGTTGATTTCCCGTGCAGATGACATTAACTGGACGAGTGAAGCAACAAGAGGCACTTATATAGGAGAGGCACGTGCTATCCGTGCACTTTGTTATTTTGATATGGTTCGTCTATGGGAAAATATCCCTTTGTTGGATATTCCTACTACTGATAATATTTCGCAAGCAAATCCGGATGACGTTTACCAGCTCATTATCAGTGATTTGAAATATGCTGCCGAGAATATTCCGGCCAATGCCTATCCGAAAGCACAAGCTGCATCTAACGACGGACATATTACGAAGTATGCTGCTGAGGCTCTTCTGGCACGTGTTTATCTGTTCTATTCCGGTTATTATGGTAAAGAACCTGCTGGGCTTACTAGAGCTGAAGCTTTAGCAGGAGTGGAAGATGTGATTGCTTCCGGGGAATTTGGTTTGATAGATGAGTTCAAGAATCTTTGGCCTGCTGCTTCCGTGACTTGGACAACTAATAATGATGGTAGCCATACCAAGACAAATACGTATGCAGGGCGTGGCAATGTAGAGACAGTACTGGCTCAAAAATTCAACTATACATCAGACTATAATGGTAATGCTGATGGTAATGCTTGGCAGGTGATGATTGCACTCCGTAATTTGATTGCGGTGCCTTATGGACAAGGCTGGGGAGGCTGTACAGTCAATCCGAAATTGGTGAATAGTTTTCAATCTGGTGACACTCGCAGTACGGCGTCCATTATTGACTGCGAGGCTGAGGGCCTTGTAGATCACGATAATTTCTCGTTGCTCTATAATGACCAACGTGAGTATACGGGTTATGCTATCAAAAAGTATTCGCCACTTGCTATTTGGCAACAAGCTGAAGATGGTACTTGGAGTGAAATAAATGAAGTAATGGGAAAGGACATAGGTGCAGGCGAGTATCAACTTAGTCCATATCAGGATTTCATTGTAGTTCGTTATTCGGATGTATTACTGATGGCTGCAGAGCTCGGTAGTCCTAATGCCCAGAGTTATTTGGATGCAGTGCGTGATCGCGCTTTTGGTGGTGATACCAGCAAGCGCGTGACAGCAACAAAGGAGAACATCCTGAAAGAACGCATGTACGAGTTTGCTTTTGAAGGGTTGCGTTACTGGGATCTGCTTCGTCAGGGTGTGGAAGTTGCTGCTTCCGAAATTGCCGAAACTCGTACTGTGCTCAGTGGTGGCGTGGAAGACGTAGTGACTATACAGAGTAGTAAGGTTGTATCAACAAGAGGTTTGTGCCAAATACCTTATAACCAGATAAACCTTTCAAACGGTGTGCTGAAACAGAATGCCGGTTGGTAAATGGATGTATAACAAATAAAAAAATCTAAGGTATGAAATTAAACTATTATATCTATTCGCTTATAGCAAGTGTGATGCTAATATTCAGCGCTTGTTCCCCCGATGAATATGATCTGGGTGACAAAGGAGTGACATCTGATGATCTTGTGGAGGGTATTGCCTATACGATTACTCATGACTCGAAGAATCCGAACATTGTTTATTTGGAAAGTAAGTTAGGTGTCAATTACACTGCTTTGTGGGAGCATCCCCAAGGACGCAGCCAAGAACAGAAAGTGACACTAAAGATGCCTTTTGAAGGTACTTATACTGTGAAATTTGGTGTAGAGACACGGGGTGGTGTTATTTACGGTGAACCTACAACTTTTGATATCAGTACTTTTTGTGCGGACTTTGTAAACGATGAATTGTGGTCATTCCTTACCGGAGGTGTAGACAGTGAGAAAGTTTGGATATTTGACGATGGCTCCTATGGCTATGCGGCAGGTGAGATGACTTATGCTGACCCTTCAAAAACTACTGAATGGAATAATTGGGAAGCTAACTGGGATCCGGGCAAGGGACATACTGGTGATGATGCTATTTGGGCAAGTACAATGACCTTTGACTTGAAAGGTGGAGCTAATGTAAATGTACATTCCGAATCGGTTTTAGGTACTACGGACAGTAAAGGAACCTTTATGCTGAACACAGAGAACCATACCATCACTTTCACAGATTGTGATTTACTACACACTCCTGGCTGGACTGATAGAAGTACAAACTGGAGAAAAGACCTGAAGATACTGGAACTGGATGAAAACCATCTGCGTGTGGCTGTCATGCGTGATAATAGTGAGGGTGCTTGGTGGTTGATATGGAACTTTGTCTCTAAAGAGTTTGCTGACAACTATGTACCCGAGGATCAGCCTGATCCGGAGCCCACATTGCCCGACGGATGGAAAGATGCTGTATCTCAAACAGTAAGTACCACTATTCAGTGGAATATGTCTGCTGATGTTCCTTTTGACTGGGCAAATCTGGATGGTAGTTTGATGAATAACTTACAGCAGGCAATTATCCTGACTGGGCAACTCCAGTAGCAGACCTTGATAAACTCTCTCTGACTATGGATTCAAAGGCTATGACCTATGAATCTCCATGCCCGACGGAACAACCGTAAGTGGTACATATACACTGGATGAAAAAGGTATTTATTCTTTTGAAAGCGGTGTGCCTTCTTATCATATCGGTGGTGGAGACATCATGTTCTTTGCCAATTCTGATAACCAGCTCCGTATTCTTCGCCTGGAGACTATGGCAGGAAATGTGACAAGTATGTGGTTGGGAGTACGTAATGGTGATAAGGAGGAATATGTTGCCTATCATTTTATTCCCAATGCAGCAGGAGGCTCTTCTACTCCCGAACCCAAGGTGGTGGTAGTAGATAACAGTAAGCTGGTGTTCGGACATCTCGAAGGAGAGAAGAATAACTTCCGTATTGAAATCTACAATGATTTTGGTAGTACTAAATGATAGTCCGGTAGACCTTTCTGCTCTGACGTTTGATTATTCTATGAAGCTGACTTTCAGTATCAGCGGATTGAGTGGAGATGCACTGACAAAAGAGTATAATGCAGGGTTGATGTACACTGCTCCTGGATGGTGGCCTTCTTACAGTGGTGAGTCCGATGTTAAAATTAAAGGAGACGGTACTTATACTATTACTTATAAGCCGGAAGCAGCCATTAATGGTGCAATCGTATTTGTGATTGATATCTTTGATATCTTCAGTGATATTACCGAACCGGATGCTGTAAAGGTAACAATAGATAACTTGGAGATTTTGTAATCTCCTATGGTGGACGATGCTTTCGTGGCGTCTGTTGTAATAGGTATAAAAGGAAAGGCTACCCTTTAAGGGTAGCCTTTCCTTTTAAATGGAGGATTATTGATCAGTTCAATTTCTGAAGAACGGGTATATGCTTATTTCTCGTAGTCGAAATATTCAAAATCTGCGTACGCCTCTGATCCAGTCGAGCCGGAAGCTGCATATAGGCCCAGCGTGATTTCCGTAAAGCCACCTGGGGTTTCGGTACTGATATAGCAGGCATTCATGCGTCCCATCTCCTTGAAATTCTTTCCGTCCGTAGCATATTCAAAGGAATATATGTCTTTGTCGCCTTTTACACGGAGTTGCACTTTACCTTGAGGCAAAATCACCTCCTTTTCTATATGGGTCATTGCTCCGAGACGGTAGCGTAATACTACAGCTTGTTTCCCGTCTTCCTGCTGTTTGACGAAAAGGTCATAGTGTGCAGGTTTAAACATATAGACCGTCAATCCGGTTTCATCTCCTGCAGAGGCTTTCTGTAGCCGCATGGAAGTAGTAGCGGTAAAATCGATATGTTCTTGTCGGCGGCCGAGAAGATGGGGCTTTCCTTGCTGTTATCCAAATTGACGGGAGTCGCTTTCAGCCGTAACTTGCCGGATGAGAAAGTGTAGTGTTCCGGATGTGCACCCATTCGCTCCTAATTTACCATCTTTGAATTCTGTGCGGGTAGGTTTTTCTGCAAACGTTTGTTGCGGCAGGGTGGGAACATCCATTTGCAGGGCAATGGTCCCGTCTCCATTCACTACTGGCCAGGCGTTGGTGGCCCAGCGCACGGGAGCGAGGAAGGTTTCGCGTCCTAATAGATGGTGGGAACCCGTTTGCGGGCGGAATGCCAAGTAGACCATCCACCAGCTTCCGTCGGGAGCCTGAACAAGGTCAGCATGCCCGGTGCCTTGAATGGGGCTGTTCTGGGCGTTTTTGTTAATGTGTGTCAGAATCGGGTTGGTGGGGGGCTTTCGTATGGGCCGTCTATCGCGCGGCTGCGGGCAATCGTCACCTTATGTCCATATTTCGTACCGCCTTCAGAAATCAGCAGATAGTACCAGCCGTCTTTCTTATAGATATGCGGACCCTCCGGATGGCGTCCTCCCGTACCGTTCCAGATGTGCTTGGATTTACTGAGCTGTTCGCCGGTCATCGGGTTGATTTCGCATAGAAAGATACCTATGTCGGGGTTGCTGACCAGATAACATTTACCGTCTTCGAAATAGAGGGAGGGGGCAATGCCACCTTGTTTCAGCCAGATAGGATCAGACCATTCACCAAGCGGGGCGGTGGTATGGACGATGAAGTTGCCTTTGTCCGATACATTGGTGGTAATCATGTAGAATGTTCCGTTGTTGTAGCGGATGGTTGGCGCATAGATACCTCCCTTCTGTTGACCAAGTAGAAGTCATCGCCTACGCGGCAAACGCTTGAGTCGGGATGGTAGCCCGGAATAACCGGATTTTGATATCCCTGCTTGTCTTGTGAATTCCAGGATGGACAAACAGGCTACGCCTGATGTCAGCTATTGATTACTTTCTGACCCTATTCGGTAACAAATCATACTGTTTGGCATAACATGCTGTTTGGCTATTTCTCACTTTTTCCGCTACTTTTGCTATTACTTTTAACCATTATTTAATACCTAAAAACAACATGAAGAATATTATTAAAAGATTCCAGATTAGCTTGGTGCTATTGGCACTTTTCCTCTCTTCTTTTGTGAGTGCGTGCTCCAGTGATGACGAAACAGTGACTCCGGAAATTACTATTCCTGAAAAAATTCTGATGAATGGAATGACTTTCTCCAAGGTCGGAGGAACAAGTACATTGAACATCAAATCGAATGTTGCGCTGGAAGTAACCAGCAGTGCGCCGGATTGGTGTAAAGTCACTGCCGAGAACTCCACATCGAGCACTATCCTTAAATATGCGGTTACAACTGAAGCCAATACGGAACCAAGTGACCGGGAAGCAAATGTGATGGTGAAGTCCGGAGGTAGTGAGGTTGGTCATTTTATTGTGAAACAGACGGCTGCGGATGGACTGGTAGTTGAGTCGACTACTTCCCGGAAAAGGTACCGGCTGAAGGAGGCAATTATATTGTGACACTGATAACAAACGGTGATGTACAAGTGGCGGTCGATAGTGATTGGATAAAAGAGGTCAGTACACGTGCTGCAATGTCAGAAGCTGTTAAGAGTTTTATCGTTTCAGTTAATTATGGAACTGCTCGTTCGGGACTTATCACTTTGACTTTAGGAACTTTGACAGAGACGGTTGTTGTCAGTCAAATGGCCGGTCAACTGCCTGATGAGGGTATGGAAAGTGATGCAATGACATTGGCGGCAAAGATGTATGCAGGCTGGAATCTCGGAAATACGCTGGAAGCTATTGGAGGTGAAACTGCATGGGGAAACCCGAAGGTTACGGCGGAACTTATCAAGAGTGTGAAAGAGCTTGGTTTCAATGCGGTACGCATACCTTGTTCCTGGGATCAGTATATAGAAGACGGAGGGACATACAAGGTAAAAGATGAATGGCTGAACCGTGTTTATGAAGTGGTAGGCTATTGTGTATCCAATGATATGTATGCCATTGTAAATATCCACTGGGATGGCGGTTGGCTTGAAAACAATTGTACTGCCGACAAGCAGGAAGCTAATAACAAGAAGCAAAAAGCTTTATGGACTCAGATAGCGAATAAATTAAATGTCTATGATGAGCATTTGCTTTTTGCCGGATGTAACGAACCCAATGTGGAAAATACTGCCCAAATGGCTGTATTGAAATCTTATGAGCAGACTTTTATTGATGCTGTGCGTGCTACGGGAGGTAACAATGCTGTGCGCAATCTTATTGTACAAGGACCGTCTACAGATATCGGCAAGACCGACAATCTCTTTGGCGACATGCTACTGATGTGGTGAAGGACCGTCTAATGGTCGAGGTACATTACTATACCCCTTGGACATTCTGTGGTTTGGAGAAGGATGAAGATTGGGGGAGGATGGCCTACTTTTGGGGAGACTATAAAGTCGAAGGTTCCAACCGTAATGCTACTTCTGGTGATATGACTGAGATGAGTGAATTATTTGCTAAAATGAAATCTCAGTTTGTGGACAAAGGAATTCCCGTTATCCTTGGCGAGTATGGTGCAATGGTGCGTACCGGACTTGGAGAAAATCAAGAGGCTCATAATAAATCTCGCGAACAATTTAATGAGGTAGTAACTCGTGAAGCGAAAAATCATGGTATGGTTCCGTTTTTTTGGGATGGTGGTACGTTTGCTATGATTAAGCGTGCTGATGGAACGATAGGTGATAAATATACCTATGATGGCATTATGAGAGGTGCTAAAGAGGGTAAGTATCCATTTTGATAGAATATAGAACAGTTTTCTAAGTTTCATATAGATAGTTTTATTAGGTTACAAAATTGTTAATATTAGTTTTTTTGATTGGTTATGGAGAAGTCTGTCCGTGAGGAATGTACTTCTCCTTCTTTTTTCTGCCCATGAAACAAATGAGGGGGATAAAATGATAAAAAAGACGGGCTTTTCTTGTTTTTTTATCGGCTTTTTGCTTCATTTGCAATAAAATATGTGTTCCTTATCTCCGATAGAATGAAAAGATTGCTATTACTTGTCTTATGGGTTTGGGTAGCTTGCTTCACTGCCGCTTCGCACAACTACATGTTTAAACATTTGGAAGTAAAAGACGGGCTTTCCAATAACCAGGTTAATGCCATTTATAAAGATTCACATGGATTCATGTGGTTTGGCACAGCTTCCGGGCTGAACCGTTATGACGGCTATGATACCAGGATATACCGCAGCCTGAAGGATGACGCAATTCGCTGCCGGATAGTTATATTGAGGACATTCAGGAAGATGCTACTGGAAATTTGTGGGTACGTACAGGAGCGGGATATGCCATTTATAACTCTGTATCCGATATTTTCGACCGCAATGTGGAGGGCTGGATGTGGCATATTGGGATAAGTGGGAATCCTTCCACTGTGTATATTGATAGCGAAAAGATTTTCTGGATTTATGTGGCGGGTAAAGGTATTTACTGTTATAAGCCGGGACAAGAGAATGCGGTGATGGTGGCTGGTACTGATACCTTGTTGACAGAGATGAACATAACAGACATGACGGAATGTAGTGAGGGAATCTTGTTGGCTTTCGGCAATGGAGTTCTGGCTTGTCTGGATAGGGAGAAGTTGAATGTAAAATGGACTTTCGACGGTATTGCCAGTCAATGGGGGAAAATCAATCAGAAACTTTCACTTTGTTCGTTGACAGTCATGAACGTGTCTGGATGTATAGCGTTGAAGGAATGTGGGTTTACCATCTGCCGAAGAAAAGCTGGGAGGTGCGTTCTGTCAGGAGCGATCGCTCTAACATGGTACGGGCCATTTCGCAGGATAAGTATGGAAACATTTGGATTGGTAGAGACCAGGATGGAATTGAAGTGATAGGTCTGGATGGAGAGAGCGTGCGATTGATGAATGACCCTAATAATGAGCGTACGATTTCCAACAATACGGTGACTGTTCTCTATGAAGATAATGTTGGTACCATGTGGGTGGGCACTTATAAGAAAGGTGTTTCATTTTACAATGAAAGTAGCTTCAAGTTTGGCATTGTCGATTTGGGTGACATTAATTGTGTGGAGGACGGACAAGGGGATATTGTGTGGTTGGGGACCAATGACCGTGGACTGGTGCGCTGGAATATGGTGACGGATGAACGGAAAACCTTTTCGCATACGGCAGATCCCCGTTCCATTTCAAGCGATGTGATTGTCTGTCTTCTTCAGGGTCGTGACGGCCGGTTGTGGGCAGGAACTTTTTGGGGCGGACTGAATTGTTATGACGGTAATCGCTTTATCCATTACCGTGCCAACAAGGATGACAAGAACTCACTGGCTTATGACAATGTATGGGCACTGGCCGAAGACGCTGACCGGAATATCTGGGTGGGGACTTTGGGGCAGGGATTGCAATGCCTGAACCCTAAAACGGGAATTTTTACAACCTATTCTACTGGGAATTCCAATCTGGTGTCGGATTATATCTCATCCCTTTGTGTAGGGCGCAACAATACATTATATATTGGAACTGCAGCAGGCATAGCTGTCATGGATTTGTCCACCAGGAAAATTGCGAACTTTACCGGTACAAGTCCGGTAAGACCACTCTCTCAAATTTGGTCATCAATCAGGTGTACGAAGACAGTAGAGGACTGCTTTGGCTGGCTACACGCGAGGGACTTAATGTATACGATCCGCAACGGGATGAAATACATGAAGCTCCCATAAATCCGATTTCTCGAAACTACTGATATTAGGTATCACGGAAGATGATAATAAAGGAATGTGGGTCAGTACGGGAGGGGAGCTGATAAATGTGGTTCTGCTGTCGGACAATAAGACGGGACAGATTTCTTTTCGTTGTTATACTTATAACGATAAGGACGGATTGCAGACTTGTGATTTTAATCAGCGTTCTCTTAAACGCCTGCATACAGGTGAAATCGTAGTAGGAGGACTGTATGGACTGAACCGTTTCAGACCTGATAACATAAGGTACAACCGTACACTACCTAAAGTAATGTTTACCGGATTTCAACTGTTCAATGAGGATGTAAAGGTGAACGAAGAGTATGCAGGCCATGTGATATTGAAGGAGGCGCTGAATGAAACGAAGGAAGTGGTGCTGACTTATAAGCAGAACGTATTTACGGTGTTTTTCGCTTCGGACAATTATGTGTTACCGGAAAAGACGAGGTATCTTTATAAGTTGGAGGGATTCAATGAGGACTGGTTGACGAGCATGTCCGATATGCACCGTGTGACCTATACGAATCTGGCTCCCGGTACGTATGAGCTGAAAGTAAAGGCTACGAATAGCGACGGATATGCAGGTACTGAAGAGGCTTGCTTGAAGATAGTGATTCTTCCGCCTTTTTGGATGACTCCATGGGCATACACTTGTTATGTGCTGTTATTGCTCGGTAGTTTGTTTCTGGCTTTCTATACGGTGCAGCGTAGGGAGCGTAACAAATTCAAGATACGCCAGATGGAGCGGGATGCCAAAAAGAACGAGGAAGTTAACCAGATGAAATTCCGTTTCTTTACTAATGTCAGCCATGAATTGCGCACTCCGTTGACGCTGATTATCTCGCCGTTGGAGAGTATGATGAAGGAGACGGCAGATGAAAAATGGCAAGACAAACTGGGTATGATTCACCGCAATGCATTGCGTCTGCTGAATTTGGTGAACCAGCTGCTTGATTTCCGTAAGAATGAGATGGCGGGTTTGCACCTTACTCTTTCCGAAGGAGACATTGTGGCGTATGTACGTAATATCTGTAGCTCTTTTCTGATGCTTTCGGAAAAAAAACATGTGCACCTTACTTTCTTTTCGGCGGTGGAATGGCTGAATATGTCCTTTGACGAAGACAAGGTGGGCAAGATTGTGATGAACCTTCTGTCCAATGCCTTTAAGTTTACTCCTAATGGCGGGAGGGTGGATGTTTCGTTGGAAGTGCTGAAGGGCTCTCCGGAACTCTGGAAATCAAGTATCCGATACGGGGATAGGAGTCAAGGATGAAGACAAGGAAAGGATATTCGAACGGTTCTATCAAGCGGAGCACGAAGGGGAGGATAATCATTCCACCGGAAGCGGTATCGGGCTAAGCTTGGTGCGTGACTTTGTGACGCTCCATGGTGGTGCTGTGCGTGTGTTCGACAATGTGGGTTCGGGCAGCGTATTTGTAGTGGATATTCCTATCAAGCATTCGGTGGTGAATGTTGCTACGCCTTTGTCGGAAGAAGCGGCCGAAGAAGATGCGGTTGCGCTTGGAAGTGATTTGGGGGGCAAATCGGGAAAAGGAAGAATCGGCCGGAGAAAAGAAGGAAGCCCTTGGTGCTTATTGTGGATGATAACGAAGATTTTGTTGCCTTCATGAAAGACAGCTTGAGTCTGTATTTCTCCATTCAAGTAGCTGCCAACGGACAAGAAGCATGGAATGTCATCCCGGAGCTGAAGCCCGACCTTATTGTCAGTGACTTGATGATGCCCGTAATGGATGGCAACGAACTTTGCCGCAGGGTAAAGACGGACAAGCATACGGAGAATATACCTTTTGTGTTGCTGACTGCCAAACAGTCGGTAGAGAATAAAGTAGAGGCTTGACTATCGGTGCGGATGATTATGTGACGAAGCCGTTTAATATGGAAGTACTGATATTGCGTATGCGCAAGCTGATAGACCTTAGCGGTAAGAATAGGCTGCGTACAAAGATTGACCCCGAACCAAGTGAAATAGCCATTACTTCGTTGGATGAAAAGCTGGTGGAAAATGCTATCAAATATGTGGAAGCGAATATTGCACGTAGTGATTTGTCCGTAGAGGAGCTGAGCCATGAGTTGGGTATGAGCCGGGTACATCTTTACAAGAAACTCTTGCAGATAACCGGTAAGACACCCATTGAATTTATCCGTGTCATCCGTCTGAAAAGAGCGGCGCAGATGCTGCGCGAGAGTCAGCAAAATGTATCGGAGATAGCGTATCAGTGGGCTTTAACAACCCCAAGTATTTCAGCAAATATTTCAAGGATGAATTCGGCGTTTTGCCCTCTGTTTATCAGGAAAGAGAGGGTAAATAACAAAAGATACCCCTTACGGAAACATATTGTCTTTTAGGGTAATCAAAAGCGCCCTTGTGTTTCAACATCGGGGGGACCCGTTTTTGAAGGAAACTTTCTATTTTTACATCGGAGAAAATTCACTTTAAAAACAGTAATATGAAATTGAAAAACACTTCAGTTTATTTGCTTGCCGGATGGATGCTCGCCGCATGTTCCGGAGGCGGATTCCAAAAGACCGAGAACGGTGTTGTTGTGGAAGTCAAGCAGCAGCAACCGACGGATGTGCGTAAAGTAAGATTAGAAGTAATGGGCGAGAAGCTCATTCATGTATCGGCTACTCCTGAGAAGGAATTTTCAAAGGAGCAGAGTCTCATTGTGATCCCTCAACAGAATAAGACCGACTTAAGGTCGAAGAGCAGGGCGATGAAGTGACTGTCAAGACATCGGAATTATGTGCCATTGTGTCTAAGACAACGGGTGAGGTACGCTTCACGGATGCTGGCGGCAAGCAGATTCTGGCTGAAGACTCTGACGGGCGGACCTTTACTCCGGTGGAAGTGGAAGGTACGAAAGGATATACAGTACGTCAAGTATTCCAGTCGGCAGGCAATGATGAGGCTTTCTATGGCTTGGGCCAGCACCAGGCGGATGAGTTCAACTATAAAGGTAAGAATGAGGAACTGTTCCAGTATAATACAAAGGTGTCTGTACCCTTCATTGTGTCTAATAAGAACTACGGTGTGCTTTGGGACAGCTATTCGCTCTGCCGTTTCGGTGACCCGCGCGATTACTCACAGCTGGGTGATGTCTTCAAACTTTATGATAAAGAGGGCAAGGAAGGTGCTTTGACCGGTACATATATTCCGGGCAAGAAAGACGTGGAAACCCTTGTACGTCGTGAGGATTCTCTTTATTTTGAACATCTGGACCGTGCCGCACATCTGAGTAAGGTGATTAATTTGCCTGAGGAGTTCCCGTTCGGAGGGTCCGACGTAGTTTATGAGGGAGAAATAGAACCGGCAGAAAGCGGCTTGTTCCGCTTCATCCTTTACTATGCAGGCTACATGAAAGTATATATTGATAATGAGTTGGTGGTTCCCGAACGTTGGCGTACGGCTTGGAATCCTAATAGCTATAAGTTTGCTGTCAATCTGGAAGCGGGCAAGCGCGTTCCGTTGAAGATAGAATGGAAGCCTGACGCCGGAATTTCTTACTGCGGTCTGCGGGCATTGAGTCCGGTGGCTGATGAAGAACAGAACAAACTCTCCTGGTGGGGTGAAATGCAGAATGAAATAGACTACTATTTCGTTTATGGTGATGATATGGACGATGTGATTAGCGGCTACCGTACATTGACAGGTAAATCCCAGATTATGCCGAAATGGGCGATGGGTTACTGGCAGAGCGTGAGAAGTACAATACGCGTGAGGAGGTTCTCTCCACCTTGAAGGAATTCCGTGAACGTCAGATTCCTATCGACAATATCGTAATCGACTGGCTGCATTGGAAGCAGGATTCTTGGGGAAGCCATGAGTTCGACCCCGAACGTTTCCCCGATCCGAAAGGAATGGTCGACTCCATCCACGCCATGAATGGACGTTTGATGATTTCCGTATGGCCCAAGTTCTATGCTACGACCGAACACTTCAAGGAATTTGACGAAAAAGGCTGGATATACCAGCAGGCTATTAAAGACAGTATTAAAGACTGGGTAGGTCCCGGCTATCTGGCTCTTTCTATGACGCATACGATGCCGATGCACGCAAGCTCTTCTGGAAGCAGATGCAAGACCATTACTATCCTCTCGGCATAGATGCCTGGTGGATGGATGCCAGCGAACCGAACATACGCGACTGTACGGATTTGCAATACCGCAAGGACCTTTGCGGTCCGACAGCACTCGGCCCCTCTGCCAAGTTCTTCAATGCATACGCGCTGATGAATGCCGAAGCTATCTATGACGGACAGCGCGGCGTGGAACCGGATAAACGCGTCTTCTTGTTAACACGTTCCGGCTTTGCAGGATTGCAACGCTATTCTACTGCCACCTGGAGTGGTGACATCGCTACCCGTTGGAAGATATGAAAGCACAAATCTCTGCCGGCCTGAACTTTGCTGTCAGCGGTATCCCTTATTGGACTATGGACATCGGCGGATTCTGTGTAGAGAACCGTTATGTGGCTGGTCAGATGGAATTCAACAAGACTGGACGTGAAAATGCTGATTATAAGGAATGGAGAGAGTTGAATACCCGTTGGTATCAGTTCGGCGCTTTCTGCCCGTTGTTCCGTGCACACGGCCAGTATCCGTACCGTGAGGTTTGGAATATCGCTCCGGCAGGACATCCGTGCTACAACTCCATCGTTTATTATACGAAGTTGCGTTACAACATGATGCCGTATATCTATTCTTTGGCAGGTATGACTTATTTCAATGATTATACCATTATGCGTCCGCTCGTAATGGACTTCACAGCTGATGCAAACGTCAACAATATAGGTGACCAGTTCATGTTCGGTTCTGCCTGATGGTGGCTCCGGTTTACGAATACGGTGCACGCAACCGCGAGGTTTATTTCCCGGCAAGCTGCGGTTGGTATGACTTCTACTCCGGCAAGTATGTGGACGGTGGCCAGAAGCTGACAGTGGATGCTCCTTATGAACGTATTCCGCTCTACGTTTGCGAAGGTGCCATTGTACCTTATGGTCCGGATATGCAATACAGTGATGAAAAACCGGCTTCGGAAATCACACTCTATGTCTATACGGGTAAGGACGGTGCATTTACACTCTATGAAGATGAAGGTGTGAACTATAATTACGAGAAGGGACAATATGCCACTATACCCTTTGCTTATAACGATGCTGAAGGTACACTGGTTATCGGTGACCGTACGGGTGACTTCCCTGGTATGCTGAAGGAACGTACTTTCAATGTAGTGAAGGTAAGCAAAGATCAGCCGCAACCGTTCGATTTAAAGGCGAAAGGCACAACAGTGAAGTATGCCGGAAAAGCGCAAACTATAAAATTATAATCAGAATGATAGACGACGGTGCCAGGGAGAGAAATCTTCCGGGTGCCGGTCTCGTTGTTCCCCGGTGCCAGAAACTTCCCTGCTTCTGAATAGCTGTAAGAGAGGAATAGGCACTCGATAATCTTTTAGATATTTATTACCATGAATAAAATCATATTGTCTTTGGCCATCGGGCTGTCCCTGCTGGTTGGTTGCAATGCTCCTAAAGAGGTAGCTGGCGATGACCGTAGCTTGGATTTTACTGCCGACTGGGCCTTTCGCTTGGGAGACGATACAGCGGCATCCCGTTCAGATTATAATGACGCAGACTGGCGGAAACTGAACTTGCCCCACGATTGGGCTGTTGAAGGAGAGTTCAGTCGGGACAATCCGTCAGGAACAGGGGGAGGTGCTCTGCCTGGTGGTATAGGTTGGTATCGTAAGACTTTATTGCCGATAAGGTCGATGAGGGCAAGCGCTATCGCATAGATTTCGATGGTGTCTATATGAACTCCACCGTTTATATTAATGGGCATGAACTGGGAACACGCCCCTATGGATACATCTCGTTTAGTTATGATTTGACTCCTTATATTAAATGGGGGGAGAAGAATGTGATTGCTGTAAGAGTGGACAATGCCGAACAACCCAATTCACGTTGGTATTCCGGTTGCGGTATCTACCGTAATGTGTGGTTGACGAAACTGAATCCGGTGCATGTGGCACAGTGGGTACCTACGTGACGGCAGAAGAAGTGTCGAAGAACAGTGCCCGGTTGAAGATACGTACCAGTTACAGTACGATGTAGAGACGCAGACGGAAGATTTCGTGCAGCAGGCCGACGGTACATATGTTGTGTTCGATTCGGAAATTATTCCTCTGATTGATGTCGTCCTGCAAACCCGGTTAGTGGATGCCGACGGTCATGTGGTAGGTGAGGCTGTGTCGGAAGCTCAGCTGATGCCTGTCGCTCCGGCAGAAATGGAGCAGGAAATAGAATTGAAGAATCCTAATCTCTGGAGTATTGATGCACCTTATATGTATAAGGTAGAAAGCATCCTCAAGAATAAAGAGACCGGCGAGGTACTCGACCGTTATTATACTCCTACCGGCATCCGTACTTTCCGCTTCGATGCACAAAAAGGATTTATCCTGAATGGTGAACAAGTGAAGATAAACGGTGTCTGCATGCATCATGACCTGGGTTGCCTGGGAGCTGCGGTGAATACGCGCGCCATCGAACGCCAGTTGGAGATTCTGAAAGAAATGGGTTGCAACGGAATCCGTTGTTCCCATAACCCTCCTGCACCGGAGCTGCTCGACTTTTGCGACCGTATGGGCTTCATCGTGATGGACGAGACTTTCGACATGTGGCGCAAGAAAAAGACCCGCCACGACTATTCACGCTATTTCAACGAATGGCACGAACGTGATTTGACTGACCTTATCCTGCGTGACCGCAATCATCCTTCCATCTTCATGTGGAGTATCGGCAACGAAGTGCTGGAGCAGTGGACGGATGCCAAAGCCGACACCTTGAGTCTGGCAGAGGCCAACCTGGTCTTGAACTTCGGCCATAGTGCGGATATGCTGGCAAAGGACGGAGAAATGTCCGTCAACTCACTGCTGACAAAGAAACTGGCGGATATGGTGAGAAAGCTCGATGCCACGCGCCCCGTGACGGCAGGCTGCAACGAGCCGAATCCGAACAATCATTTGTTCCGTTCCGGTGCGCTTGATATTATCGGCTTCAATTACCATGACGACTGGTTTGCAGGTGTTCCCGAGAACTTCCCCGGTAAGCCGTTCATCGTAACGGAAAGTGTTTCCGGCCTGATGACACGCGGTTACTACCGGATGCCGAGTGATTCGATGTTCATCTGGCCCGAACGTGGGACAAGCCTTTCTATGATGCCTCGTTCTCTTGCTCCTCCTACGACAACTGTCATGTTCCTTGGGGCAACCGTCACGAAGGTACTATGCGCCATGTAAAGAACAACGACTTTATCAGTGGACAATACGTCTGGACGGGCTTCGATTATATCGGTGAGCCTACTCCTTACGGTTGGCCGGCACGTAGCTCTTACTTTGGCATTATCGACTTGGCTGGCTTCCCGAAGGACGTCTACTATATGTATCAGTCCGAGTGGCGTCCGGACAAGGCGGTGTTGCATCTTTTCCCACATTGGAATTGGACGGAGGGACAAGACATAGATTTGTGGGCATATTATAACAATGCCGACGAAGTGGAGCTTTTCGTGAATGGAAAGTCGCAGGGTGTGCGCAACAAGGGAAAAGACGATTTCCACGTCATGTGGCGCGTGAAGTATGAGCCGGGTACGGTAAAGGCTGTTTCCCGCAAGGAAGGAAAGACTGTGGCCGAGCAGGAAATCCGGACAGCGGGTGAACCTGCACAGATTCGTCTCAGCCCTGACCGCAGTACCATTCAGGCAGATGGCAAAGACTTGAGTTTCATTACGGTTGAGATTCTGGACAAAGATGGAAATTTGTGTCCGAATGCCGAAAACGATGTGACCTTTGCCGTAGAAGGTGCCGGCTTCATAGCCGGAGTGGACAACGGAAGCCCTATTTCTATGGAGAAGTTCAAGGACAACCACCGCAAGGCTTTCTACGGGAAGTGCCTGGTGGTACTGCAGAACAACGGTGAACCGGGTGGTGTCAAGGTGACGGCTACGCTGATGGACTGGAGAAGGCGACGACAACGATTAAAATTAAATGATAATTTAATGTGCCAATTAAGATATGAAGAATAAATTTTTAGCAACCCTATTATTGACATGCTCCATCAGTACCGTGTCTGCACAGACACCGGTCTATATGGACGATGCACAACCTATTGAAGCACGTGTAAAGGATGCCCTTAGTCGGATGACGCTGGAAGAGAAGGTAGCCCTTTGCCATGCGCAGAGTAAATTCAGCAGTGCGGGTGTTCCGCGACTCGGCATTCCCGAGCTTTGGATGAGCGACGGCCCTCACGGTGTCCGTGCCGAAATCAACTGGAATGACTGGGGATATGCCAACTGGACCAATGACAGCATTACCGCTTTCCCGGCCTTGACTTGTCTGGCCGCTACCTGGAATCCGGACATGTCTGCCAAGTATGGCAAGGCCATCGGTGAGGAAGCGCGCTATCGTGAAAGGATGTGTTGCTGGGCCCCGGCGTCAACATCTACCGCACTCCGATGAACGGGCGTAATTTTGAATATATGGGCGAGGACCCTTATCTGGCCAGTGTGATGTGCGTACCTTACATCCAGGAGTTGCAGAAGAACGGAGTGGCAGCTTGTGTCAAGCACTATGCGCTGAACAACCAGGAACTGTGGCGCGGACATATTGATGTGAATCTTAGCGACCGTGCTTTGCATGAAATCTATCTGCCTGCATTCAAGGCTGCGGTAGAAGAAGGAGGTGCCTGGAGCATTATGGCGCTTACAATAAGATTCGCGGCCAGCACGCCTGCCATAACGATTTCACACTGAACAAGATTCTGAAAGATGACTGGAAGTTCGATGGCTGTGTCATTACCGACTGGGGCGGTGCCCACGACACCTATGAAGCTGCCGTCAACGGTCTGGATATTGAAATGGGTTCTTACACCAACGGTCTGACGTCCGAGAGTGTATTTACCTATAACGATTATTACCTTGCCAACCCTTACCTCCAGATGTTGAAAGATGGCAAAGTGCCGATGTCTACAATAGACGACAAGGCTTCCCGTATTCTTCGTCTGATATTCCGTACGGCGATGAACCGTCAGAAACCCTATGGTTCGGTAGCTACGGAAGAGCATTATGCCGCTGCCCGCGAGATAGGCAATGAGGGCATTGTGCTCTTGAAGAATGTTCCGGTGGTAAAGAAAGGTGTTCCGTTGCTGCCGATTGATGCAGCCAAGTATCAGAATATCCTGGTGGTGGGCGATAATGCCGTACGCTTGCTGAATCAGGGAGGAGGCTCTTCCGAACTGAAAGTGAAGGATATGGTATCTCCGCTGGATGGCTTGCGTGCCGCTTATGGCGATAAGGTAGCCTATGCGAAAAGGCTATGCCGCCCGGTCTCCGATGTACGGCCGTGCAGATGAAATTCCGCAGAATGTGGTAGACTCACTCCGTGCAGAAGCTGTGGAAATGGCGAAAAAGGCAGACTTGGTGGTATTGGTAGGCGGATTGAACAAGAACCACTTCCAGGATTGTGAAGCGGCGACCGTCTGGAATACGGCTTGCCTTTCGGGCAGGATGAACTGATTGAAGCTTTGCTGGGTGTAAACAAGAATCTCGTTTGGTACTTCTCAGCGGCAATGCGGTGGAAATGCCGTGGGTATCCCGGTCCCTGCCATTGTGCAAGGTTGGTATTTAGGCTCCATGGGTGGCAAGTCTCTGGCTGACATCTTGAGTGGTGCGGTAAATCCAAGCGGAAGTTGCCCTTCTCTTTCCCTGCCAAGTTGACGGATTGCGGTGCACATGCTTTCGATGAACTCAGTTATCCGGGCGACAGCATTAAGCAGGAGTACAAGGAAGATATTCTGGTGGGCTATCGTTGGCATGACACCAAGAAGATTCCGGCACTCTTCCCCTTCGGTCATGGCTTGAGCTATACTACTTTTACATATGGCAAACCGGTGGCTTCTGCCAAGACCATGGCTGCCGACGGTACGTTGACGGTGACAGTTGCCGTGAAGAATACGGGTAGCATTGCCGGAAAAGAGATTGTACAGCTTTATGTAGGCGATGATAAATGCAGTGTGCTTCGTCCTGTAAAGGAGCTGAAACATTTGCAAAAGTCGCTCTGGCACCGGGCGAGGAGAAGAGTGTGACTTTCACCCTTACTCCGGATGATTTGAAGTTCTACGATGAGGCTTCCGCAGCTTGGAAGTACGAATCGGGTAAGTTCAAGGCATTACGTTTGCGCTTCGTCTGCCGACGTCCGTGGTGTAGTTTCGTTCGAAATGCAATAAACTTATAATCAGTGCGTAACCACTGCAAAATCAGTGCAACTATTTTGCAGTGGTACTGCATACCTTTGCAGCGCTACTGCAATTGCTTTGCAGCGTCACTGCAAAAGGTATGCAGCAATGCTGCAAAATGTATGCGGTAAGTTTGCAGCCTGAAATCAGAATCAAAAAACAATATGAAGACACTTGCCACTCTATTTCTGCTTGCAGCCTCGTTGCTGCTTCGTGCAGCCGATGCGCCTGCCGACAGTTGTAATCATCAGCTATACTATACATCGCCCGCCGCTATCTGGGAGGAGACTCTTCCTTTGGGTAACGGACGCTTGGGCATGATGCCCGACGGAGGCATTCTCCGTGAGCACATTGTGCTGAATGAAATTTCATTATGGAGCGGAATGGAGGCGGATTATAGCAATCCGGATGCCTCGAAGAGTCTGCCTGCCATTCGGCAACTGTTGTTTGAGGGAAAGAACCGAGAGGCACAGGAACTGATGTACAGCAGTTTTGTTCCGAAGAAGCAGGAGACTGACGGGAGATATGGAACCTATCAGGTATTGGGTGATTTGGATATAGATTTTACCTACAATTCTTCATTATCCATTCTCAATTCTCCATTAAACAACTATCGCCGTTGGCTCAACTTACGCGATGCGGTGGCATACACGGCTTTCAGGCTGGAAGATGTCGATTACCGCCGTGAGTATTTTGTTTCCCGTGACCGTGATGTCATGCTGATTCATCTGGTTGCCGGACATGAAGGGACTCTGAACTTCTCTGCCCGTTTGAGCCGTGCAGAACATAGCCTGGTGACTGTCCAAGGGAACACCCTTTTGATGGACGGCATGTTGGAAAGCGGTAAACCCGGTTTGGACGGTATGAAATACCGTGTGGCGATGCAACTCGTGCAGAACGGTGGTGAATCATCTGTCAGCCCGGGAAATGGTATCTGCTTGAAGAACGGGCAGGAAGCCTGGTTGATACTTCTGCCACTACCTCCTATGCCGCTGCCGGTACAGACTTCCCGGGCGAACGCTATGCGGAATCTGCGACAGCTTGCTCCGTCCTTTCACCACCCCGCTAATTCTCCATGTTCCATTTTCCATTCTTCATTATCCAACCATGTCACTGCCCACCGTTTCCTCTACGACCGTGTTTCCTTGACGCTTCCTGCCACGCCGGATGATACGCTCCCGACGAACGAGCGCATCCTCCGCTTCACACAGCAGGAGTCGCCGGCATTGGCTGCTTTGTACTATAACTACGGACGCTATCTGCTCATCAGCAGTACACGCCCCGGCAGTCTGCCGCCCAATCTGCAAGGACTCTGGGCAAATGGAGTATCGACTCCTTGGAACGGGGACTATCATACGAACATCAATATCCAGATGAACCACTGGCCTTTGGAAACAAGCCGGTCTTTCCGAACTCTATCAACCGTTGACAACGTTGATGGAGCGCCTTGTCCCTTCGGGAGAAGCAAGTGCGCATACTTTCTATGGCGATGAGGCAGATGGCTGGGTACTCCACATGATGACCAACGTATGGAATTATACCGCTCCCGGTGAACACCCCTCCTGGGGAGCTACCAATACCGGTGGCGCTTGGTTGTGTGCCCATTTGTGGGAACACTATCTGTATACGCAGGACAAGAATTATCTGCGTCGTATCTATCCCGTCTTGAAAGGTGCCGCCCGGTTCTTTAGTTCCACCACCGTGCAGGAGCCTTCGCATGGCTGGCTGGTAACTGCTCCCACTTCTTCTCCGGAAAACAGCTTCTATGTGCCGGGTGACAGCGTGACTCCCGTCAGCATTTGTATGGGTCCCACTATGGATGTGCAACTGCTTACCGAGCTTTATACCAATGTCATTACCGCCGCCCGCCTGCTGGATTGTGATGCGGACTATGTGGCGAAGCTTGAGGCAGACCTGAAGAAGTTTCCGCCCATGCAAATCAGTAAGGAAGGATACTTGCAGGAATGGCTGGAAGACTATAAGGAAGTGGATGTGCAACACCGCCACGTTTCCCATCTCTACGGCTTGCATCCGGGAAACCTGATTTCGCCGGAGTCCACCCCTGAGCTTGCCGAAGCCTGCCGGATGACCTTGAACCGTCGTGGAGATGAGGGTACCGGTTGGAGCCGTGCTTGGAAGATAAAACTTCTGGGCTCGTTTGGGCGACGGAAACCGTGCTTGGAAACTCTTCAAGAGTTTGCTGCATCCTGCTGTCGATACTGCGACGGGAGGTCATGGTAGCGGCACTTTCCCTAATTTGTTCTGTTCGCATCCTCCTTTTCAGATTGATGGCAACTACGGTGGCGCGGCGGGAGTCGGCGAAATGCTGCTGCAAAGTCATGAAGGCTTTATCCATCTGCTTCCTGCCCTGCCGGATAGCTGGACTACCGGCAACTTCCGTGGAATGCGCGTACGTGGCGGTGCTTCCATAGACCTGGACTGGAAGGATGGACGGGCAACGAGGGCTGTTGTTACCGCTCTTGTTCCGGGTAAATTCATCCTAAAGATGCCCACAGGCGCCGTCCGTGCCCAAGTGAAGATAGGAGGACGTACGCATACTTACAAAGAACCGGTATTTCCGTTGGATTTGAACAAGGGAGAGGCGGTGACCATACATTTCTTATAGGAACGTTCCCCTCCGACAAAATTATCAAGTTATTTGTCTTTCGCGTCCGAATACTGTACATTTGCAGTGCATGTAGAACAAATATCTTAGATAATTATGAAAAATAGAGTACGTTTTTTCTTCTTGTTTCTCGGCTTGCTGGGAACGTTGGCAGTTCATGCACAAATCAATGAGTTGCCACGTTCCACACCCGAGGCAGAAGGAGTCCCTTCCAAGGCTGTCACTGCCTTGTTTGATTCACTGATGCATTGCCGAAAACAGACATCCACAGCGTGGTGGTGGTGCGTCACGGCAAGGTCATCGGAGAAATCTATCCGGCTCCGTTCGCACCGGAATATCGCCATACCATGTATTCCTGCTCCAAGACCTTTGTCGGGGCTGCCGTAGGGCTGGCCATTGCAGACAACCGCTTGCGCTTGACAGACCGTGTCGGTGCTTTCTTCCCGGAGCTTCTTCCGGATTCGGTTTCCGCTAATCTGGCAGACATGACTGTCCGCGACCTGCTTACCATGACATCGGGTGTCACTCCCGACTGGAATATGCGCAATCTCACTCCCGACTGGATACGTACCTTCCTTGCCAAACCGGTGAAAACTCCGGGCAAGAAGTTTGAATATGATTCGATTAGTACCTATATGCTTTCTGCCATTGTGCAGAAGGTGACGGGCATGACCTTGCTGGATTATCTGAAGCAGAAGCTTTTCATCCCAATGCATATCACGGACGTTGCGTGGGAACTAAGCCCCGAAGGCATCAATACCGGTGCTGGGGGCTGCATATCCAGAGCGAGTCATTGGCAAAATTCGGATTGCTGCTGCTGAACCGGGGTGTTTGGGAAGGCAGGCAGTTGCTTCCGGCTTCCTGGGTGGAGCAGATGATGACCAGACAGATAGGAGATTATGGCTATCAGATGTGGCTTTGCGAATATCCGGGTGCTGTACGTGCTGACGGGGCTTTGGGACAATACATTCTGATTGTTCCGGATAAGGATATGGTAGTGGTCATTACCGAATGTACATTGATAGACGGTCGTCGGCAGCGTCGTTTGGTCTGGAACCGCTTGTTGCCGGAGACAGGTGACCAGGCATTAGTGCCCGGTAAGGACTACAAGCGCCTGCAGAAGAAACAGCGTTCTTATCAACTGCCGTTAGTGCAAGGAAAGGCTGCTTCCTCCCTTTCACAGAAATACGCAGGCAAGCGCATCCTGCTCGGAGAGAACAAATACGGATGGCAATCCATCGAGCTGCAATTTAAGCAGCAAGAAGTGGTGATGACTGTGGTGGAGAAAGACGGAAAGACATACAGTCTTCCGTTTGGCTATAAGCAATGGTCGAAAGCGGCAATTGATGGCTATCCTCCGTATTCGGTTGCTGCAAAGGGGCGTTTTAAGGGTATAGAAGGCCCTTTCCAGGTAGCAGGCAGTTATGCGTGGGCGTCACCTGATGCTTTGCAACTGAAAGTACATTATGTCAGCTGGATAAGCGCCCTTGGGCTTACGCTCCGCTTTGAGGATAACAAGGTACTCCTGACTGTTACGGAGAATTATTCTTCGGGTGAAGGGGTGACTTCGAAGGTACATTAGCACATTAAAATAATGAATCATATTTTGCTTACTCTAAAACGGCCTTTTATCTGGCTGTACCGTTTTCGGCACCGTTGCGGCTACGGTGTACATTCTCCTTTTGCCTTTAACCTAATTACGCATGTAATTTACGAAAGTACGGCTTATTATAAATATGAAGAGCTGGCCAAGGCACAGAAGCAACTGGAGCTGGAGAAAGATAGACGTTGGAAGTACGAATCGAAGAAAGTAAAACGTCTTCTGTTCCGTCTGGTAAACTATACCCAGCCGGAGACCATTGTAGATGCCGGTACGCTTGCCGCTTCTGCCCTCTATCTGAAAGCGGGGAAGGAGGGGGCGGATTATACCTCGGCTTCCGACCTTTCCGAGCTCTTTCTGGAGAGTGGCGTTCCCGTTGATTTTCTTTATTTGCACGATTATCGTCGTCCCGGTTTTGTAGAGGAGGTCTTCCGCATCTGTTCCGCCGTACCAGGGGAAAGTCTGTTTTTGTGATTGAGGGTATCCGTTTACACTCCGCAGATGTCTGCCCTCTGGAAACGTATGAAGCAGGACGGGCGGGCGGGTATTACGTTCGACCTTTATGACCTTGGTATCCTATTCTTCGATAAAACAAAGATAAAACAAGACTATATTGTCAACTTTTGATTATCTTTAGGCGTTTCAATAGTGATTAGCGGTTTAGTGATTAGTGCTTAGCTCCACTTACTGGCTGCTAAACATTAATCCCTAACCCCTAAACATTAATTCCTTATGAAGATATACACTAAAACCGGAGATAAAGGAACCACCTCTCTTGTAGGTGGAACCGTGTACCCAAAACCCATATCCGCCTTGAGGCGTATGGTACGGTGGATGAACTGAATTCCAATCTGGGTCTTCTCATCACGTACCTGCTGACGGGAAGGATAAGGATTTTCTGCAGCAAGTACAAGACAGACTTTTTGCCGTAGGCTCTCATCTGGCCACAGACCGGGAGAAAATGGAGCTGAAAGAAGCCAGTATCATCGGCCCGGAGCAAGTGGAAATGGTGGAGCGGGAGATAGACCGTTTGGATACTCTTTTGCCCCCTCTTTCGGCTTTTATTCTTCCCGGTGGAAGTCGCGGTGCGGCAGTTTGTCACGTTTGTCGTACGGTTTGCCGCCGTGCAGAGCGTCGGATTCTTGCTTTGGCCGAGCAGGTGGAAATCGCTTCGGAATTACTGGCTTACGTGAACCGCTTGTCTGATTATTTGTTCGTCCTTTCCCGTAAAATGAATCAAGACGACAAAAAGGTGAAATATTTTGGAATAATAGTTGCAAGTGAAATAAATTGTTATACTTTTGCCGAAAAATAGAAATAGGACTTAATATTCACAATTTTAATACTAGAGACTATGTATTGGACATTGGAATTAGCATCTAAACTGGAAGATGCTCCTTGGCCGGCAACTAAGGATGAATTGATAGATTATGCCATGCGTTCGGGTGCTCCGCTTGAAGTGATTGAGAATCTGCAGGAAATGGAAGATGAAGGCGAGATTTATGAAAGCATAGAAGATATTTGGCCCGATTATCCCAGCAAAGAGGACTTTTTCTTTAACGAGGAGGAATATTGATACGCTTTAAAAGAAAAAACTTACCGGTATGTCTGGTAATATTTTGAAACATAGGGAGAAGTAATTCCAAGACCGATAACTATGGTTGAAGAATTACTTCTTTTCTTTTAATCCCCCCTACAATAATAATGGATGTACAAGAAGCAACAACATGTCGGTTGCCGGATTTGAAGGAAAGGCATCTGCCTGAAAACTGCCGCGAAGCCGTGAACACGATTTTAAAGGAGACTTACGGCTACGAACAGTTTCGTAATCTTGAGATTTACGATGATTTGTTCAAGGGAAAGGAAAAGCTTTGCATTTCGCAGGGACAGCTGATAGAGAACGTTATACTGGAGGCTGAAGAGGCTTGGAAAGGTGAAACGAAGATAGACAATATATTGTTGACTGCCCCTACCGGTTCCGGAAAATCCATGTTGTTCCAGCTTCCTGCTATCTATCTGGGGAAAGAATATAATCTGCTTACCATCGTGGTCTCCCCTTTGAAGGCGTTGATTGTAGACCAGGTGGAAAGTCTGCAAGAACTGGGGTATATGCGTGTGGCATATGCCTCGTCCGATTTATCGCCGGAACAGAAGATGGAGGTTTATCGGCAGGTGCGTGAGGGGGAGATTGATTTGTTCTATCTCTCGCCGGAATTGCTTCTCTCTTACGACATCAAGCATTTTGTAGGCGAACGCCGCATCGGTCTGGTAGTGGTCGATGAGGCACATACGGTAACGACATGGGGCAAGGAGTTCCGTGTGGACTATTGGTTCTTGGGACGTTACTTGAATACGCTGAAACAGACTCTCGGTTATAGTTTCCCGTTGTTTGCATTGACTGCTACGGCTGTCTGGAACCCGAAAGGGGTAATGACATGATATTCGAGACTATCCGTTCTTTGCAGATGGAGCCTTGTGTGCTTTATGTAGGTACGGTGAAGCGCCGGAATATTGGCTTTGACATCCGTCAGATGGAGATGGAGGACGGGGAGACATACGACAAGGCAAAGCAGCGCGTAGTTGCTGCGCGGTCGAAACTTCCTGGACGGTCACAAGACACTGCTCTATTATCCTTTGCGGGTGGCATCGACATGCGCTTGAAGACGTGGGTGAAGCCGGCAGACTGGCGTCTGGTCGCCTCCTATTATGGCAAGAAGGACAAGGAACAGAAAGCTGCCATTGTGCAGGAGTTCAAGGAAGGAACCAAGAAACTGATTGTGGCTACGAAAGCCTTTGGTATGGGAGTAGATATCAGTGATATAGACCGTGTATATCATGTGGCGCCATCCAGTACGTTTGTCGACTATATTCAGGAGATAGGGCGTGCCGCGCGTGATACGGAGATACAGGGTATTGCCGCTACCGACTACCATGAGCGTGACTTCTATTATATGAAGCGTCTGCATCAGACGGGGAACATTGCCCAGGAACAGCTGGTGCTTATTCTGAGAAAGCTCATGGAAGTGTACCGCATGAAAGGGGAAAAACCGGAAATCATGGTGTCTTTGTCTGATTTCGAGTTTGTGGTGAAACTGCCGCGTACAAAGAACAAGTTGGAGTATGAAGCAGAGTTGGGACAGCTCATCAAGACCGCCTTGCTTTGGCTGGAAGACGATTTGATGCAGCGTTATGGAAGGCATCTGCTTGAAATCAGCCCCAAGAATCTGTTGACTGAAGGATATGTCCAGGACAAGACGGGTGATGTCTTTGCCCGTGAATTCCAGAGCTATCTGACAAAGGTAGAAGGGGAGGACGGGGTTTACGTCGCACGTCTGGAAGCGCTTTGGGAAGAGCGTTTCCCGGAGCTTGGCTACAAGGAGTTCAAACAGAAACTGAATAATGGAACGTTGTGGGAGGGAGCCCGTGCCGTGTCTGTAGGCAAGCATGAGGTGCTGTTGAAGGAAGATGCCTCCGTCATCCGTGAACGGATGGATGCCTTGTTCAAGAGCTTGACAACGATGCTGAAAACGGCATTGATAAAGTCGAAAGGACGTTTTGATGAAGAAGAACTGCGGGCTGTCTTTGCCGAGCATGGCATGGACGTGCGCTCTGCCAAACGCTTTATCGGTTCCCTGCTGGAGAGTCGCACGGAGGAAGGCCGCAGTGTAAGCTATATCAGCAGCGTGAAAAAGAAGGATTCCAATGAACTCTCTTTTACGGTGACCAAAGGCTTTGATTTGCTTTTGTCGCGCTATCAAAAACTGTTCAGCCAACGCATAGTGGGCAGTAAGGGAGACCGCCTGGTGTTTTATTGCACTCCTTTCTCGGACTTGAATATGCTGCTTAATCTGCTTTCTATGCTCGACTGCCTTTCGTTCAGTGTGGAGGGTGGCGGTACGCCTTGCGTATTTGTCCGTTTCAATGACCCCGAAACTCTGCAGGAACTTGCGCTTGGCGATGATTACCGCAATCTGATTCTGGACACCAACGAGCAGGTATTCCAGGAACAGATAGCTTTATTCTCCTTCTTCTTTGGAACGGATAAACTGACGGATGAACAGCGTTGGGACTTTATCGAGGATTATTTTACGGGAATGGGAGTGGACGACTTGAAGGTGAAGTTTGCGTAAGCTATCGTTCTGTTTTCTGGAATGCCAGCCGTTCGTCCCCATTGGCCAGAAAAATGATGCCGCAATACTGGAAACCATGTTTCTTCAGTATGTATTGCAGGATGCGGTTGTCCCGGTGGGTATCTGCACGTAGGTTGGGGATTTGTTCGTAGCACCATTGCAGGCAGGCATTGGCCACTCCTTTGCTGTGCTCTGTGCTTGCCAGCCGGTGGATGACTCCGTAAGGCTGTGTGTTTTCCAGCCATTCTCCTTCGTGGATATGTGCATATGTAGGGTCGTTTCCACGGATAAAGGCGAAAGTCCCGATGATTTCTCCGGTATCGTCGTGCATACGTAACTGTTGCCTTGTTCGATGTCTGCCATGACGAGTTCGCGGGAGGGATAGTTGCCCGTCCATTGGTGCATGTTGCCATCTTTCCGCATGATGCGCTTGGCCTGCTCAAAGATGTCCATAAGGACTTCCAGTTCTGTGGGTAGTGTCTTTCTGATTTCTATCATAGTTTTTATTTTGTCAGCGTGACATTTTCCTTGATTTATGTTGCAAAGGTAATGTGTTTTGTGATTCATTGTTCTCGTAAATGAACAAATGCTGACATATGTTGTTTCTTTAGGAAGAATTTGCATATATTTGTCCCGTAATATTAAACACAATTGATTATGAAAAAGATTTTTAGTGCTTTCATGATAGCTGTATGCTGTATGCTTATGGCTATGCCTGTTCAGGCCCAACTATTGAAGTGGGGTGTTAAGGGTGGTGTGAATATGACGAAAATAGATTGGGATGGCGGATATAAGGGAAACAAGGATAATTCTACCGGTTTCTTTATTGGTCCGATGGCTGAGTTTACCATTCCCATTGTAGGTTTGGGTATCGATGGGGCTTTGCTGTTCTCTCAGCGCGGCAAGGACGAGGTGAAGCAGACAGGACTGGAAGTACCCGTAAATCTGAAATATACCATTGGCTTGGGTAGTTTGTTGGGTATTTATGTGGCAGCCGGTCCCGATTTCTTCTTCGATTTTAAGAAGAAAGACTACGTAGACCGTAAGAAGGCTCAAGTGCACTTAATTTGGGTGCCGGTGTGAAGCTGCTGAAGCATCTCCAGGTTGGAGTGACCTATCAGCTCCCGATGGGCGACTCATTTACGTGGAAGAATGCGGGTGATGCCATCGGTGCCAAGAATAAGACTTGGCAGGTGTCTGCGGCGTATCTTTTCTAAATGTAGTAAAACGATTTGTGGAATATAATATAAGAAAGGCTCTCCTACAAAAGGAGGGCCTTTTTGCGTTTTTGATTACTTTTCTACAATTACATCTACTGGGGCAGGTGCATCATTGTGGAGTGGGGTAGCGGCTTCGCGACTAGGCTGTCTGCCGTCTTTGATGGCGAGTACCCATTCCCCATTTGCTTTTATGGGGTTGAACATGAACCCCATACTACTACCTGGAGTGTCAGAATCTGAACGTGGCGTAAATTCTATTTTGTACTTCACGTCATTATTTCCTTGTGTAGAGAAGCTGAGGTAATCCAATCGATAACGAATTACCGGGAAACGCTGGAAACGTTTGGTAAGTGCTTCCCGTTGTTGTATCGTTAAGGGTTTGGCTATACCTGCGTCATCAATGGAGTAAAGCATATCAAGAGCCTTGTCAGTCTCTTTAGCTTTTAGAAGATCCATACACTGTGTACATAATGTAAGAACAGCGCTTGAGTCTGCAGCAGTCAAAGTAGCTACAAACTCGTCTTCTGCCTCTTTCTGTGTCTTCATTTTCTCTTCGTGTCCTTTTGTTGAACATGCTCCGAGTAGAAAGCTTGCTGAAAGAAGAAGCATAAAAAGGATTTGTTTATTCTTCATTGTTGATATATTTATTAATCGTGCATTGTTAAATAAAAGGTGCGTCACCTTATTATGACGCACCTTTATTATATTACCGCATTTTAGGATGCGATGAGTTCTTTACAAGATTATCTGTTGGCGATAGTACCATCAACAGCAATGGCAACTTTAGCACTTACTGTACCCCATGTGTATGTGACCTTTACAGGAACCATGATGGTGAAGTCTTTAGTGTTACCCATATTGTTCTTGTAGTTCAATACTACAGAGTTCAACTTGCTGATGTTGGTAGTTTTGATGTCAATCGGGTTAGAAATTGCAGTACCACCTACTTTATCAAGGATTGTCAGCTTGATACGTCCTTGTTGATAGGCTTTTGTTCACCGATAACATTAACGTCACAAGTTGCATTGTCAATATCCAAAGTTATTGCGCTGATATCGTAGTATTCGTACAAGTTAACGTTGTTTTCTTTAGCAGCTTCATATACTTTGTCTTTATCATTGTATACGATAACCGGTTTGTCGCGCCAGTCGTTAGCCTTGAACAAGTTACCAAGTAATACGGAAGAACCGTTAGCCTCTGCATCCAAGAACTTGGCTTTGTCGTTGCTTTCAATATCCAGCGGACGCAAGAAGCGAGCGTTGAAGTTGTAAGCGGGAGCCAGTTCAATTTCGCAGTCACCATAAACAGCGGATACCTCGATGATGGCAAACTGTTGGTTAGGCTTGTTTTCGTTATGACCGAAAAGGTTCAAGAATACTTTTGCTTCATCGTTGTTTGCATAAGTAATTGTCTTGGCTGTCTTATCAAGAGTTGCGATGAGAGAAGCGGTTGCTCTCTTTTCACCCCAGTATAACTTAGTGCTGCTCTTGCTCTTGTCAGCTTCAACTGTACTTACAAACAACTTCTTTCCACCTATAGTCAGACCATCGTTCTTAGCAGAGAACAAGTAGCTGTACTTGATTTCCATACCTTTGTCTTTGTTGTTCCAGATTTCACCATAAACCGGCTTGGAAGCTTCTGATACAATGAATTCGATTGCCTGATTTTTCAACTTCTTTTCCAGCTTTCTGTTACGTAGTGATAGAAGTAGTCATCAAGATTCTTCACATAGTTTGCTACATTGTTTGCTGCATCCGGAGCAGGAACATTGGTACGCACAGTATCTCTGTCAGCCAAAGCTGTTTCAGCAGGATACCAGAACGCATCACGTTTGTTACCATAACTTGCTGTAGTCGGCAATTCTGCTATGGAAATCTTGATACCTACGTAAATAGCGTAAGTTGTTCCACCTGCTACAGGTTTGTATTTGCCATAAAGTGTCAAGGCGCGATCTTTGTAATCCTTGATGAGTTGGTCTCTTTGAGTCTTATTGCTGGTCCAGTTCAGGATAGCATTTGTACTAGTGTTACCGTCAGGAGTTTCAGTAACTACACCGTAAGTATTGTCTGCTGCAAATTTATTAGCAGCTGTTACTTGAATGAAGCCACCCTTACCGTCTGCTACATAAGTTTCGTCTTTTACAAATGTATAACCCTTTGTGAATTCTTCCTTAGTCATACCCAGTTCTTCAAGAATCTTACCGGACATGTCTTTCCAAGTGATGGATACAGCTTGGTCACCACACAAGTACGGCAACTGCGGAGTGCTCTTGTCAATAACAATTGCATCAGGAGTAGCGGCTTTTTCAGTAATTTCCAACTTGATGTAACCTGCTAATACTACATTATTTGCAGCATCAACCAATTTAACCAATACTGCCGGACGACGACCGATAGCACTTCTGCCAATCTTTTCTGTGCTTCCTTCAGGAATAACCACACTTTCTTCTTTGTCGTTTACATAACAAGGAGTGAAAGTACCGTCTTCTTCCAGTTTAGAGTAAGCATTTTCTTCTGTATCGTTGTCACCGCTGATATAGTGAACGGGTTCAAACTTGAGAGTCAAATTATATAGTTGGGCAGCTTCAGCAAGACTCATGCTTTTGTGAGTGGTTGCAGTAATTTCCTCTCCAAAGTTTTCTACATGATGGATACACAGTAAATCTGCCAATTCAATAGAACCACCATTGTATTGTGCAGGAACAGTATATACGTTTTCGATAGCTTCCTTAGCTGTCTTATACAGTTCAGGCTTACAAGTGTTTTTTGTTACGATTTTGCTGTCATCGGTATACGCAATGGCTTTAAAGCCTTGAATCATCGGCATGATGGCTGCATAGTCAGAAGTAACTGTAGACTTTTCTTCACCTTCTTTTTCGCCATTAACCAATGTTGCTTCCAGAGCTGCGATAGAAATATAGTTGTTTTCACCGGGAGTGCTCAAATTGCCCTTCTTCAAATCCTCTACAGAGAGTTTGTATGTAGCATACATTTTTCGCCGTCAATTGGTCTTACCAGCGTTTGG
>ENA-OQDF01000032-OQDF01000032.1-human-gut-metagenome-genome-assembly--contig:-NODE-32-length-39415-cov-8.719278_pt1 | contig 39415 bp, 49 predicted proteins | sample MGYA00242769_ERZ504597 | MGnify/ENA primary metagenome ERZ504597 (study PRJEB26092, sample SAMD00036305) | human gut metagenome | host: Homo sapiens | study: EMG produced TPA metagenomics assembly of...
TAGTGATTCCGGACTGTTCATCCTGAGTTTTTTTACTTCATCTTTTGTCATGGAACTTTCCTTTCTACCTCATCCCTGATTTCAAAACATTATTTATTTTGATAGTTGATTCGTTCTCCTTGAATTACTGGATAACAAATCATTTTATCACTATCCAGATTTTCTACATGCATATCTACTGCACTGATCTGATGGTTTTCATAAGTATTGTAATAATAAATACCTTTTGTAACATTACAACACGACGTATACAATGTGATTTCATATTTTCCATCCGCTACTTCGCAACATCCTCGTTGCTGATCCACAGATCCGAGAATGTGGAAGAATTGGCTAACGCTTTCTTCCTCTGATTCACCTGAAATTGCATTTACCTTTGTAAAAGCTACACGTACAAAGCGTGAGGAAGATGAGAGATCTCCCGGAAGACCTAATCCTCCCATACCTCTACTATATGCATCAAGAGCCAAATTTTCGCAGAAAGTATTTCTGGGCTGTTTAGGAGATAAATACATATAATTATTTAGTTGAAACATCTACTGTGGAAATGGCGGATTATTCGTAAGCACTCCTACTGGATTATCATAAATATGCAAACCATCTGACATAGATTCTACCGTAATTGACTCATTCTCATCAGAAATGATCCAGTGTAATTGTGCTAATGGCAATTGCTCGCTGAAAGGAGTATTAACAATATTAATTCGTTCAAGAAGCTCGCGAACTTCAACTAAAGAAGAACACTGACTTAAAATCCAAGGAATAAATTCAAACTGTGCAATATTTTCCACATCTGGCTTAATCGCGGCATAAACAGCATTTCCGACAAAATTCAGTCCTGCCATTGCCACTCCTTTTTCATTCATAGCATCATAATACAAAGGATAATCCTCTGCAACATGAGCCATTCCAATAATTGCATAATGATTTTTCATATCGCCAACATGGCGAAAATTAAACGCATAATTACGTGGTGTAATTACTATCTGATCACCATAAGAGAATTCATAATCGAGGGTTCGTCCAAAGTAAAAATCTTTTGTTTTATAAGTTGCTGCTGTACACATGATCGTTTATCCTCCTAAATAGATTGAAATATGTCAATGAGTTTTTTCTTGAACAATAGTATAGCACAATCTTTTATTTTGTTCCAACTTCATACATGATCATAACATGTAAACTTTAAACTATTTTCCTAGATTATTTCTCCATCAGTTTTTCAAACCAGGTATCCATAGCTAGGATGAATTGACCTACGTCTGGCAATTCTTGCAGCATTTCGTTTAGGGTTTTGTGCTTCACATATTTCTGCACATACACCCAACAGGCAACGCTACTGGCTTCTGATACAATGTCAGCTATGGTTTTGCGCATAAGCTCTTCAAATTCAGCAATTTCTTCTTTCGGAACAACATCATACAGTGTTGGTGCCTGATGACTTATTTTTACTCCATTTTCATTTGCATCTTTAAGCAGATTCTTAACTTTTTCTCTTGAATCCTCCGGTACTTTCATGTACTCCCACATAAATGCTACCACATCGGCTGGCCTTATTTATATCATTTCACTCTTTTTTGAAATAGAACAACACCACAGCAACAACTCAAATCGACTTAAAATTCCAGACTATTCGCATTCAGCAAGAAATACTTCATTCCCATGATGACAAAACCTTCATCATTTCTCCAAGGCTTTTTGCTGCCATTTACAATGACGATCTTCTTAAAAGAGTCCGGGATATTACGCAGAGAATTGAACTCCTGCGTCTGTTTTTCTTCCGAAATCATGTCATATGCAACCTGGATATAGTATCTCTGGTTTCCTTGATTCACCACAAAGTCAACCTCCAACTGCTTGCGAACACGTTTGCCCTCTTTATCCTTATCGAAGATATCCACGACACCCACATCAACATTGTAGCCACGGATCAACAGCTCGTTATAAACAATGTTCTCCATGATATGAGTAGGCTCCTGCTGTCTGAAATTCAGACGTGCATTTCTCAGTCCCAGATCCGTAAGTAGTATTTCAGATTTGCACCGATATACTTTCTGCCCTTAATATCGTATCGGCTTGCCTTGAAAATCAAAAAGGCATCTGTCAAATAGTCGATATGCTTGGAGATGGTTTTATTAGCATAAGTCATCTGGCGCTCACTGGCAAAGGTATTGGCAATCTTTGAAGGGTTGGTCGGTGCGCCGATTGCAGATGCAAGGACATCAACCAGAATCCCAATCTCATCCACGTTCTGAATCTTATTTCTTTCAATAACATTCTTCAGATAGACATTTGCAAAGATGTTCTTCAGATAGTCCGCTTTCTGTCGTTCGCTCTGGAAACTTACGATCTGCGGCAATCCTCCGTAGATCATGTAGTCATCCCATGCATCATCATAATCGCCGTCATAGACAGAATAAAACTCTGCAAAGGAGAGAGGGTAGATTCTAATCTCATCACCTCTGCCACGGAATTCGGTCACAATGTCGCTGGACAGGAACTTGGAATTACTTCCGGTGACATACACATCAATATTGCTCATGCGGAGCAGGCTGTTCAGCACTTCCTCAAATCGTGGCATGAACTGCACTTCATCCAAAAGGAGATAATACTTCCCGTCGTCTTTCATGGCATCCTTGATGTACTTGAAGCATACCTTGGGATCTCTTAATTCTTCGTTCTCAATACCATCCAATGCAATTTCAATAATATGATCAACATCAACGCCGTTCTCCAGTAAGTATCTCTTAAAGATGGTAAACAGCAAAAAGGATTTGCCACATCTACGAATGCCGGTAATCACCTTTATCATTCCATTATCTTTTCGCTCGATCAGCTGCTGTAGGTAAGCGTCTCTTTTAATCTCCATCGTTACACTCCCCATTTCCGTGCATCTACACACTTTTATGTAATGTTGATAAATATATTTTCAGATTTTTTGATTGCAGTGTCTATAATCGATTACTCCAATCGTTATTATAGGTAGACAACAAAAAGAAGATGGTTCCGATGTTTCATTAAATATGTTCGTTAGTCTTTTACGCAAAGGATTCTATCTCCTCTGCGCCCTAATGCTTTTCGGATTCAGTTCAACAAACTGGATTTTACCAATTTTCGGAGATTAAGGTTTCCGGATGTGAAAAAACTAATTTAATATTCTTCTTGGAATTCAGCAACAACATCAATGTACCTTGTTCTTTTGTCTCCATTTGCGTTGTCATGACCAATGAACGATATGGTTTGAAGCCACATTTTGTCTGAACTCGTTTTGATTGTTCATTGAAATCATAGTAACCACAAATCAGAAAATCATAATCCAATTCGCCAAATAAATAATCTTTAACTGCATTTACGGCTTCGGGCATAAGTCCTTTTCCCCAATAATCTTTACTCAAAACATATCCTAATTCTCTGCCGTAATAATCCTTGAATTCTGTCAAAGCATCTTCTAACCCATATTTTTCTATGCCAACAGTACCGATTACTTTATTGTTTTTCTTTAAGCAGATTGCAAATACTTTATCCTCACTGATAAAGGAATTCATAATACTTTGAGATTCAGCAATATTTTCATGATGTTTCCATCCTGCCATCTCCCCAACACCTTCGACAGATGCATACTCATAGAAATCCTCCAAATCTGTTTGTTTGAATGATCTAAGAATGAGCCTTTTTGTTTCTATTACTTTTCCGTCTATTCTGAAGTCAGCATTCATATTTTTACGTTCCTCATAACGTCTAATTCTCCAAATTCCGATTTCTATTTTCGTTTCCATAGCATAGTGTACTCTTTTTCACCAGTATCTTCATCCAAATCTTCACATTGAATAATGAATCCTTCTCTTTGGTAAAAAGAAATTGCTCTGGCATTCTTCTGGTATACATTTAATCGTAAGCTAACTTTTTTATCCTTAATATAATCTAATAAAAGCTTACCTATGCCACATGACTGCATTTCATCGGAGACAAAATACCTTCGATATATTCATCATTTAGTCCTACAAATCCTTGTATCATTTTATCTGCTTCAAACACATAGACTTCGGATTGTGACAGCATTTCTTTTACTAATTCATAATTACTTTTCCAGTATTGATTGGAAATAAAATAATGTGCTTTCAGATTTGTCTTTAACCATATGTCAGCGACTCTATCGATATCTCCGTTCAGCAACTTTCTAATCATAACAAATATTCTCCACAACTACATCCTTTATGCTTTTCTCTTTTTTCCATTCTATCACAAGTTCACCATTAATTATCAATTTCTTGATATTTTTTCTTTTCCCTCACTGTAAAACAGCCTCTGAGCGTTTCGTTATATAGAGGGATACAAATAAGAGCAAGATCCACCCATGTTTAACGGTATTGCCATTTTGCCTCCCGTCAACCTATGGGTTTTATCTTGATGGGGATCTCCCCATACCCTCTCAATAACAGACGTTTCACTTGTTTGGTTCAGTCATCTTGACTCCTTTTCTCCAGGATTCAGGAAATAAAAAATGCCTGCCTGGAACTTTTATAGATAGTAAAGTTCCAAACAGACATTGCTGTTTGACCATTAGCTGTAGCTAATAGAATTGAAGAACGTGATTAGAAAATAACAAAAGCGTTCGTTGTCAGCTAATCCAGCTAACATTTTCGAACGCTTTGAAGCCCGTCGCCAAGAGGATTTGAACCTCCGACCCCTCGCTTAGGAGTATGGCTTACCATGTGATACACGGTTCGGATGTAACTTCCAATATCATCCCTTACGCAGAATGACTTGTAGTAAACGAACTTATGGTGCAAAACACCTATTCTGACGCAGTTTTATGTGTCCGTTGGGTGGTCCTATTAGCAAATTCTTAGCAAGAGGACACCCAGCCAAAGCCGATTGCTACTGCCATTCTTCACTCCCTTAGTCAAAATGACAAGGCAAATACATGGAGGTTACTATGGACAAGAAAGAGAAAAAGTCACTGCCGGAACCGCGCACATATACCGTGGAACAGATTGCGGCCATGCTCAACATTGGCCGCACAACCGCATATCAGCTCGTCAAGCAGGAGGAGTTCAGGATCGTCCGCATAGGCAATGCGATCCGCGTTTCCAAGAAATCTTTTGACGAGTGGCTGGAAAGTTTAGAATTGTGAATATCGCAAGAAACGCCGTAGCTCAAAAAACCTATGGCGTTTTTTTATACCCATTTTTGAAGGAGGCTGGCAATGAAACTGACAGAAGCAGAAATGAGGATGGTGTTTCAGATTGAAAGTACCAATCAGAACGCTGCCCTGAATGAGATTTACATGACATGGCGCTATGCGCCGAACCCGGCAACGAAAGAAACGGCGGAAGGCCTTCTGGACAAGCTCCGCCCCCTGTCGGATCAGGAGTGCATGGATTTGATCCGCAAGGTGCAGACCGAATACCGTCTGCCGGAGAAGGCCCGCACCATCGGGGAAATGCTGGCAGAGGCCAGACAGCAATCCGGGGCGCAGAAGTTATCCGGCCATGACATTATGGCTTTGGAGCGTTTCGACCCGGCAACCAGACACATGATCGTCTTTGATGTTCTTACCCATGACTCGCCTGTTGGCTGGAAGGGTGAGAAAATGCGCCTGTTCCTGACCGAAACCGGATACAGCAAGGCTTTGGAAAATCAGGAAAAGGGGCACATCAAAATCCGTAACCATGCGAAGGTGCTTTCCGGCGATCTCCACTATGACCATAAAGACCGTGAGAGGTAGCCGCCCCCAAAATGTATCAAAATCAGTGGGATATTTTCTGTTTCTTCCTCCGTGGCTTGCGTTTTGAACAGGGCGTGGATGTTCCCATGCAGGAAAAAACGGAGGCATACAGACGGATAAACCGCTCAAAATCAACACTTTTTATTTTCACAGGAAGGAGGTGCGAAGATGGCTGTTTTTCGTATTGAAAAGACCCGTGATTATACGGTCATGTCGAACCATCACTTGAAAGATCGGACGCTGACCCTGAAATCCAAAGGGCTGCTGTCCATGATGTTGTCGCTCCCTGACGAGTGGAATTACACCACCAGAGGTCTTGCGGCAATCTGCCGGGAAGGTGTGGACAGCATCGGTGCGGCATTGAAGGAGCTGGAGACCCACGGGTATATCCGGCGCACCCAGCTTCGGGATGAAAAAGGCAAGATCACGGATACCGAGTATGTCATTTACGAAATGCCTCAGTGCGAACCGCCGTCAAGCTCAGGTACGCCTTTACCGGGTACGGTAAAGCCATATACGGAAAACCCGGATATGGGTATCCCGGATACGGCGGAACCGTGTACGGAAAAACCCGCACAATTAAATACTAATCAAACAAAGACTGATTTATCAAGTACGGAGATATCAAATCCTATCCAATCAAATCCCCCCACCCCCGCAGGGGCAAGGATGGGAACGGATCGGATGGGAGCCAGAGAATGTTATCGTGAAGTGATTTTGGATAACATCGAGTACAGCTATCTGGTGCAGGACAGCCATATCGACCGTGAGCAGCTTGACGAAATCGTTGACCTGATCGTGGATACCGTATGCTCTGCCCGCAAAGTCATCCGCATTGCCGGAGACGATTATCCGGCGGAGGTGGTAAAGTCTCGGTTTATGAAGCTGGACAGTTCCCATGTGCAGTATGTCATGGACTGCATGAAGGACAACACCACCTATGTCCGCAATATCAAGAAATACCTTCTGGCGGCGCTGTATAACGCCCCGACCACCATCAACAGCTACTATTCTTCCTGGTGCAGCACGATATGTACGGGGACGGGCAAAGGGGGCGAGGCTAAATGCAGGAGGAAGTAACGCGGGGCGCCGTAACGCTCATTGTTGACGGAGCCAAGCTAAGCGAGCAAGTCTTTGAAAAGGCCGTCAAAAAGTTCCTGGAGGAAATCCAGAAAAGCCAGAAACCCAAAATCTACCGCGCAGGCAGAGCCTTAAACAGCTTGCCAGCCAGAACGCCGGTCTTGCCAATATCGAGATCAGCGACAAGAATATCAAGGCTTTCTCCCGTGTGGCGAAGAAATACCATGTGGATTTTGCTTGAAGAAGGACACCGCTGCAGAGCAGCCCCGTTACCTGGTCTTTTTCAAAAGCCGGGACGCGGATGCCATCACAGCGGCGTTTCAGGAGTTTGCCAGACGGAAAATGAGCCGTGAGGAAAAGCCCTCCATCCGGGAACGGCTGACCCAGGCGAAGGAACAGACGGCGGAGAAAGCGGAACACCGCACCATTGACCGGGAGAAAGTAAAGGTCAAAGATCGGAGCGTGCAGAGATGAACATGAAAAAAATGTTTTTGCTGAACCTTCCGTATCTCCTGTTCGTGTATCCCTTCGATAAGCTGGCACAGGCTTTCCGGCTTGCGCCCGGTGCTGACCTCTCCGGCAAGCTGCTTTCTATCGGGGACGGCTTCACGGCAGCGCTTTCCTCCCCGTGGCTCAGTTTCCATCCCACGGACCTGCTGATCGGCATAGCCGGTGCGGTGGTCCTTCGCATGGCGGTCTACCTGAAAGGCAAAAACGCCAAGAAATACCGCCACGGAATCGAGTATGGTTCTGCCCGCTGGGGTACGGCGGCGGATATTGCTCCCTACATGGACAAGGACTTTTTCCAAAACATCCCAATGACGCAGACGGAACGGATCACAATGGCGAGCCGTCCAAAGCAGCCGAAGTATGCCAGAAATAAAAACATTCTGGTGATCGGCGGTTCCGGCAGCGGCAAGACGCGGTTCTTCTGTAAGCCGTCGCTGCTACAAGCTCATTCGTCCTACGTCTGCACCGATCCGAAAGGAACCTTGCTGCCGGAGATCGGCACTTTCCTGGAACGGAAGAAATACCGTATCAAATGCCTCAACCTGATAAACTTCCGAAAATCCATGAAATACAATCCACTGGCTTACATTCGGTCAGAGAAAGATATCTTAAAGCTGGTGAACGCCCTGATTATGAACACGAAGGGCGAAGGCGAAAAATCTTCCGAAGATTTCTGGGTCAAAGCGGAACGCCTCTATTATTCCGCACTGATCGGCTACATCTGGTATGAGGCTACGGAGGAAGAAAAGAATTTCATCACACTTCTGGACCTTATCAATGCCAGTGAAGCCAGAGAGGATGACGAAACCTATCAAAGCCCGGTGGACCTGCTCTTTTCTCAGTTGGAAGAACGGGAGCCGGACCACTTCGCCGTGAAGCAGTACCGCAAATTCAAAATGGCGGCGGGCAAAACCTTAAAATCCATCCTCATTTCCTGCGGTGCCCGGCTTGCTCCCTTTGATATCAAGGAGCTGCGGGACCTGATGGAGTATGACGAACTGGAACTGGATACCCTGGGCGACCAAAAGACGGCGCTGTTTGTGATCCTGTCAGATACGGACAGCACTTTCAATTTCGTGGCCGCCCTCATGTATAGTCAGCTTTTCAATCTGCTCTGCGACAAGGCGGATGACTTCTACGGCGGGCGGCTGCCTGTCCATGTCCGTCTGATCCTGGACGAGTTTGCCAACATCGGCCAGATACCGAACTTCGATAAGCTGATTGCCACCATCCGAAGCCGTGAGATATCGGCTTCTATTATTTTGCAGTCGCAGAGTCAGCTAAAGACCATCTACAAGGACGCGGCGGATACCATCGTCGGTAACTGTGACAGCACCTTGTTTTTGGGAGGCAAGGAAAAATCCGCGCTCAAGGAAATTCGGAACTGCTGGGGAAAGAGACCATTGATCTCTATAACCAGTCCGAAACCGGGGCAGCCAGGTTTCCCACGGCCTCAGTTATCAAAAATTAGGAAAGGAGTTGATGACCCAGGACGAATTGGCAGTGATGGACGGCGGCAAGTGTATCTTCATGCTGCGGGGCGTGCGTCCGTTCCTTTCGGACAAGTACGACCTCACCCGGCACCCGAATTACAGATACACGGCCGACGCCGACCCTAAAATGTCTTTGACATGGAACGGTACATGAAGAAGCAGCGTGCCGTGGTAAAACCCACGGATACCTTCGATGTGTACGAGATTGACGCAACAACTTAACCCAAAATCAAAAACATTTTTTAGGAGGATTATTTTATGGAATTTTTCAACAGTGCAGTTGGTGTTTTGCAGACTCTCGTAGTGGCCCTGGGCGCAGGTCTTGGTATCTGGGGCGTTATCAACCTTCTGGAAGGTTACGGCCAGGACAACCCTGCTTCCAAAAGCCAGGGTATGAAACAGTTGATGGCCGGCGGCGGTGTTGCCCTCATCGGCATCACCCTTGTCCCTCTGCTCTCCGGCCTGTTCGGTTGATCGTCCGGCGGTGATCGCTTATGGGCGGCATACTCGACAAACTCGATGAATGGCTCCGAGGGCTGCTCATCGAGGGGATCACGGGAAACCTGTCGGGCATGTTCGATACGGTCAATACCAAAGTAGGCGAGATCGCCGGTGAAGTGGGACAGACGCCGCTGGCATGGAACAGCGGCGTCTTTTCTATGATCCGAAACCTCTCTGAAACGGTGATCGTTCCAATCGCCGGGGTTATCCTGACATTCGTAATGTGTTATGAGCTGATCCAGCTTGTGACAGAGAAAAATAATCTGCACGATGTAGACACCTGGATGTTCTTCAAGTGGATTTTCAAGACTTTCTGTGCCGTTCTCATTGTGACGAACACATGGAATATCGTCATGGGTATCTTCGATGTGGGGCAAAGCGTTGTGAACAGCAGCGCAGGCGTCATCATTGGGAATACCTCCATTGATATCGGCAGCGTCATCACGGATATGGAGGCGCAGCTTGAAGCCCTGGGCACGGGAGAACTGTTCGGGCTGTGGTTCCAGTCCCTTTTCGTGGGGCTTACCATGAACGCCCTTTCCATCTGTATCATGCTTGTCATTTACGGCCGCATGATCGAGGTGTATTTGACAACTTCCGTTGGACCAATTCCGCTTGCCACTATGACAAACCGGGATTGGAGCCATACAGGACAGAACTACTTGAAATCCCTATTTGCATTGGCGTTCCAAGCATTTCTAATCATGGTGTGCGTGGGAATCTACTCTGTTTTGGTACAGAGTATCGCCACGGACGGAAATATCTCAGGTGCGATATGGGCCTGCATGGGCTACACGGTCCTGCTGTGCTTCGCCCTGTTCAAGACCGGCAGCCTCTCTAAGAGCCTGTTCGGAGCGCATTAAGGAGGCTTGATAAATTGGCGTATGTAACCATTCCAAAGGATTTGACGAAAGTAAAATCCAAAGTGCTGTTTGGACTCACCAAACGGCAGCTTATATGTTTCGGAGCGGCGGCACTCATCGGAGTACCGCTTTTCTTTTTGCTCAGACGCACGGCCAGCAACAGTGCCGCCGCGTTCTGCATGATTATCGTCATGCTCCCGTTCTTTCTACTTGCCATGTATGAGCGGCATGGTCAACCCCTGGAGGTGGTGGCCGGACAGGTCATCCGCTGTATGTTCCTGCGGACGAAAGAGCGGCCTTACCAGACAAACAATTTCTATGCAGCCCTGGAGCGGCAGGCCCAGGCGGAAAAGGAGGTGAAAGCCATTGTTCAGAAAGCGAAAGCCAGAGCCGCAGGCACGGCAGACGGCAAAACCCGCGGTAAAGCTGACCGCCGCGGAAAAGCGTGAGATCAGCCGTATCCTGGAAACTGCCAGAGGCGACGGCAAGGTACATTCCGCACAGGACACCTTACCGTTCCGCCAGATGTACCCGGACGGTCTGTGCAAGCTGGACGACCACACCTGGTCGAAGTGTATCGAGTTCCAGGATGTGAATTATCAGCTTGCAAAGCCTGACGACCAGACGGCGATCTTTGAAGCCCTCTGCGATATGTATAACGCCCATGACGCTTCTATCGGGATGCAGCTCTCCCTTGTGAGCCGCCGCATGAACCGGGAGGATTTTGTGAAGCGTATCGAGATCGCGGCACAGGGAGATCACTTTGACCATATCCGTGAGCTTTACACGCAAATGCTCCGCAAGCAGCTTGAACGGGGCAACAACGGTCTTATCAAAACAAAGTACCTGACTCACCATCGAGCACGGGACAGTAAAACCGCACGGGCACGATTTTCCCGGATCGTCATGGACGCCCTTAACCATTTCAAGGTCATGGGTGCTTTGGCAAAGGAGCTTGGCGGCAAGGAGTGGCTGGAAATGCTCCACGGCATCCTGCACCCGGACGGGGAACGGTTTGCCTTTGAATGGAGCTGGCTTGCCCCTTCCGGCCTGTCGGTTCAGGATTTTATCGCACCATCTTCCTTCCGCTTCGGTGAAGCACGGAAGTTCACGATGGCGGATAAATTCTGTGCCGTGTCCTTTCTGCAGATCAGTGCACCGGAAATGGATGACCGTATGCTCACCGAACTGCTGGATACGGACAGCGGGCTGCTTGTCAGCCTCCATATCCGCAGCATGGATCAGAACGAGGCGATCAAAACGGTCAAGCGGAAGATCACCGACATTGACAGTATGAAGATCGACGCGCAGAAAAAGGCGGTGCGGGAAGGTTTCGATATGGATATCATCCCCACCGACCTTGCCACCTACGCAGGCGAGGCAAAGAACATCCTCCGTGATCTGCAAAGCAGAAATGAGCGAATGTTCCTGATGACCTTCCTGGTGGTGAATTTTGCGGACAACAAGCAAAAGCTGGAGAATGACCTTCTCCGTGCGGCAAGCGTGGCGCAGAAATATAACTGCTCCCTGGTGCGGCTGGACTTTCAGCAGGAGGACGGTTTCGTATCGGCTCTGCCCCTGGGTGTCAACCGCATTAAGATACAGCGCGGGCTTACCACTTCGGCGGTGGCGGTGTTCGTTCCCTTCACCACACAGGAGATTTTCCACGGCGGCGAAGCTCTCTACTACGGGCTTAATGCCACTTCCGGCAATATGATCCTTGCCGACCGCAAAAAGCTGAAAACACCCAATGGCATGATCTTAGGCACACCCGGCAGCGGCAAGAGTTTTTCCGCAAAGCGTTCCATCGTTGGGGTATTCCTGAACACAAAGGACGATATCCTGATTTGCGACCCGGAGGCGGAATATTTTCCGCTGGTGAACCGTCTGGAAGGTCAGGTCATCAAAATCTCTCCAACCAGTATGCAGTATGTGAACCCTATGGATATCAATCTCAATTACAGCGAGGACGATAACCCGCTGGCGCTGAAATCCGACTTTATCTTGTCGTTCTGTGAACTGGCGGCAGGCGGCCGGAACGGTCTGGAGCCAGTGGAAAAGACAGTCATTGACCGTGCTGTGCGGATCGTGTACCGCCCCTATATCGCAGACCCTCGCCCGGAGAATATGCCGCTGCTGAAAGATTTGTATGACGAGATCAAACGGCAGCCGGAGCCGGAGGCACAGCGGATCGCGGCGGCACTGGAACTGTATGTGCATGGCAGCCTGAATGTTTTTAACCACCGTACCAATGTGGATATCAACAACCGTATTGTCTGCTTTGATATCAAGGAGCTGGGAAAGCAGCTCAAAAGCCTGGGTATGCTGGTGATCCAGGATCAGGTGTGGAACCGTGTTTCCCAAAACCGGGATCAGGGCAAATCCACCTGGTATTTCGTGGACGAGTTCCACCTTCTGCTGCGGGGTGAGGTCGGTTCCTGGAGTGTGGAGATTTGGAAACGCTTTCGCAAATGGGGCGGTATCCCCACGGGAATTACGCAGAACATCAAGGACCTGCTTTCCTCCCCGGAGATTGAGAACATCTTTGAAAACAGCGATTTTGTGTACCTTCTGAACCAGGCCAGCGGAGACAGGAAAATCCTCTGCGAGCGCCTGAATATCTCCAACCAGCAGGCTGCGCATATCAGCAACGCAGGCCCCGGCGAGGGGCTGATCTTCTTCGGCAATGTGATCCTGCCTTTTGTGGATGACTTCCCGAAGGACAACGAGCTTTACAGCATTATGACAACAAAACTTGGTGAAACCGGGAAAGGAGAAAACGAACATGAATGATCCCCGCTATTTGCATACAGAAGAAAAACAGGAAGGTGAAACCTTCTTTGATGTGATGAACCGTCTGATTGCCAGAAGCAAGGCGGTCACGGCGGATATGGAGGCGGTCCTTGCGGAGCTGGAAAGTGAGATCGAACCGTTCCGTGCGCCGAGGAACCATGAATAAACTGACCCATGTGAGCCTGTTTTCCGGCATTGGCGGTCTGGACCTGGCGGCGGAGGCTGCCGGGTTTGAAACCGTCTGCCAGTGTGAGTGGGCGGATTTTCCGCACTCCGTCCTCTCCGCACGATGGCCGGATGTTCCCAGGTTCCGGGATATTACTACTTTTACGAAGGAGGCGTTTTTTGAAAAAACAGGACTTGAAACAGTTACCGTTATCTCAGGCGGCTTTCCCTGTCAGCCCTTCTCTACCGCCGGAAAACGGAAGGGCTTTTCGGATGAACGCTACCTGTGGCCGGAAATGTGCCGCGTTATTACCGAGCTGCGGCCCCGTTGGGTGCTTGGGGAAAATGTTGCTGGCTTCATCAATATGGGGCTCGACAAAACGATCTTTGACCTGGCAAAAGCGGGATACGCTGTTCTCCCATTCGTATTTCCGGCTTGCGGTGTCGGCGCATGGCATGAGCGCCAGCGAACTTTATCGTCGCGGCTGATGTTTCCCACACCCCTTGCCTCCGACAACAACACCGCCAGGGACGCGGCAAGCCTGGATGTGTTCCTGTCGGACAATGGGATATTCCGCAAGAGGAACCGAAACGGGGCGATCTGGAGCCTGAGCCTGTCGGCGGCGGTATTCTATCTGACCCCGGTGGCGTCGGACGGTTTCCGCTCGACCTTGAAGCCGTCGGCCTTCGATCCAGCGAAGAAGGACGGGAACCTGTCGGCGCAGATCATCTCCCAGGAACAACCGGTGTCCGAAACGGCAGCACTGAACCCGGATTGGGTGGAATGGCTCATGGGCTTCCCGAAAGGATGGACGGACGTATCCTCTGGGCCGCCGAGCCAGAAGGAATCCCCCGCATGACCGAGCGCATGGATGACCGGGCACTGCGGCTGAAAACATTGGGAAATGCGGTCTGCCCGCCCCAGGCCTATCCCATTTTTCGCTATATCGCCATGATCGAGAATGCACCTGCGGCGACTTTTGCCTTATGGAAAGGAAGGTGACTGCCTATGAGGGAACTGAAAGCGACCGATAAGATCACGCAGAAAATGACCCGTGACGGTGCGGTATCGGAAAACCTTGCCACGGGAGAGGTGGAACATATCAGCAGCCGGGAGCCGGAAACGGAACTGTCCGCTTCTTCGGAAGAATCCGCTGGCGCTGCGGCTGATCTTGCCCTGCGTGCGGCGGAACACCATGAGAAGAAAAGCGCACGAAAGGCGGAAAAGGCTGACACCCAGGCGGTGCGGGATGGTTCTGCCGCAAGGCAGCGCCCGTCCTCCCGCCTGCAATTCACCGAGGAAGAACGTGCCGATCCCGCACTTGGAAAGTACATCGACCGTTCCGACCGTGCGGCGGACAGGCTGGACGCGGCAAAGGCCGCTATCCCCACAAAGAAAGTTCTCCGTACCGAGCGTGTTTTTGACGAGACAGCCGGAAAAGGCAAAACGCAGCTTCACTTTGAAGAAGTGGAGAAACGCCCCAATGGACGCCTGCGGCACAATCCGCTTTCCCGACCGGTCCATGAGATCGTCCACGCCGCCCATGCGAAGGTGCATGAAGTAGAGCAGGAAAATGTGGGTGTTGAGGCCGGACACAAAGGCGAGGTGTTGACGGAACGCGGGTTTGCCTACGGAAAAGGTAAAGTCCGTGCCGCCATCCACCATCACCGCACAAAGCCCTGGCGTGACGCGGCAAAGGCAGAGCAGGCTTCGGTCAAGGCAAACGCCGACTACCTTTACCAAAAGGCACTGCATGATGATCCTGCATTGGCAGCTTCTAACCCGGTATCCCGCTTTCTGCAGAAACAGCGGATCAAACGGAACTATGCAAAGGAGCTGCGGCAGGCGGAGAAAACCGCAAAGAATACCGCAGCCACGGCGAAAAGTGCGGCGCAGAAAGCAAAGGACGCCTTCAAGGAAACTTTCCTCTACATCAAGCACCATAGCCGGGCGGTGCTGTTGGTGATCGGCATTGGCGCCTGTGTTGCCCTGCTGTTTGGCGGGATATCTTCCTGTTCCATGATGGCAGGCTCCGGTGTGGGCGGTGTATTTACTTCTTCTTATCTCTCCGAGAATGCGGATATGCTGGCTGCGGAGGCGGCCTATTGCGAATTGGAGCAGGAGTTTCAATATGAGCTGGACCACTATGAGGCTCTGCACCCCGGATATGACGAATACCGTTTTGATCTGGACGAAATCGAACATGACCCTTATGTGCTGCTCTCCATTCTCACGGCGTTCCATGAAGGGGTGTTCACCATCGACGCGGTTCAGGCGGAGCTGCAAATGCTCTTTGAAAAGCAGTACATCCTGACGCAGACCGTGGAAGTGGAGGTGCGCTATCGGACGGAGACACGGACAGACAGCGAAGGAAACGACTATGACGTGGAAGTACCATACAACTACTATATTTGCAATGTGAAGCTGGAAAACTTCGACCTTTCTCATGTGCCGGTCTACATCATGGACGAAGAAACGCTTTCCCTGTATGCGGTCTATATGGCAACGCTGGGGAACCGGGAAGATTTGTTCCCAGGCTCCGGCTATGTAGACAAGTACACCAAACCGCCCACCACCTATGATATCCCGCCTTCCGCACTGGAAGATGAAACCTTTGCGGCGCTCATTACCGAGGCGGAGAAGTACATCGGCTATCCCTATGTCTGGGGCGGCAGCAATCCGAACACTTCTTTTGATTGTTCCGGCTTCGTGTCTTGGGTGCTGACGCAAAGCGGCGTCTGCAATACGGGCAGGCTGGGAGCCCAGGGGCTCTACAATATTTCCACCCCGGTATCCTCTGCCAACGCAAGACCCGGCGACTTGATCTTTTTCGTCGGCACTTACGATACGCCGGATGTTTCCCATGTGGGTATCTATGTGGGCGGTGGAAAAATGCTGCACTGCGGCGACCCCATCCAGTATGCAGATATCAACACAAGCTACTGGCAATCCCACTTTTACGCTTTCGGGCGACCGCCCTACAACTAAAAACGATATGGAGGTAATTTGATTTATGGCAACGACACAGAAGATCCGCAATGACATTGCGAAAACCAAAGAAAAGATCGCGGAGCAGCAGAAACGCCTTCGTGCGCTGGAGGCGCAGCTTGCGGAGGAAGAAAATCTGGAAATCGTCCGTATGGTGAAAGCCGTGAAGATGGACAACAAGGAGCTGACCGCCTTCCTGAAAGCCTATGCCAGCGGTATGATCTCCCTGCCGGAAGGTATGCTGCAGGAGGGCAACACCGAGAATGAGGAAACGGAGGGATACGAGGATGAAGCATAACTTTATGACAAAAATGGTATCGGCTCTTTTGGCGGTGGTGCTCAGCACTGCCGCTTTTTCTGTCACCGCCTTTGCCAGCGGCGGCGAGGAAAGCACGGAATCCGTGACCGAACAGGAAACGGTCGGGGATGTTTCTGATCTGCTTTCCGCTTTGGCAGGCAGCCAGGTCACGGTATCCGTCACCGATGATGGTATCCAGTTCAGTTCCGGCGAAAATGACCCCGGGCAGACCGGTACTGTCACCACGGGCGGCGGCAATTTGAATGTCCGCACGGGTGCGGGAATGGACTACACCGCCTTCGCCCAGCTTCCCAACGGAACGACCGTGAAGGTGATCGGCACGGACGGCGACTGGCTGAAGGTCATCCTGCCGGAGAAAGTCGGCTATGTCTATTCCAGCTACATGACGGTAAGTGACGGCGAGGCTGGTTCCGGGGAAGGCTCTTTCTCCCTGGACGCTGAAACGCTGGAAAATCTGCTGGGGATGCTGGGCGGCGGTTTGAATGGCGGTGCCGCTTTGACGCCGGATGGGAACCTGTCACTGATTGACGATATCGGCAGCCCTGCCACCAGTGGCAAGCAGTTTATTACAGTAGAAACGAAGAACGGCAATGTGTTCTATCTCATTATCGACCGTGACGACGAGGGCGAGGAAACCGTGCATTTTCTAAACCAGGTGGATGAAGCGACCTCATGGCGCTTACGGAGGATGGAGAAAAGGCGGAAACACCTATTGTCTGCACCTGTACGGAGAAGTGCCAGGTCGGAGCGGTCAATGCCGCTTGCCCGGTCTGCGTAAAAAACCTTAGTGAATGTGTTGGCACAGAACAGAAAGCTGCGGAGCCCACCGAACCGCAGAATCCGGAACCCGAAAAGAAAAGCAATACCGGGGCGATCCTGGCGGTGCTGCTGATCCTTGCAGCCGGAGGCGGTACGGCGGTCTATTTCCTGGTGCTGAAACCGAAGCAGGGAAAGAAAGTTCCCGCTGATCTGGATGATTTCGACCTGGAAGATGAAGAAGAATATCTGACCGAGGACGAATGAACTGTGGTCAGAGAAAAATGTGGCAGATGTTATTCATCTGCCACATTTTATAGTTCATCCATTGTATACATTCGCTCAGGAAGATCCTCCCAGAACTTAATCAAAGCATTAAAGTAATCAATAAAATCTTGTTCTTGTATCATCAGCGTGGGCTCAAGCAGTGTCGTGTGATAGAGAGACATTAAATCATATTCTGTTCCACAAATATCTTGGGTGAAGTAATCAGGCCTAAGCTTTCTGAGCTTTTGTTCTGAATCTCCTTCTGCGTGCTTTATCACATTAACCAACAAACGAAACTCTTTTATTTTTCCCCAAGAATCCAGTTTTTCAAAAGGTTGTTGATGCCATTCAAAAACATCTTTTGAAAACGCAAAACCACGTTTAATGTCGAAAGGGTCATATTTAAGACCTTCTTGCTCTGCTTCATGTATGACGAAGGAGTATAGTTGTTGTTCCCATACTTGACACAAACACGCCAACCACATTCCGATATTCCGATATCGCATGAGTGAAAGCATATCATACCGTTCGACTGCTTTTTCCTGAACGAAATCAACATAATCGCTAGGGTCAACATAGTCATCTTCAGTACAAGGACGGTTCATAATGCTTTCCCATAATTCGTTTTGATATTCTTCCGCCTCAGATTCTGCGTTTGCAAAAACAGGCTGAATTCGCTCTACAAACATTGTTTTATTAGAGTCAAATCATCAATGTATCGTTGTTTTAGTGGTCCCCATAAGTACAGTTGTGAGCGCATGATAGAACCCCCCTTTCTTACCAAATTATTATATTCCGAAATACTGAACTTTTCAACATAGGAGGTATAAATTGAAACTGATTATCGCAGAAAAACCGAGCGTAGCAAAATCTATCGCGTTGGCCCTGGGTGCTTCATCCAGGCCGATGGCTTTTATGAAGGCAATAACCTTCTTGTGTCCTGGTGCGTGGGGCATTTGGTATCCCCGCTGGACGCGGGCGGCTATGACGAGCGCTTTAAGAAATGGCACTATGAGGATCTGCCCATCCTGCCGGAGCCCTTCCGCTATGTGCTGGCACCGGGCAAAGAGGACGCTTTTGAAAATCTCCGTACCCTGATGGACCGCCCCGATGTGGATACCATTGTCAATGCCTGTGACGCCGGGCGTGAAGGTGAGCTGATCTTCCGACTGGTGTATGAAATGACCGGATGCCGCAAGCCGGTCCTCCGTCTTTGGATTTCCTCGATGGAGGACAGCGCCATCCGGGAGGGCTTTTCTGATCTTCGCCCCGGCGCCGATTATGAAGCCTGTATCAATCTGCCCTCTGCCGCCAGAAAGCGGATTGGCTGGTGGGGATCAACGCCACGCGCCTTTTCTCCGTTCTCTATCACCGTACCCTGAATGTGGGCCGTGTTCAGACCCCCACACTGGCAATGCTGGCGGAGCGTGACGCGAAGATCACACTGTTCCACAAAGAAAAATATCATCTGCTGCGCCTGATGCTGGACGGAGCCGAAGCAGTGTCAGAGAAGTTCACCGATTCGGCGGAGGCGGAACAGGCAGCGGCCATGTGCAAGGGTGCGGCCGTCACCTGTACCTCTGTCACGAAAGAGCAGAAAAAAGAACAGCCTCCGAAGCTCTATGACCTTACCACCTTGCAGCGTGAGGCAAACCGCCTGTTTGGATACACGGCGAAGCAGACCCTCGACTACGCCCAGAGCCTCTACGAAAAGAAGCTGCTGACCTATCCCCGCACGGACAGCCGGTATCTGACCTCCGACATGGCAGAAACGGCTTCCTGCGTGATCCACCTGGCGGCAAAGCTGCCGCCCTTTGATGGCTGCGGCAACTTCTTTCCGCTGGTGGAGGCCATGATTTCCGACAAGGACGTATCCGACCATCACGCCATTATTCCCACGATGGAGATTGAAAAAGCGGATATCAAAGCTCTGCCCCTGGGCGAGCGCAATTTGTTCCTTTTGGTCTGCTGCGAGCTGCTGTGTGCATCGGCGGAGCGTATATGTATGAGGCGATCACGGCTGCTTTTGACTGCGGCGGCCATTCCTTCACCGCAAAGGGAAAACGCATCCTCTCCGAAGGCTGGCGGGAGATTGACCGCATTTTCCGCACCTTCCTGAAGGAAAAGCCTGCGGATGGGGACGGCGGCACGCTCCCGGACTTCACCGAAGGGCAGACTTTTGACGGTGCGGAGGTTGCTGTTACCGAGCATTTCACCCAGCCTCCGAAGCCCTACACGGAAGATACCCTCCTGTCCGCTATGGAGAACGCAGGCAAGGATGGTATCCCCGACGAGGCGGAGCGAAAAGGTCTTGGCACGCCTGCGACCAGGGCGGCTATCATCGAAAAGCTGGTGGCTGCCGGATTTGTGGAACGCAAGGGCAAGAGCCTGATCCCCACAAAAGCCGGTATCAACCTTGTCACGGTCCTGCCGGAGCCGCTGACCTCTCCCATGCTGACAGCGGAATGGGAACAGAAATTGACGGAGATCGCAAAGGGCGGCGCTGACCCGGATACCTTCATGGACGGTATCCGCACGATGGTTCAGGAGATCGTGTCCACCTATTCCTGTATTTCCGAGGACGGCCAAAAGCTGTTTGCCCCGGAGAAGGAAGTGGTCGGTACCTGCCCCCGCTGCGGCCAGCCGGTCTATGAGGGAAAGAAAAACTTCGCCTGTTCGGATCGGCCCTGCGGCTTTGTCCTCTGGAAAAATGACCGCTTCTGGACGAGCCGCAAGAAGGAACTGACAAAGAAGACGGCAACGGACCTTCTGAAAAAGGGCCGTACCAATGTCAAGGGAATGTGGTCTGAAAAGAAGGGCTCGACCTATGACGCTGCGGTGATCCTGGACGACACGGGCGGCAAGTACATCAATTTCAAGCTGGAATTTCCGAAAAGAAAGAAAGGTGTCAATGGCAGAAAATAAGACTTTGGAACATTTACCCGAAGTGAGGGCGGCGGTGACTGCCCTCTCCCCGGAGGACCAGGAGGTGCTGGCGGCGGTGCAGACCTCGCCCTTCAAGTTGACAACACCAGAGCAGTTTAAGGAGTTTGCGACCAACATCGACTATTTCGTATTTGAGCCCAATATCCACGATCTGAATGATCTGGGGTGGCGGTATCTGGCGCAGCACATGGATATGCTGCTGCCCCCGGAACTTCTGAAAGCAATCGACCCTGTTCCGTTTGGCAAGTACGCCATGCAGGAGGAACAGGGGCATTTTACGGAACACGGATATATTTCTCTCTCCGGCGACGAGTGGAACCATGAACACCCTGCGGAGCCGGAGAAAAAGCCCTCCATCCGGGAACGGCTGGAACAGGGCAAGAAGGAATGTGCAGAGAAAAGCAAGGCGCAGCCCATAAGGAAAAATCTGCGCCGGAGCTGTAAGGAGGTGCTGATATGCCATATTACGATCACGACAAGGATTATCCCTTTGCCGCCTTTATCACCAATCTTGGGAAGTACAATGAGGGCGAACTTGTGGGCGAGTGGGTGAAGTTTCCCACCACCGCCGAGGAATTGAAGGAAGTGTTTAAGCGGATCGGGATCGGCCAGAAGGATGACTTCGGCCAGCCCTATGAGGAATGGTTCATCACGGACTATGACTGCTATGTGGACGGTCTTTACAGTAAGCTGGGTGAATATGAAAATCTGGACGAGCTGAATTATCTGGCATCGAAGCTGGATGAAATGAGCGAAAGCGAATACGCACAGTTTCAGGCCGGTATGGAAATGGGCGACCATTGCGGCAGCCTGCAGGAGATCATCAACCTCACCGAGAATCTGGATTGCTATGAGGTTTACCCCGATATCCATGACTATGACGATCTGGGCCGCTATTACATCGAAGAACTGGACGTTATGCAGGTGCCGGAGCATTTGCAGAATTACATCGACTATGAGGCCTACGGCCGGGACGTTGCGTTGGAGGAAAACGGCACCTTCACGGATCAGGGCTATGTGCGTGATACGGGTGACAGTTTCCATGAGTATTACGACGGTGAGCGCGGCGGTATCCCCGACGAGTACCGGGTGATGACCTTTCAGGACGATCTTCCCGAAGAAGAAAAATCCGAGTGGGCTATGGATATCGCCTTTGACATGGACGAGTTTTTCCGGCAGCGTGATCCGCAGTATGCGGCGGAACACCCGGAGGCACAGGCTGCCAAGGAGGAACTCTACGAAAACCTGATGGCAGGGCGCATTTCCGCTCTGGATGAAAAGCTGGCGGCGCTGGGGCAAACGCAGGAGGACTATCTTCCTTCGGAGATTGAAAAGTTCAAGGATGCCACGGGCTATGAGGAATTTCTTGATTTTGATCCGGCGGAGGTCAAGGCAGCTTTGGATGATCCGGAGAAGTCCCATGCGGATGAAATGCTGTCCGCTGCGGAGAAGGTTGCCTCGGAAAAGATGACTGTGCTTGTAGTGGAGCCTATGAAGGAACCCTATGTGAAGGAGATCAACTCCGACCTTCATTCCCTGCAGGCAGAGGTTGGCGGTGATATTGGGGCAACCTATCCCTATTCTGACCCGGTGGCACTGATTTGTAATGATGAAGGAAAGCTCATAGGGCTTGAACTGAACCGTGGACTGCGGGATGAAAACGGAGAAATTTATGATATTGTAGCAGGAACTTTCCTGGTGGTTGGACTTGGTGAGGAAGATTTTGCATCCCTGTCCCCGGAACTGATCCAGAAATACACGGAACAGTTCAAAATGCCGGAACGATTTATGCAGATCAATGGCAATATCGTTGTTCTCCCTGTCCCGGCAGAGAAGCAAGACCTCACTTATCTGCCAGACCGTTTTGAAACTGGCGAACGTGTGCAGACACCGAGGGGCAGCTTTCAGGTGACGGCTATGAGCCGGGAGCAGATGGAGGCGGCCGGTTACGGCGTCCACCATATTTCCGATGATGGAAAGTATCTTATTATGGGAAACGGCACACGGGCATTTGCCGTGGTAGCGGAGCAGCCGGAAAAGGATAATCCCCTCCGCACGGTCGAAATGACGTTGGAGGATGACTACGGCATGATCGACGCGTTATCAACAACGGCAGACGCGGCGAGGAATTGGAAAAGGCCCAGGAGTACGCAGAACGGATAACGCCGGAGAAGCCTTCCATCCGTGAGCGGTTGGAGGACGCAAAACGGGAGTGTGCCGAGCACAAACCCCCGGAGGGAAAGAAGCCCGGGCGTGATGTGCCGGAGCATGACTGCCTATGAGCCGAAGCAAGAAGTGGCGGCTGGAATGGGCGTTCTTCCTGGGCGAGAACGGCAGGCGGCAGTATAACCATATCTGCAAAAAATGTGTTCACGGCTGCAAGCAGAGTTTCCGGGCGTGTCTGGTTGCTTGTCCGCATTACAGTTCCAAGCGGGCTGAGAACTGTGAGAATAAGGGTGGAAAAGCCACAGAATAATCCCCTGTGTTCGCAGTTTCAAAGAGAACCTATAGGACTTGCAGATGCTATCCTAGATAGGGGATATTCTCTTTTTGGCATGCCGGTTTGTTTGATTTTATGGGATTTGATATTTACACTATGACAGTTAGAAGTTCCATTTCATAGACAAATGGTAAAGCAGACGCCGGGCGCGGCGGCCATATGCCCGCTTGCGTCCGGCGTCTTTTCAAGTTCTCTGATACCAACTTTATTGCTAATCTTTACAGATCAAACAAAGTCATTTGGCATTCCTTGCAGGATTTTACTTTTCGTTCTTTTATAACATCGTCTGACCCAACCTCTCCAAAAAGTAAAGGCGATGTTGGATTGTGTATTTGAGTGTTGCGCATTACTGTATTATGACTATAATTTGCATAGCAATATAAGCATCCATTTCTGCATGTGTTGTAAGTTCCTATATCTATACTTGCGATACAACCACATTCAGGACGTTGATTCGGGTCTTTTTCAACAGATAATTTACATTTTCCTAATCGTTCAAATCTTTCTTTATCTATGCAATGAGCGTGCGCAATACTGAATTTTTCAAGGTCAATTGCCTCAGCACAGGTATCAATGTAGAAACCATATTCTTTAGCAATTTCTGAAAATCTTTGCATGATTTCAAGTTGTTGCCCTTTTGTTTCTTGCTGAATTTTCAGAGGTTGTGTATTGCGGGCAGTATTTCTATATAAATCAAGGAAGCTCACAGTACATTTTTCTGTGTATTCACCAAGTTTTGATGCCAAAACACGAAAATATTTGCAGTGATATTCCATTGTATAACGCTCATTAAAGAAAATCGGATCGTATCGCCATATTACCCGATCTTTTCCAATAGCTTTTGATAATTGCTGAAATGCTGGAATAATTACATTATTTTTTGATGGAATGTTTGGTTCGACATCTCTATCGTATGCATTCAGTGTAAATTGAAAGTAGTAATTATATTTGTCAAGTTCTGACAGACGATGAAGCATCGGAAGCGGATTCTTTGTCCAAAAAACAATGCCATCAACAACATCAGGAGAAAGGCTTATTTGCCCAATTTGGTGAATGTTCATAGGATTTCTTACCAAACATATTCTTCCTTGAGACGATTGAATAACCATTCAGAGTAATATGTTGGAATATCTGTCCTTCGGCTGGCACTTATTATCATTTTTTCACCACCTTTTTTATAATCATCTGTGCACTTGCGCAAGTATCGAATGGAGAATATTTTTCCCATGGAGACCAATCAAAACGGTTCTCATTTTTGGGAAACTCACCATCGGAATTTTCCCCGTACGGATAACCTCTCGGATAATAAATGCTTTTTGAATTATCGTTACAAAATCGTCCTTTTCTGGAAATGGAACTACAAAGTTTATTGCGTAACTGGTCAAAATAATCCCGACCACCACCATAACCTCTCCCCAGATTTACGTCATTAAGGATAATGTATGTGTTTGGAACGACCTTCTCATTATAGTACTGTGCAAAAGTTTCAATAAAATCATTTATGTTTTTTGCATCCGAGTGCTTTTCCATATCTGAAAAAACATACTGAAAAACAATAAGGTTTGGTACCCAACTACCTTGGGCTATTGTATGAATAAGCTTGCAGGCATCTTGATAGTAGAACCTGATTCTCAAATCCTCATTTTCAAATGTTTTAATATCACGGTGTATATATCTCCAAACATCCTCACTATAATCCACACCACGATATTCAAGGTTCTGGTATGATAAGATTCCCAAAGAGCGAAGATAGTCAATGGCAAATAAGTCTGTACACGGTCCGCATCCAAACGACAGAACTTTAAGGTCTGTTAAATTGGATAAATCTTTGAGCCGTTCAACCGCATAGACAATTTCAGAAGCATATCGGCAAGAGTATTTGCCTGTATAAACATTTGCCATGTGCGTACAGTCATATTTTCTTTCCGGTGCTCCATTAGGGGCGTGAGATGGATTGTGAATATAGTCCAAACACTTTTCACAATCGTGTGGGCAGTAAGTATCATAGGAGCAATCTGCGCATTGCTCGCATCCCTGTCGATCGTTGCGTTCATCACATTTGGAGAGAATCGTTTCAAGCATCAAAATAGATCTCCTCCTTTTCATATTCATAATGTGTATTTTATTAAGTATAACAAATATTGAGGAAAAAAGCTACTGTAAAGGTGTTGGGTGCGGCGGCCATGTGGCCGCTTGCGTCCGGCATTCTTTTTTGCCCATTTCTACGCATTAAGAACAGCAATTTGACCGGTATAGAATAGTTGTCTGTCCGCATTACAGTTCCAAACGCTCTAAAATTTGTGAGGATAAGGGTGGGGAAACCGCAGAATAATCCCCTGTATCCGTATTTTCAAAGGTAGCCTTTATGATTTTTCATGTGTCGGTCTGCTTGCTGGCACATGAAGAAAAAGGCTTGATTTCAGACACTTTCTGTCACGCAAAACGGGAGTACAGCTTGTCGGTTCGTCCGATTGGCTGTACTCCCGCTTTTTTATTTGTTTTCGTCATTATCAGGTTTTTCCGTTTCCGCTACACTTTCTATCATGTCAACGACTACGGCATTAAGCTGTGCGGCGTTCTGCGATGTAATGACTGGTCGCCCGGTATCCTTTTCAATATCCTGTCGAACCTGACCGGCATAGCTGCCGCCACGACGGGCAATCTTCTGACTTTCAGAAAATCCTTCCGGCTGATGTGCTTTTGACAGTTCTGTGGTTGTTGCCTCTGCAAGCATATTCAGAACAATTTCCATCGTACTCATATTATCACGGAGGTTTTCTTTTTTCAGACCTTTCAGCTTCTTATATTGCCGAGTAGTCATGCCGGACCAGGCTTTCGTGATCTCATCTGTGAGAATAGCATACTCTTTGCCTTGCTGTACGCCGCGCTCCTGCCATTCAGCGGTAAGTTCATTACGGACACGGATAGAAAGAAGTCGCTGCTGAATCCAGTCTGTATCATATCCCTTTTTCTGATAGGTCTCTAATGCACGGTCGATTGCCTGTTCCGGGTCAATCGTTTCTTCGATGCGCTCACGGCCGACTTGAGCAAGCCAGAGTTTGAACGGTTCGGCTTTAGGCGATGGAATGGACTGAATAATGCGTAAAAGCTGTTCAGCCGTTGCCGCCAGCACTTTACGCTTTTTGCCTGTTGCGCCCATCATTGCTACCTGGGGACAATTTGTCCCCAGGTAGCTTGCAAGCTGTTCATCACGCTTACGCATTTTTTGAGATAGTCTGTTGGATTAGAACTATCTGTCAGGACGGCGATAACATCCACAACAGAGAAATACCATTCTTCCTGTTCTTCGTCCCATGCGGTGCGTATTTTTCTATCTTCAAAAAGCTGGATGGAATTATTTTCGTCCATGAGCCTCAACCTCCTTAGAGTATGTATTTTAATTTTAACATGAAAGGGTTTCTATTTCTATAAGAGAAGCAAATTGGTATTAGTATATAAGAGTGGACACAAAAAGTGAACGATCTATAATAGCAATTGAAAGAGTAAAGGAGATGTTCAACATGGCGAAAAACCAAAGACATTACACTCCGGAATTTAAGCAGCAGATCGTGGATCTGTACAATGCCGGAGGAACCTCGTATCCACAACTGGAGCGCGAATATGGCATAAATCGGAGTACACTCAGCAGCTGGGTAAAGCAGCTTTCCCCTATAAAAGTATCGGAAGATGAATCCGTTACCCTCAAAGAATACCGGGCTTTACAGAAAGAGATACAGCGCCTTAAGATTGAGAATGAAATATTAAAAAAAGCGACCGCCATATTCGCAAAAGAACAATAACCGAGATTGTGACTTTTATAAAGGCCAACTTGAATGACTACACCGTATCCCAGCTTTGCAGCGCCTTGAAATTTCCAAGGAGTACCTATTACAAGGCTCTGGTTTGTGTACCTTCTAATCGCCAGAAGAAATATGAAACATTCAGTAAACAGGTAAAACAGATTTATGATGAATCAAAACAACGCTACGGTGCAGTCAAAATCTGCCGTTCCCTAAACGATAACGGTATAGTCTGCAGCCTGAAGCGGGTACAGCGCCATATGGCGGCACAGGGGCTGCGCTCCGTAGTTGTGAAAAAATACAATCATCACGCCAATCAGGGAACTGTTCTGGCTGACAAAGAAAATATACTAAAGCGCGATTTCCAGGCAGAAACCATCAATAGAAAATGGTGTACAGATATTACCTATATTCATGTGCTGAAAGAAGGCTGGACTTATCTGGCCTCCGTGATAGACTTATGCAGCCGTAAAATTATCGCTACGCCTACGGAACCACCATGACAGCGGAGCTGGCAGTGCAGGCAGTAAAAAATGCCTGCCTGAATGTGAAGGATACGAAAGGGATTATTCTCCACAGCGATTTGGGAAGCCAGTATACCAGTCAGATGTTTGAGGATTATTTATCCAAGAGGGGGCTGGTTCATTCCTTCAGCAGAAAAGGGAATCCCTATGACAATGCCTGTATCGAATCCTTCCATTCGGTATTAAAGAAGGAGGAAGTCTATCTTCATATCTATCAAGACTTTAAGGAAGCCCGCAGGGCAATTTTCGAGTATATAGAATCCTGGTATAACCGTAAACGGATTCACAGTGCCATAGATTATATGACGCCTCAGCAAAAGGAGGATGAGGAACTAAAAAGAGTAGCATAATCTTTCAACTTTTTTGTCCAAAGTATTGACATAGGTCCAAATTTCGCCGTAGTAGGCGTTGTGGGAATGTGCGTAAACTGCCAGAATTGCGAGGCTGTGGGAAAGTTGTTTGCAGACCTGTGGAAAAGGCTTGCCTTTTTCCATCAGGTTGTGAATGGCTTTTCCATCGGCACGAGCGGCAGTTTTCCATATTTCCATAACGCAAAAAATCATCCAACGATCAGCCGGTACACCGTCAGCGGCACATACCATACCGCCACAATCAACCGCCATGCCAGAACGAAACCGCCTATCACGCCGCCGATAATAAAGTTCAATGCAAACAGGGCGATCCCTCCACCCAAGGAGCCGCCGCCCGGCACGATCCAGAGGCACATCCGATGGAGGCCAAACGGCAGCCCGCAGAGTATCCAGAGCCATACATAGTCAAGTTCTCCGTTCTTTATGCAGGCGGATTTGAAGATATAATACAAGATCAGTGCCACAATCACGGGCAGTACACTTTTGAAGAAAAATGCTTTGATTGCTTCGCTTCTTGTCATCGGTAAAACCTCCTTCCGCAGTTCCATTATACAGGATGCCGGGAGCTGCGCCCAGCGTCTTTCAAAGAAATTTATTCCAGTTCATGCCGCCGCTGTTGTTCCTGTTCCTTTGGAACGGTCAGCAGCGCATCCACATTCTGCTTGACGGTATCGTATTCCTGGACTTCGGTTCTTGCAGCTTTGTACTCCGCAAGGAGCCGTTCCTTTTCTGCGTTGAGATTGGCAAGCTCCGTTTTCATGCTTTCCGTTGTCGGCAGCGGCACAGTCCCCAGCCGTTTTAATTCTCTGGCGGCCGCTTCAAAAAGGATGATCTCGCTCTCATGCCCCCGCAGGAACTTTTCTTTATCATTCGATTTGCGGTATCTGTCATAAAGAGGCTTTAGCTGACGATAAGTTCCGGCGTGCTTCATCACAAGGGCAAGTTCGGCACTTCTGCTTTCTATCCGCTTGATCTCTGCATGAGCGGTATCTCTGCGTGTGGATACTGCGCTCAGTTTGCCTTCCAGTTCCCCATAGCTGCTTATCCCATGTTCGGTCAGGAAATTCATGGTCTTGGCGGCCTGTTTCAGATTGTTCAGCTTCGCCCAATGGGTGAAGCCTGCGTTCTGCTGTGCCTTGATGTTATTCTGGATATCAATGAGCAGGCTGATCTTTCCGCTCCGCTGCTTCGGCTGGCGGGAAGGTCTGGATCGTCCGGCGATCCGGGCGGCAAGGGCTTCTTCGGTGTAGTCCACACCCAGGGTTTTCAGACGGGTGAATCGTTCCTGATTCGGCGCTCTGGCGGAGATATATTTACCCCGCTTAATCTCATAGCCTTCTCTCTGCAGGCGACGAAGCAGTTCTTCTAAATCGGAACAGGCTGGCAAGAGTCGGTCGATTGCCGCTTTCAACTTTGCCTTATAGCTGGTGCCGTTCTGCGTGGCTGATGTTCAATATAGCTCTTGCCCTTGTCCTGTCCAGGAATAATGACAGACAGACCATGTTCCTTGCAAAGCCGGTCGGAGGTGCGGCGGATATAGTGATAACTCCGCTTGTTGGAATGATAATGCTTGTGATCCGCAAAGCTGACCGTATTGAAAATCAGGTGGTTATGAACATGATCTTTGTCTATGTGGGTGGTAAGGACAAACTCATACTTGCCGCCCAGGATTTCTTTTGCGAGCTCCATGCCGATCTCATGGGCCTGTTCCGGCGTGACCTCCCCAGGCTGAAAGGCTTGGATCAGATGGCGACCCAGGTTCGTTCCCTTGTCGATGGCATGGCGGCGGGTCCAGGCAAATTCGATATTCGCAGTTTCGGCGGCGCAGCCATAGGAGGAAACAAGCAACTTTCCGTCCGTCTTTTCCGGGTTGCAGATATAGTCAATGGCTGCTTTCAGCGTTGATTTGATAGGATGAGTCTTTGTAACTGCCATATCTCGTCCAGCCTTTCCCGTATCTCGTCCATGTCGGCCTGATACGCAGGACCTCCGGCGTTGATCCGCTTGGCGATCTGGTTGATGTTCCGACCAATGGCGGAAAGCTCTTTGGTGAACGCCTTGATATCTGCGGTGTCTGTATAGATGATATATCCGTCAATCGCCATCTTGCGGAGATATGCGCCATATCTGCGTGTAGGTAACTGGCTCATTTTTTCGTCTATGAGCCGTTTTTCATCCTCCGTAACATAGAATTTCATTTGGATATTCCGCTTTCGGTTTGCCATGCGCCACCTCCGTTCTTCATAAGGGTTTGGGATTATCCCAACAAGCAATTTGAATTTTCGGGCAAGGGACCTGAAAATCTCAAAATTCGCAAGCGGGTACTCGCTTGCTGTGCTTGCTACCGTATCTTATCCCTACTTATAAAGCGTTTCGGAAACCTCAAAATGCCCGCAAAATAAGAAAAACAGAGGATGTTCAGACACCCTCCGTTTCTTCATTCGGCTTTTCAATTTTTAAGGCCCCGTCAATGGCACCTTCGATAATCGGCAGGTATTCTTCAGGGCAAAGCTTCAGCTTGTGGCTGACCCGCTGCCGCTGATCACTTTCTTCCCGCATGATCTCCGGGTTAAAATACCGTTCCACGGGAAGTCCGCAGACCTTAATCAACTGGATCATCACGGGCAGGCTCGGAATCGCACCTTGATTCTCAATGTTGGCAAGATACCGCCATTCAATCCCAACCATTTCTGCCAATGTTTTTCGTGCCAGACGCCTTGCCTCTCGTGCGGCTTTGACATCTGCACCGAAGGTTTCAAAACCGGGACAATCTTCAACCTTTGCCATATAGCATCACCCTATTACATTGTATAATTCATACTTTGCCCGTGGAATGTTGCTATATGCAGGTTGATTGAAGTTTATAATTCATATATTACATCTTATATTTTTCAAGAACAGGAATTACAATAGAAGGGAAATGAAAAAAGTAAAAGAAAAATTTCTAAAGTTAAATCCTTTTGGGTTACTCAGTTGTATATTAAGTGTAAGGCGTTTTACACATGGAAGGCGGTGACACGGTATCGAAGATTTCATACTAATTAAAAAAATCCAGTCGGGTGACACAGATGCATTTGAGATAATTGTCCGAAAATATTATCAGTCAATTTATCTATTTTGTTGTCGGCGATTGAACGGCGATCCAGATACCGCCGCAGATATTACACAAGATGTTTTCTTGAAATTGTTGGAGAATATTCAATCAGTACGAAAGATCGGGAAATTTCAAAACTACCTGCTAACGATTGCTGTTAATACCTGTAACAATTATACTAAGAAAGCAAAACCCCTGTATATGGATTTAGAAACTCTTGAAGATATAGAAGATACTGATAATGCCTTTGAAAAAATTGAGCTTAACGAACTTAAAGCGCAAATTCAATATGCAATCAACACATTACCGGACTATCAAAAAGAGGTCATCATTTACGATTTTATTATGATTTGAAAATCCGAGAGATTGCAACCATTACAAAAGCTAGTGTTTCTACTGTAAAATCTAGGCTCCAACAGGGGATTAAAAAACTAGAACGATATTTGGCTGATTTTAGAGGAGGCGATAATGTATGACCCAAAAACAAAATGGTGTATTAGAATGGTTGCAGAGTTGTGAAACGCCTGCTCCATCTGAACCTAAAATTAAAGCAGTAATCGTAGCTGGAAAAAGTTACATGAATAGTTCTGAATTCAATAAAAATTCAATGCGAGATATTATATTGAACCAACTTCAATTTCTGCCGCTTTCTTTCTGGATTGTTCAAATAATACTCACTATATGTGCAGTATTATTAGCATGTATCCTGGGCCAATGGAGGGTTCCATTTTATTATCCATTGACAATCCTTGCAGTTATGGTTCCATTCCTTGCGTTATTAGGTGCAATAGAAATATCTAAAAGCAACATCTATGGTATGTGGGAAATTGAACAGTCTAGTAGAACAACGCTGGTAAAAATTGTAGCAGGTCGTATGCTGATTATTGGAGTAATCAACCTTTTCCTAATAACAGTCATTTTAATTTCAATGGCATATATTTACCAGAAATCAATGATTGAAATGGTGTTGTATGGTTTGATTCCATTTAATATTTCTTGCACTTGTTATCTTTTTATATGTGCGAAAAGCAGGACAAACGATAGCTTGTATCATTTAATCGCTTGTATGATTTTTCTTTCTGGAACATTTTCTCTTGTACTCCATCAGCGATTTATATTTGAAGCGTCTATGTTCTGGGGATGGATTGGATTTTATGTGTTATCTATTATCCTATTAGGGAAAACACTTCAACTGTACTTGAAAAAAGAAAAAATGATTGGAGAATTGATATGGAACTTACAATAAATGATCTTTCAAAAGAATATGGAAGAAAAAAAGCTGTAAATCATTTCAGCGCAAAATTAACAAATGGTGTTTATGGTCTACTCGGGGCAAATGGTGCGGGCAAGACAACTTTGATGCGAATTATTTGCGATGTCCAAACTGAAACGAAAGGAGCCATTTTTTTAACGGGAAAAACATTCATGATTTGGGCGAGAAATATCGTAATATCTTAGGCTACCTGCCACAAAATTTTGGCTATTATCCTAACTTTACAGCGTATAAATTTTTGATGTATATCTCTGCAATAAAGGGGCTGCCGCCTAAAAAAGCCCATAATCGCACAATGGAGCTGTTGCAGGTTGTTGATCTGCTCACACAGAAAAACGAAAAAATCAAAACTTTTTCCGGCGGTATGAAACAACGCTTGGGAATTGCTCAAGCATTACTAAACGATCCCCGTATTTTGATTTTGGATGAACCTACAGCTGGACTTGACCCGAAAGAGCGGGTGCGGTTTAGGAATCTGATTAGTTCTTTGGCAGAAAATAGAATTGTAATTTTGTCCACTCACATTGTTTCTGATGTTGAATATATCGCAAATGAGATTCTGATTATGAAAAATGGCGAGTTAATTCAACATGGTTCTCCAGAAGAAATTATGAAGCCGATTGAAAAATGTGTTTGGGAATGTGATGTATCTCGAAAAGAGGCCGAAGAATTAGAATTGAACTATGTAACAGCAAATCTGAAACATAATAATGGTGCAGAACGGCTGAGGATTATTTCTCAAGAAGCACCATGCAGAACCGCTTGGAATGTTGATCCAACATTGGAAGATTTGTATTTATACTATTTTGCGGAGGTATCCGAGCATGAATGAAATGATAAAAGCAGAACGAAATAAAATATGTTCGAGAAAGCAAACGCGAATGTTGTTTTTAGCTGGTGTGGTTCTTATCGTTGCCTATTTTTTCTTTTTTCAATTTAATTATCAAAATGTTTTCTATGATTATGACCTTGAAAAATGGCATTAGCAAGCGGTTTTACAGCCATTGAACAACGGAAGGAAGTAGCAGAAATATTTGAAGGAAAACTCTCTCAAAATACATTACTTACTATGCAAGAAAAAATCGACCAAGCAAAACAAGCAACTGTTGGACAAGATGAAAATTCTGCTTTTTCTGCTGTTCATGTTTATCGTGACCAAGCGGCGATTCTGGAATATTTGACAAATTCTGATGGTAGTTTTAAGTCACTCGAAACAGCATATCCAAATAGTCCAACTGTGACTTTAGGATATTGTGATGGCTGGGATAAGCTATTATCTGGAATGGGGAGCATCTTGTCCATAATGATATGTTTAATTGTTGTAATCACTCTATCTCCTGTTTTCTCAGAAGAGTATGCACTTCATACAGATAGCATTATTTATTCGGCTCGATATGGCCGAACCAAACTCACAACTTCAAAAATTATAGCGGCCTTGGAAGTTGTAATTGGCACATACCTCTTGTATTTACTGCTAAATTTAGTTCTGTATGGCTGTACCTATGGGTTACAGGGGTGGAATGTAAGCATTCAATCTTCATTACATTATGCTTCTTCAATATATAATTTGACCTTTTTGCAAATGTTCTTTATCTCTGTAATATTGAATATTTTTGGGATTGTAGCCTTGACAACTATTACATTGTTTTTAAGTGCTCAAATGAGTTCTCCTGTTACAGCGCTTATTACTTCTTGCGTCATCTGCTTCTTGCCAGTTGTGTTTGATTTTAATGATAGCCTTCCTGTTTTACAAAAAATGCAGGAAATTTGCCCGATTTTTATGCTTCATACAAACGGTATATTTTCTGATATGAAAACATATTTCGGTATGAGCCAGCCGGTCTTTATGATCATCCTTAATGTTGGATTGATATTCGTATTTTATAGACTAACAAAAAATATATCAAAGAAACATCAAGTTACGGGGTAATTTTGATGAAAGAGACAAGTTGGGTTAGTTGTCCTATATGCCATAATAAAACCCGAATAAAAATACGAATTGACACGGAATTAAGGAATTTCCCCTTGTTCTGTCCAAAATGTAAACAGGAAACGCTCATTCATGTAAAGCAACTGAATATATCCGTTATTAGAGAGCCAGACGCATAGACGCAGAGCCGATAACACGCAGGCTAACATGACTGCTGTTATCGGCTTTTCATATTCTTTTAAACCTGCCCCGCCTAATGGGGAAAGAAAAAAACCGTAGCTGGGCAGGTTGATTTTGTGCGCTTACTCTAGATACCCTGGCGGCGGTTTTGAGAAATCAGAGCCGCCGTTTCTTTTCGTCTACCCTAAACCAACGACGACCCAACACCGTGTAAATCCACGGCGGCATATAGGAGAATGCCGCCGTGTCTATGTTTGCGTCTTTTCACAGTATCCATGATCTGCACCAGTTAAAAAAAGCGTAGCACCTCCGTCGGAGTCGTCCGGCTTTGAATATGAACTATACCATGTAAGTAATCTTCTTTATAAAACATTTCTGCGTCCAGCAGGTCCGTTGCGACTTGCTGGGCGCTTTTTGCTGTTTTCCGAGGACAAGCCCGCCTCGAAAAATTTTTAAGAAATTTTCAAAAAGGAGGCTTTTAGCGGGTAGCGAGCGGCTTTGCGTTCGCCTTGTTAGCGGAAAGGGAGAAACCCACCTCATTCCCCCAGGAAAGGGGGTGAAAAGATGGATATGATCCCCCGTAATGACTATGGCGAACGGTGCCAGTTCGATGCTTACTGCAAACTGGTACTGTACCATGAGGCAATCGACTACCTCCGGGAAATGCAGAGGCGCCGTGACAGAGAACTGTCATTCAGCGACCTTCCGCAAATGGAGATGGACAAGCTCTGCGTTGTAGATTATTACCCCAGTGACAGATTTACATTTTCGTCCTACGGGTATGACCTGCATATTGAAAACGAGCTTGTGGCTGATGCCTTCGCTGGTTTGTCTGTTCAGGAGCAGAGTATTTTGATCCTGCATTTTGTTCTGGACTTGCCGGATCAGGAGGTTGGTCGCCTTGTTGGAATGTCTCGCAGCGCCGTTCAGCGGCGAAGGGCAAAATCATTGACCGAGCTGCGGATCAAGTTGGCCGCACTCATGCCGAAGGGAGGTTGAAGGTATGAAGAAACCCACTTACAAGGGCAAGGAGCTTCTTCCTCTTTCGGTGATCGACGCCGCCCGTGACGGGGACTCTCAGGCTGTGGATCAGGTACTCCGGTATTATGAGGGCTATATCAATAAGCTCTGCACCCGGACGCTTTACGATCCTGACGGCCAGCCCCATGTTCGGGTGGACGAGTACATGAAGCGCCGATTGGAGATCAAGCTCATTCATTCCATTGTCAGCATGAGCTGACAAGCCCGGTCTGAAAGCGGAAACAGCTTGCCCTTTCCCTGTTTCTCTCTTTCGTGAACGGAGGCAGCACCTTGACAAAGAAAGCCCGTTGGGAGGCCAACGCCGCAGTATAAGGCAAACGGATACATTCCTGTTTGTGCCGAGCCATACGGCCGGTGCGCCATGACCTCGTTTCAAGTCCGCAGGACGGGACCACTGTAACGGGCGAGCGAACAGCACCAGACGCAAAGCAAGCGTGGCGGCTTGCAGGCGATGACACACGGGCAGGGTCAAAGATACTCGCGCATTGAACGCCCACAAAGTATTGTGCGCCGCACCCATCAGCATGGGCCGGGGTTAGACTCCCGTGGAGCTGTGCCAGCAGCCGTCCGTAAGCCTACTTTTCTTTTTTGAAAGTTTATGGATAGATCGTAAACTTTTCAATTAGCAGCAGACAAACACAGAGCAGCACGGTAAAATAATGGTGGAAGTTATATTACCCACACATATTCGTGCTGTTCCTTTTCATAACTGAAAGGGGGTTCTCATGTCTCAAACATGGAACGGCACGAAGAAAGAAACCCCTGAAAGAAGGACGTATACGGTTGACGATATTGCTCAAATTCTGGGCATCGGAAGAACTTCTGCATATATCCTTGTAAAAGAAGGGCACTTCAAAATCGTGCGAATTGGTAACGCCATACGCATTTCCAAGCGGTCATTTGACGAGTGGCTTGACTCCCTCGACCTGTGATCCAAGAAAGGAAGAACGATATGGCATCTATAATCAAGCGAAAGAAAAACTATTCCGTTGTTTACAACTATGTGGATGAAAACGGAGAAACCAAACAGAAGTGGGAAACCTGGCATACCCACAAAGAGGCCTTGAAGCGCAAGGCGGAAATCGAAAATCAGCAGCACACGGGAACTTTTCTCCCGCCAAGCAATCAGACGATCACCGAGTTCCTTTATGACTTCGTATCTCTTTACGGAGAAAAGAAATGGGGTGTGTCTATGTATGACAGCCAAACAGCGCTGATTGCGAACTATATCAATCCAATCATCGGTGATATGGAGGTACAGGCGGTTACGCCCCGTGCGGTTGATGGTTATATCCAGACCTTGCAGAAAACCAAATCAGTGTCTACCAAGACCCGAAAGGCCGTTACCACCTATGTCAGCGACAAGACCATTGAAAAGATCATCAAGCTCCTGCGGTGTGCGTTTAAGCAGGCGGTACGATGGGAAATCATTGCAAGAAATCCTTTTGACAATGTAATTCTCCCTAAAACGGAGTATGCGAAACGGGATATCTGGACGGCGGATATGATCCGTCTTGCTCTGGACAAATGCACGGACAGCAAGCTCTATGTGGCAATGAACCTTTCCTTTGCCTGCTCTCTGCGTATGGGTGAAATCCTGGGGCTGACCTGGGAGAACATCCATATCTCCGATGAAGATATTGCGGCGGATAACGCCTATGTCTACATCGACAAGGAGTTGACACGGGCTTCCAAACGGGCGATTGAAACGCTGGGTGAGAAGGATATCTATTACATTTTCACTCCGCTCATGCCGAACACCAGCACAAGAATTATTCTGAAAAAGCCGAAAACCGATTCCAGCATCCGTAAGGTGTGGCTGCCGAAAACGCTGGCTTACATCCTGCGGGAATGGAAGAAGTCCCAGGACGAGCTGAAAGGCTTCCTGGGTGACGAGTATCAGGACTTCAATCTGGTTGTAGCACTTCCCAATGGCCGCCCCTGCGAGGATCGGATCATCCTCAAAGAGTTTGCAAAGCTCCGTGAGGACGCAGGGCTGCCGAAGGTGGTCTTTCATTCTCTCCGTCATTCCAGTACCACCTACAAACTGAAACTCAACCACGCGATCTGAAAGCCACCCAGGGCGATACAGGCCATGCCGAGATTGACATGATAACCAGTATCTATGCTCACATTCTGGACGAGGATAGAAAGGTCAATGCTCAGAAATTCGAAACAGCCTTCTATGCCAAGCCTGATCTTCGCAATGTCCGTCCGCCGGAGGAACCGGTAAAATCGGAGCCTGCAACCCTGGACCTTGAAAGCCTTGTGGAGCAGCTTCAGAAGTCGCCGGAGCTGGCAAGTGCGCTCGCAGCCCTGATAGCGGCGCAAGCCCCGGCAAAGTAATCCGAAAAATCGAATTAGCAAAACGCAGAATTTTCTTAGCAAATTTCTGAAAAGCGTTCGAGTCCAATTAGCAAATATACATCATGCGGCGTATAAGAATCTCCCGGTAACGGAGGTGAAATTACCGGGAGAAGGAGGAACAAAAAACGCTGCAAACCCCGAAAAAAGGCTTGCAGCGGTGCTTTCTGGCGTCCCAGAGAGGATTTGAACCTCCGACCCCACGCTTAGGAGGCGTGTGCTCTATCCAACTGAGCTACTGAGACATTTATAAGTTTTATGCAATTTTCAAGGCTCGAAGGAATCGAACCATCTGCCGCTTAGGAGGCGAGTGCTCTATCCAGCTGAGCTATGACGACACATGCCGCAAACCCTTGATTTTACTGGGTTTCTGGGATTTTTCCCTTCGGCCATATATAAGATTATCAACTCTATTTCGAGTTGTCAATCTACAGATTTTTTTGATTTGGTAACATTAGAACGTTCCCCAATTTGGGGAATGCTTTGTTGTCACCATTAGCATTTTTCAGAATAGATTCGAACTGAAAGTTGTTTTTCATTTTTTCCCTTTGGGGAATGCCTCGGCTTTCTCTTAGGAGGCGAGTGCTCTATCCAGCTGAGCTATATGGACATTTAATCAACACCCATAATATAAGTTACTGTTCACTCCGCTCAGTAACTTAACCAAAATTCATTCCAGATTACCTGCGGCAATGGGATTTTGGCTTGTATGTCTCGGGACTTGGCATATTTTGCAAAAATACCTCGAGGAATAATGGTGTATGAACAGTAACTAATATACTATATTTCAAAGAAAATTACAAGTGCAATCTGGCTTTTCTTATCTAATTTTCTGCTTCCGGATTCCATGTATTATCTTCCAGCTTTTGAATCATCTCATCCAGTTCAACAGTATATGCTACTTTTACATCACTATCCTGTTTAACGATAAACTCAGACAACCCGTAAGCCTGTCCATTATCCGCCCAGTCATAAGTATATCCCAATCTTGTCCATGGATATTCGCCATCATAATAGCTGGAAATAATGTTCGCATCAAACCATGCTTTATAATCCGCATCAACATCTTCGGAGAATGAGTCTGTCATTTCTACTGTTCCAATATCCGAAATATATGCCGGACGAAAACATCTTCCGGTTTTACCCACATAGCTGTAACATAGTTAGATTCATTATCAGGAGTCAGACCAAGCAACTCTTTCATTCTTGTCTGCCAGTCTGCTACACCCTCTTTATTTTCCTGATACCAGTCTTCCAGTTCACCACCTGTAAATGTCCATACATTTCCCCATTCCAGTTTCACATCAGTGCCATCCGGATAACTGTCCGGATATTTATGGAATGTATACAGAAGAACTCTTCCCTCTTCATCATAAACTGCATAAGGCTCTCCCTCATCCAGGCTTACTACCGGAAGAATCTCACCATCCTCGGCAATCATCGCATCTTCAACTGCCTGATCAAAAAGAATCTGCAGATCATCTTCACTTTCAGCAGAGGAATCGGTTTCTGCTGCTTCTTCTGTCTCTGTTGTTTCTTCTGCCTGTACACTTACAGATACCTCGCATGATACAACCATTGCAGAAACCAGAACTCCACTTAACATCCATTGTTTCCATAATTTATTTTTCATATAATGTCACCTTCCTTTTTTCAGTTTTCCACCTTACCTGCTCCAAGTATATCATAGGAATTCATTCTTTTCTTACCCATGGAATGAATTGCAAATATCCGGCGTGAAATGTATATTTCTATAGCATTTCCTCGTCAAGTGGATTGCTATAAGCATGTTTCACGTGAAACATATTCTTGTAAAACTCAAGATAGCATGGGCGAAATATTCGTCCATGCCATCATAAATCATTTTAATTAATAGTTGCAACTGTCCCTGGAGCCATATGATTCCTTTGAATCTACGTCCGATCTTTGGC
>ENA-OQDF01000033-OQDF01000033.1-human-gut-metagenome-genome-assembly--contig:-NODE-33-length-39046-cov-1.908245_pt1 | contig 39046 bp, 43 predicted proteins | sample MGYA00242769_ERZ504597 | MGnify/ENA primary metagenome ERZ504597 (study PRJEB26092, sample SAMD00036305) | human gut metagenome | host: Homo sapiens | study: EMG produced TPA metagenomics assembly of...
CTCACGTATACCTACTCACAACTTGACATCGTAGCAGCAGCGAGCTGAGCTGCAGCTTCGATAGCATTCTTGTCGTAGGCAGAAATGATCTGATGAGCCTTAGAGTAGTCGAGCGAACGATCACCAGCAACAAAGATGTCCTGGTCGTCAGCAACTACCTTTACTGCGACAACAATTTTCATAACTTTCTTGCTCCTATTCTCCTTGTATTCCTACAAAAGGGAGTTTAACGCTACGTGTGTGTTGATTACTTGTAAGCCTTCGGAACTGCACGACCAGCGATGTAATCCATAACCTCGCACGTACCGCCAGCAAGCATATTACCACGAAGGTCACGCCAAATGCGACCCACACGAACTTCGTCAGTATAGCCAAGACCGCCATAAATCTCAATGCAGTTGTCAGCTACCTGAAGATGAGCACGGGTGCCCCAAGACTTCAACATAGCAATGTCAGCATTGATGGACTCACCCTGATCGAGCTTCCAGAGGCAGTAGTAGAGCCACCAGCGAGACTGCTGAAGGATCTTTTCATTCTCGGTGATGAGGTCCTGAACGCGAGGGTTGGTAATGATTGGCTTATTGAAAGCAATACGATCCTTTGCGTACTGAACAGCATCGTTCTGAGCAGCCTGTGCAAGACCAAGACCCTGAGCTACAACGAGGCAGCGCTCGAACTCAAAGTTCTTCATGAGGAGCAACCAGCCTTCACCAGCACCACCAATGCGCTGATCTTCGGTTACTACTACATTATCGAAGAATACGTCTACGAAAGGTACGGTGTGCTGACCAAGCTTGGTCAAGTGAGCAGTAGAAACACCTTCGGTTTCACGCTTAACAAGCCACAAAGACATGTCGCGGTTTTCACGAGCAGGATCCTCGTCCTTGCAGATTACCAACAGATAAGGTACGTCAGCACCATTGGTAACCCAAGTCTTCTGACCATTGATACGTAAGTACCGTCAGCCTGCTTCTTAGAGGTCATGGTCATGCCCTGGTTGTCAGAACCAGCAGCTGGCTCGGAAAGGCAGAGTGCTGCAACGGACTGACCAGACTTTTCATATTCTTCCATGATGACAGAGGACTGTTCAGGAGTGCCGAACTCAGCAAGGTCAGCGCAAGCGAGCATACCGGTCATGAAAGGAGTCATAGCGCCGGTGAACTCATAAAGCTTCTCGGTCATAAGACCCAGGGTTACGTGGTCAGTTGGAATACCGCCAACTTCTTCTGGAAGGCCCATGAATGGGAAACCAGCGTCACGATAAGCATCCTGAGCTTCTGCGGAAACCTGATGGTTTTCGTACATCTGCCTTACAGACTCATCGTCGAAATAGCGATCAGCATATTCCTTGAGGGATTCAACAAGGAGCTGCTGCTCGTCGGTAAGACCAAAATCCATAATCTTCTCCTTCTCCTCGTCTTCATAGAAAAGACGAACGTAGTCCTGGCAGCACAAAACGCCAGAAAACGGACTTTCTGATTCCACAAGTTTAAGCGCAAACCGCAATCCGTCCAACAAAAAATAGTTAACTGACCCTAAGAAAAAACCGATTTATACCTTAGGTTTTTATAGGAGGAGTCTATTAGTGGACGAAATTGACAAGTTTTTTCCCGTGGAATTGTTGCAACTATATATTAGTTATAAAACAAAATTGAGAGTTCTTTTTTCACGCATTTTTCTTTTTAGATCTATTGAAAAATTTTTTAACGTTTTCTTGATCTCTTTCAAACTATTCCTTCACCTTTTAGACCGCTCACGGAAAATAAGCAACCTTTTGCTCTTGGACAACCTAATCAGTAGCCGTTCATCCAAAAGAAAACTACGTTTATCCCGAACGATAGAGCGCACCTATGAAAATAACTTGATTGAGCGTTCATATCCTATTGGACACTCTCAAGCGCACGAATGATAAACTAGCTCGTAGCGGAATATCCGGAATCTGCCGCATAAGGGTTAAACCGGAGCTGTTCGGCTCCAACTCACAAACCGATTAGGAGGGTTTATGAATCCGAATGCAACCATTACCGACGAGCAGTTTAAGCAGTACCTCAAAGAGGTACGCGAAATGGTCGAAGGTCCTTACACTGAATGGCAGAAGGAGATCGAGGTAACCAACACGTTCCCCGAGAAGTTCTACCAGTCCAACATTGAGCACAACATTTATCGTTTCTCTCTCCCTGTAGAGTACGGTGGATGGGGCCTCAATGAGAAGGAAATCCTTCAGGTACAGGAAGAGTTCTCTCGTGGTCCTTCGGGTATGCGTATGCATATGCACTATGCATCTGACCTGAACTGGCGCATCCTTGACGACTTCGGTCAGCCAGAAATCAAAGAGAAGTATATGCCTCTCTTCCAGGACAAGACCATCTTCACCAACTTCGCTCTCACTGAGAAGTCTGGCGGCACTGGTGCTGACCTTCACTCCACCGCTGTATGGGACGAAGAAAAGGGCAAGTGGATCCTCAATGGTGAAAAGTGGCTCATCTCCCACACTGACTGCTCTCAGTTCTCTTACGTAATCTGCGTAACTGACCCTGACAAGAAGGGCGACGATCGTCTGTCTGCCTTCTTTGTACCAATGGACAAGCCTGGTTTCGAACTCGTACCAATGCCTCATATGATGGGCTGCCGTGGTTCCGGCCACACCGGTCTGAAGTTCACCAACGTTGAACTCGAGCCAGAATTGATGCTCGGCAAGCGTGGCGAAGGCATGAAGGTTGCTATGCACTCCCTCGCTGTATCTCGTGTTCACATTGCTACTTCTAACCTCGGTATTTCTCAGCGCATGTTCGAAATGTCCATCGCTCGTGCTCGCGACCGTGTAACCTTCGGTAAGCCAATCATCAAGCGTCAGGCAATCCGCGTTAAGCTCGCTAACATGCAGATGATGATCCATGCACTCCGCTGCTGCATCATCGACTTCTGCGACGACTTCGATCTCGATCCAGAAGGCGAGTACATTTCTGAGAAGGCTGCAATCTGCAAGCTGTTCTCTATCGACACTGTTCGTCTCGTTTCCGACGAGATGCTCGAGATCTTCGGTGGCGACGGTTACTTCGAGGACTCCCCTTATGGTCCTACCGAGCTTCTTTATCGCGACTGCCGCGCTATGTGGCTCGAGGAAGGCGCTCCTACCGTACAGCGCATCACCATCGCTAAGGGTATTGAAGATCACGACGGTACCCTCGAGTATCAGACCTGGATCGCTGGCTCTAAGCTCGACTAGTTCTAGCTCTGATTCTTACCAAACCAAGATTCTCTCTTGGCTAGATTCCGGGAAGGGAGGAAGCGAAAGCTTCCTCCCTTTTTATTTCTTTAAAATCATCTACCTACATGAATATGCGAAAGTCTAGTTTTCTTCTCTAGCTTTCTTCACATGCAACAAGCCAATATCTGTATACAGCAATACAGATATTCGGCTCTTAATACACTTTGTAGTCGCATTCTTAATAGACCTACGACCACAAAAATTAGGTTCTCTCAAACCTTCATTTATTAATTTATTTGGGTATGTCTACAATCCACTACATAGTTTAATGCTTCTTTTAGGACCTCAAGAGCATTCCACGGCTCTGCCTTAACGGGAATACCCAAAGAGATAGTATACGTAGTCTGATTAGGAAGCGAGATTCGCACTAGTTGCGATGATTTCTCGCTTGATGCCAATACGTCGGTCGGACAAAAAACTGCCCCCAACCCCTCTGCAGCCATCCCTAAAAGCGTGCCCATATTTTCGCTCGTTGCAACGATACAAGGCTTAATACCCGCATTTCGTAATACCGAGTAACCTATGCGACCGGAAATATCATCAAGCGTACCAAGCGCAAAAGGACACTGTTTGAGTGCACTCATGCCCTCATGCTCTATAAGCCCTAGCGCTTCTTTATGTGATGTATTAGTTGCCTGCTCCAAAACATCAGATCGAACCGCTAAAACAATTTCCTCCTGATAGAGCGGAAATAACTCAACTCCAGGATGCACATCTTCAAAACGAGCAATTACCGCATCGACTTCAGCATGCTCTGCCATACGAAGAAGCTCTCGATTAGTGCCTTCAATTAGTTGAAAACGCATCTTAGGCAATGTTTCTCTAACCTTTTCAAAACAAAAGGCATAAGAGTCTGACTTCGCAAATGCGAAATACCGATCTTTAAAGTTCCGACACCACTACCAGTCACTTCCCCAATTTCACGAAGCATATCTTGCTGAGCTTGTTGTTGTTCTCGTGCGTACAAAAGAAAGACCATACCAGCAGGAGTAACCGACAAAGGTGAACCTCGAGTAATCAGTTTGACATCCAATGATTTCTCTAATGCCCCCAAGCGAGCACTGAGTGTTTGTTGCGACATCTGAAGCTGCTCTGAGGCCTTGGTGAAGCTTTCCTGTTCTGCAAGGGTTATAAACCAATCCCAATCATCGAGTGCATGAGTGAGGAATTTCCTTTCGTCGAGCTATCGAAACCGTTATCCAAAAATTTTTGTACCTCTACAAATTTAATTTTTAGTTTGTCACACTTTTGTTACATTCTCACCTAAAATATACAAATCAATTTTATGAATTATCCATATTCAGAAAGGATGGATTATGAAGAAGAAACTTCTTGCCATCGTTACGACAGCCTTTGTTGCTGCTCTCGCTTTCGCCTTAGTTGGCTGCGGCGGAAACAGCGATTCTGGCGAGGGAGGCTCAAGCTCCTCTGAGCTCCGCTTTGTAACTGGTGGCGAATCTGGCACCTACTATGCTTATGGCACAGTACTTGCACAGTATTCTACTAACAATGCAGGTGTTTCAGTAAATGCTCTTTCCAGCGAAGGTTCTAAGGCAAACATTGAAGCCCTTCAAAACAACGAAGCAGAACTCGCATTCTGCCAGTCTGACGTAACAACCTACGCTTACGAAGCACAAGCCTTTTTGAGGGCGCGCCATATCAGGACTTCTCCGTTGTAGCATCTCTGTATGGTGAGCAAGTACAAATTGTTACCTGTGACCCTAACATCAAAACCGTCGCAGACTTAAAGGGTAAAACTGTTTCTATCGGTGCCGCTAATTCTGGTGTTTACTTCAATGCTGTAGATATTCTTGGTGCTTACGACATGACTGAAGAAGACATCAATGCGGTTTATCAGAACTTTGCAGACTCTGCAGACTCTTTGAAGAATGACAAGATTGATGCTGCATTCATCACTGCAGGTGCTCCAACCACTGCAATTTCTGACCTCACCACTTCTAAGCAGGCATACCTGGTATCTATGGATGCTGAGCACATCGCTAAACTCCAGGAGACTTCCCCTTACTATGCAGAATCAACTATTCCTGCTGGTACCTACAATGGCATGGAAGAAGATTGCACACGGTAGCTGTTTTGGCAGTAATTCTTGCTAATGATTCAGTAGACCAAGACGCAATTTACAACTTCACTAAATCCATTTTTGATGGCGCAGAAGCTCAGCCAGATGCACATGCAAAATACGCTGAGTTGAGCCTTGAAGAAGCTACTTCTATCACTCTGTTCCTTATGCCGCTGGCGCTGCTAAGTATTACGAGGAGCAAGGAATCGAGGTACCTACAAAGTAGTATTCTCTGGAAGTTCTTAAACATAGAAACTCTAAAGAGAACACAAACTAGGTAATCAATCTTTTTGATACTTACCTTCATTCAGGCTGCTGCAAAGAAATTTGCTACAGCCCTGATAGGCTTTTTGCCCTCGAAGATCATGATCAAGGAGACTACGTGAGCATATTTAAGAAAAAAGAAAAGGTTGTAGAACCTGACATCACCGCTTCAACATCAGGCAACGAAGAAGTTGATGCTGAAGCTATTATGCGTAAGTACGACAAGGAATCTAACACTCGAATCTGGGAAGGTGCCCCAAAGATTGTAATCACCGGTGTTATGGTTGCCTTTTCGGTGTACTGCCTATGCATGACCCTGTTTAGCTTAGAGCAGGCTGAAACTCGTCTTGCTCGCTTCGTTGCTGGCATTATTATCATCGGCTATTTGATGTACCCAGCAAGCAAGACAGATGCCCGTGTAAACCACATCCCCTGGTACGACATTGTCTTAATGGTGGTAGGTGCAGGAGCATTCTTGTACTATTCCTTTAACACCGTAGATATTCTGATGATGGGCACTCGTATCGGTACCCTTGAAGTAGTACTCGGTATTTTAGGTATTCTTGTTCTTGTTGAGCTTTGTCGACGTTGTGTTGGTATTCCTATCATTATTGTTGTTGGCTGCCTGCTTATTTATGCGCTGTATTGGCAGTTTAGCTACAATGGAGATGCTTACCGTACCCTTTCTAACGTAATCCAAAAGCTCTTCTATACCACCAGCGGCGTTATAGGCACTCCTACAAACGTTTGCTACACCTATATCGTTCTTTTCATTATTTTTGGTGCATTCCTCGAACGTACCGGTATTGCAAATTTCTTCATTTCTTTCGCAAACCGCATCGCAGGCTGGTCATCCGGCGGTCCTGCTAAAGTAGCAGTTATTTCCTCTGCATTATGCGGTATGGTTTCTGGTTCTTCGGTTGGTAACACCGTAACAACTGGTTCAGTTACCATTCCAATGATGAAAAAGACGGGATACCGTCCTGAATTCGCAGGCGCTGTTGAAGCTGCTTCATCCACGGGTGGACAGATCATGCCGCCAATTATGGGTGCTGCAGCATTCTTGATGGCTGAGTACATGGGTATTCCCTACATTCAGGTTGCCACTATTGCTATCATTCCCGCAATTTTGTACTTTACCGGCATTTTCTGGACCGTACACCTGGAAGCTAAAAAACGTGGTTTAAAGGGCATCCCAATTAAAGACTTGCCTTCTTGGATCTACCTACTCAAGAATTGCTACCTTATTATTCCTTTGGTCCTGTTGGTATGGATTGTGTCTGCAGGCATTTACACTATGGCAATGTCTGCTGCAATTTCCATCTTCGCAGCCCTGATTATTGGTTTTATTCACTTCTTCCTCACCAACTGGCAAGAGCGCACTGAGGAAGATACCTTTGGCAGCGTTCTTCTCGAAACCTCTCGCACTGCGTTGCTCAGCATGCTTGATGCCTTTGCAGCGGGCGCACGTAATAGTATCGCGGTAGGCGTTGCTTGCGCTTTAGCAGGCTTGATTGCAGGCTGCATTACCTTTACTGGCCTTGCTTCAACCATCATTAACGTCATCGTTCTTGCTGCAGGCGATTACTTGATTATTGGCCTGATTTTAACCATGCTTTGCTGTATCGTTTTAGGTATGGGTGTTCCCACAACCGCAAACTACTGCATTATGGCAGCAACTTGCGCACCAATCCTTATTCAGCTTGGTGTGCCACTGGTATGTGCACATTTCTTTGTATTCTACTTTGGAATTTTGGCAGACATTACCCCACCAGTTGCTCTTGCGGCTTACGCGGGTAGTGCTATCGCGAAATCACGCCCCATGCGTACTGCTTTCAATGCAACACGTTTAGGTATCGCAGCCTATATCATTCCGTTTATCTTCGCTTTCTTCCCTGCTATGATTATGCAGGGCGAAGTTGAGATTCCTATTTGGCTTGCCGTGCTTAATACCGTAATGGCTGGCTGCGGCCTCTACAGCATTGCTGCTGGTTTGCAGGGCTACCTTTTCCAGAAGATCAATCCTGTTTTCCGCGTAATTTCCGTTATTGCGGGCGTCGTAATCATGATCCCTATTGGATCGGTTACAGAAATGTATACCATCGTTATCAACTTGATAGGTTTTGCAGTAATTGCTGCTATTACCTTTATTCAACGCGCTTTAGGAAAGCGCAATAACAACGGTGGTTCCGATGACAGCGATCACAACAACGATCAAGGTTCCGATTCCGTACAAACCCCTTCTGGCCAAACTGCGTAAGATTTAATTCGTTCTTAGGCTATCAAGATCATTCCTATAGTGATAGCCTAAGGCGATCCTTGAATGTCTTACCCAATAAACACTGTAAGGACTAATTGTATGAGTGATATTAAAACCATCTGGATTACAGGCTCAAAAGGCTTCATTGGCGGTGAATTAGTTCGACGCTTCAAAGCTTAGGAACCTACCGTGTTGTAGGAACTGATACCGAATTGAGCGTAACTGATGCTGAACGACTGCAGGCTTTTGCCCTTGAGTTAAAGCCCGACATCATTATTAACTCTGCGGGCATTTCTCGTGGCGCTACCGGCATCAGTAACCGCATCAAAGCTTACGAAACCAACGCGCTTGGTGCTATGAACGTAGCCATTGCAGCAAATACCGTTGGGGCTTATATGGTTCAAATTTCTACCGACGACGTATATCCGCAGCGTATGGCTGAACCCGCAAATGAATTTGACACCCCTCACCCAGAAACGCCCTACGGCAAATCAAAACGAGCAGGCGAAGTGATGGTGCGCGATGCGGCACCAGATAACAGCCTTATCGTTCGTTCTTCGTGGGTGTACAGCATTTATGGCGGTATCGTAAAAGAAGCAGTTGAATGCATTAAAGCAGGTAAGCCTTTCGAAGCACGTACCGATCAATACGCTTCCCCTACTTCAATTGCTACTTATACCAACTTCATTATCAAAGCCATCGAAAAACGAGCAACTGGGGTGCTTCATGTGACAAGTCGTGGCGTTACCAATCGCTACGATTTTCTCTCTAAGGTATTTACTACCTGTGGATATGAGCCTCATAAGTTGCTTATCCCTAAAACGGATTTAGTCACCTCCGAGCAAGTTCTCCTTGAAGCTTGATGCTGGAGATGTTTGGAGCAGAACTTCCTACCTGGGAGGAAGACGTTGAGCAATATTTTGCTGAACCAAAAGTAGCTGAAAAGTTGCAAAGCATCGCGAAGCAGAATCAAAATAAAACAAAAAGACATCTGTAAGCGATTGAACGAGCCCCAATTGGGGCTCGTTCTTTTAGGATTCTTTAAGGTATCTACCAAACTTTGCAGTAAGAGTTATATGCCAGTCTAATACGCCTACAACCAGCAAGACTCACCTGTAAGTTTAGCCATATATACGCTTCATATTCTCGTATGCTTCGTCTGCTTCAGCCATTAAATCGGCAACGAGTTTAGCAACAGGCTTAACTTCCTTAATCACTGGAGCAATCATCCCGCAGGAAAAACCACCGGTTTCTGTATCACCCTGAATTGCACGTGTTACATAGTCGCCACAATATTCTGCAAGACGCTCAGAATCAGCGCCTGTCTTTGCCAATTCCTTGTAACCATCAGTAAAAGCATTCTTTAAACAACGCTCGGTGCCCTCTCGAGGATTTGCAATAGTCGTTGTAGCGTTGTCTTTTGCATCCACAATCATCTGCTTGTATGCATCCGATACACAGCATTCCTCTGTAGCAAGGAAAGCAGTACCATTTGAACGCCCACGCAGCCCATAGCAAGCGCTCCGAGAATATTTCTACCTGTAGCAAAACCACCCGCGGCGACGACGGGAATATCTACCGCTTCCACTACCTGTGCAACTAAAGGTAAGGTGGTCATTGCGCCAATAATTCCACCGCCTTCAAGTCCTTCGCAAATTACCCCAGCAGCTCCAAGTTTTTCCATTTTTGCCGCAGCACGTGCATGAGGCACTAATACAAAAACCTTTACTCCTGCCTCTGATAGCTTCGTGACAAAAGGAGCTGGATTACCCGCAGACAAAGTACAAACAGGTACTCCTTCTTCAATAATTACATCAGCAATTTTGTTAGCATTTCGGTTTACTAGAATAATATTTACACCAAATGGCTTATCGGTAAGTGATTTACAAATGCGTATTTCCTCACGCATGTTTTCAGGAGTACTAAAACCGCAGCGAATAATACCGAGTGCACCAGCATTTGAAACTGCTGCAGCAAATTTCCATCAGTAATTCGAGCCATAGCACCCTGAATAATTGGGTACTCAATATCCAACAAGTCGCATAAAGGCGTTTTCATTGGAACCTCCGATTCTATAATCCCCCAATAAGTAGCTACCTCCCCAAAATAGGTAGTAATTTGATTCTAGGAAGAAATAGAGTGTTTTAATAGCAAAATCTGAACACGTTCAGAAATATTCATAAACGTGGAATTTAATCCCCATTTTGACTTCAATCGAAACGAAACGTAATTATCTTTTGTTTTTGAGCGAACAATTTGGGTTATAGCCTTCTTGTGAGACGCGACTCTCTAGTATTAGAGTTCCCCGACGTTAAACCTCTCTAGCACCAGACCTTCAGCGTTAAACCTCTCTAGGGTTGGATCTCTCTAGAATCTAAAGTTGCTGATTTTAGCAAGTGGTGCAGAAAGTGTGTCCTATAACCCCCGATAGTCCCAGACTGAGAATTTCTAATCTGGTCATAGCGCCCTGACAAGGTTCTATCAATATCAAAAAGCCGCTGAAGAAAATCTCTTTAGCGGCTTACTTATTCGATGGTGGGCCCGGCCGGATTCGAACCGACAACCAAAGGATTATGAGTCCCCTGCTCCACCGTTGAGCTACAGGCCCAGCTATTACTTAGCATTTCTTTTCCGATGCGCAAGGCAGTATTGTAACGCATTACACTTATCGAACGCTAAGAAAACACAATTCTTTAATATAAAGCAACCTCGTCAACACGGCTTACTACCATATTCAACTAATACACCATATGCATTACTTCGCGAACTTCATCGAGCGTTGCATTTGCAATCTCATTAGCACGACGATTGCCTTCATGCAGAACCTCGAGTACGTAATCCTTTTTACCTTCCAATTCGCGACGACGCTCACGAATAGGTGCAAGATAGTTGTTGACACTTTCGGTTACATACTTCTTCAATGCACCCGCACCATCATTGCCAATCTCTTCGGCAATTTCTACTTCACTTCTGCCAGTGCAGAGAGCTGCTGTCGTAAGTAATGCCGAAACACCTGGGCGACCATCCTTGTCAAAGGTGATCATGCGCTCAGAGTCCGTCTTCGACTTTTTGATGAGCTTTGCGGTTTCTTCTTCGGTAAAGCACAGACTAATCGCATTGCCGTAACTCTTAGACATCTTACGACCGTCAAGTCCTGGAATTTCAGGAGTATCGTCATTAAGCAAGCCTTCTGGTTCAGGAAATACTGGAGCGTAGCGCTCGTTAAAACGACGAGCAATTTGACGCGTTACCTCAATATGAGGCAGTTGATCTTTGCCGACTGGCACGATGTTCCCCTTGCAGAACAGGATGTCACAGGCTTGATGCACAGGATACGTAAGCAATAGCCCCGTAAGAGCATGCCCCGAAGCTTCCATTTCCGCCTTAACCGTAGGATTACGCAGCAGCTCAGCTTCCGTAACCAAAGAAAGGAAGGGCAGCATAAGCTGATTGAGAGCAGGTACTGCAGAATGGGTAAAAATCATCGTTTTTTCCGGATCAATTCCACATGCTAGATAGTCAATAACCATGTTATAGACGTTATCCTGGATGTGCTCAGTGGTGTCGCGGTCAGTGATTACCTGGTAATCCGCAATGATGATATTGGTCGCGATACCCTTGTTTGCAATGCCACTCGTTCTTTGATGGTGCCGAAATAGTGGCCAAGATGCAAACGACCCGTAGGACGATCCCCTGTTAACATAAGATATTTTTCTGGATGCGTATCAAGATCAGAGCGAATTTCTTCGCTGCGTTTTAAGCTGGCTTCAAAACTGTCCGTGCTCATTACACCAAGAGCCTCTCTATTTCTCTAAACTGAATACCTTTAATACGCATCGTTAACTTACGAGACGCATTTGCCTAGTATACCACCGCACAACAACGACAAGAAAAGCGTCAGCAAAAGGTCAAACACGCTGCCAAGAAAAAAATTTGTAAAATTACCTGTTGCAATGAAGTGTGGTTTGATTATAATAATAAATCGCGTCAGAGCTGATGCACCGAATTCCTCGGTAGCTCAATGGCAGAGCATCCGGCTGTTAACCGGAGGGTTGTAGGTTCGAGTCCTACCCGGGGAGCCAGAATTTTCAAGCGTCCAATCGGGCGCTTTTTTATTGCAAAAGAGAAGTTATAGGCAGAAAAGCGTGTCAGTCATTAGAATCAGCAGACATCTTTAGAGCCACTCGTATGAAATTTGGGTTATAGGGATTATAGGCAGAAAAACGGGCTCTATTGGAAATCTCCGTCAAAGACTCTATCTCTATTGGTGAATCGCCTGTTCAATTTTTCGTCTTTATAAGGAAAGCCAATTTTCCTCGAAGATAGCAAAGCTGTTCTTTGCAGTTTGTGCATGAAAGCGATGCGTTCGTCTCCTCGGCAAAACGCTCCGGATAAAAGAATGCTCTTAACTCCCAGCGAAGCAAAACGATCAAACCTAGAAAAAGAAGTATTGCCGCCTGCCAGGACCACGCGAATACAAGCGGTGTCGCCACCATAAGAGCATCCCAATTAAATATCTGACAGGTAGCACAGCAACGGTTTTTCATGAAAATAAGCTGCAAGGGACACCACAAAACTACGCACACCATATCAAACCAGAAGAAAAAGAGCATCCAAAGCGCAACAACCTCAGAAGACATCCAACCCAACCAAAAAAGTACTGCCCCAACAAGCGCGGTAAAAACCACCCAAAATATTGCTACTGGCACAATTTCTTTCGCTCTTCTCATACGCAGAATATGGCGCGCTTGCGAATTAACGTCTAGATCAGAATCATCAAAAGGTAATGCGCGCATTACATCAAGATCACGCGCAATATGGCGAACCTCACGACTCACATCTTCCTTAGCACCCAATACAATCCGGCGCGCTTCCTCAATTGAGCTTTGAATGTTCTCTTTTGGGTGAATATGTATCTGTTCTGAGCGTATTTTTCCTGAAGTGATTACCTCAGAAATACGTTTGAAAAGTGTCTCTTTTGTTCCACCAGTCGTATTTTTGGTGGGAATTTGGAAAAACTTATACTGCTTTAGCGAACCAATTGAAATTTTGGCACGAGAAGTGAACTTTGTTAGAAAGTCATAAAGCACAAAAAGAAATGCTATATCGATAAAATTTAGTCCCTCAGAAAGACCTATGTTCTGAATGGCGAGTTGAGCTTATCAGTAACAAAATAGTAAATACCTAACGCGAAAGTATGGTACGCAATACGAGGTTGATACCGTATTTCTTAAACATCCACGTTGCTTTTCGCGGCTGAATATGTTGGTCTTGATGAGGCATGATAATCATTATAACCACCCACCAAAACCAACTACCGAGCAATGCTCGGTAGTTGAGAAGATTTATGGCAAAAAACTAAAACGAAAATAAGGGCGTCGAATAGTAGCGCTCACCCGTATCAGAAAGAATGGTCACCACTGTTTTACCTGGCCCAAGTTTGCGAGCCAAACGCAGTGCACCCACCACATCGCTACCCGAAGAGATACCGCACAAAAGACCTTCTTCACGAGCAAGGCGCTGCGCCATCTCAAGTGCCTCCTCGTCCGTTACAACGGTGATATCATCATAGATTTCTTGGTTCAGATTATCAGGAATTAAGCCATCCCCAATTCCCATCTGCAAGTGCGTACCCACTTTTCCACCTGAAAGAATTGCAGCATGCTCAGGTTCAACAGCCCAAATTTCAATTTCAGGATTCTGAGCTTTAAGTGCCTCACCCACTCCTGAAATAGTACCTCCGGTGCCGATCCCACAACAAAACCCATGGATGGGACCTTCCACATCAGCAAGAATTTCTTGAGCAGTAGAAAGTTTATGCACGGCGGGATTGTCGGGGTTTACAAATTGTTGCGGCATATATACACGCGGGTCTTCTTCTGCCATTTTAGACGCAATGCGCATGCACTCGTCGATACATTCCCCGATATTTCCTTCGTCGTGAACGAGAATTACCTCTGCGCCATATGCCCTGCAAAGCTTTCGACGTTCCTCGCTTACACTGTCAGGCATAATAATTCGAACCGTATAACCGCGTACCGCGCCAACCAGAGATAATCCAATTCCCTGATTGCCACTGGTAGGTTCCACGATAATGGTGTCTTTCGTTATATCTCCACGGCGTTCCGCTTCGCGAATCATGTTGTATGCCGTACGCGTTTTGATTGAGCCGCCAATATTGACTGCTTCATATTTCACAAGAACTTCTGCGCATTGAGCATCTGGAATGCGATTGAGCCTAATCAATGGGGTATGTCCAAGCGCTTCAAGAACGTTGTTGTAAACCACCAGTCTAGTCCTCCTTAAAGTCAACCGAATTATTGTACCGCTTTTATAAGTCTCTAAATAATCATTTGTCATTCAGTAAGCAATTAACACTTTGGCGATATAAGGCTACGGGTCGAGCTTCAAGCAGAAAATAGTAATAGCCCACTGACGAAATTGAACCGCTCTGTCTGAATTTACGCGGTAACCCGCTGCGATTACGGCATCAAGTCTATAAAATTTTGTTTTTCTTTTGACCTGGCGATTGCCTTCATTTTGAACTATTAAGAAATCCTTAATAGTTGCCTCTTCATTTAATTCTTCACTATCATAAAGTTGCTTTAAGTGCTGAGTAATATTTGGAACACCGCAATCAAAAAGCTCACTCATTATGCGTTGAGTTACCCAGATTATTTCATCTTTAAACAAAACCTCAATGCAGAACTCATGATGCATTTTTACCTAGCTGCTGAATATACAAACTCCTTCATCGATAGGGAAACCAACAACTAGCTGCCCCAGCTTTACAACTTTATAGTTACTCTGATCTTTGGAAGCTAAAGCTTTCTTAAATCTGGTTTTGCTCAACCGTCCCATCATGCATAGTCATTTTTTCGTAGCACCGGTAATCAATGAACAAATCCTTTTCATGAATCTCAATTAGTCACTAATATCTTTGCCAGCCACCAGCAAAGCGCATTCATTTATTATACGTAATGAAAAACAGTATTTTATGAGCTCGTAGCTTTATTAAGGGGTATTTATGATCAACATTCTCTTCTTGTGCCATGGCAATATTTGTCGCTCGCCTATGGCTGAGTTCGTCATGAAAGAATATGTGCGTCAGGCGGGACTGATCACGAAGTACTGATTGAATCCGCAGCACTCATCGCGACGAAATAGGAAACGATATTCATTGGGGTACTGAAGAAATTCTCGATCGATACCACATTCCCCACACTCCCCGTCAAGCCCATCTCGCTATAAAAGCAGACTACAAAAATTTGATTACCTTATTGGCATGGATCGCTACAACATGCGCGATATGTTGCGTCTTTTCAATAACGATCCTGCGCAGAAATGCTCTCTGATGATGGACTGGGTGGGAGCCTCACGAGATGTGGCAGACCCTTGGTATACCGGCGATTTTGATACCACTTACGCTGATATTGATGCGGGATGCATCGCCTTACTAGAACACATTAAACAGACCCTTCACAAATGAGGTGCCGCGAATTCCCTATAATAAAGAGAGCAGATAAGCAAACTCTTTGAGGGAGCAGGCTATGTATAGCCCATTTCGAAACGAACAAGGCCAGCCGAAAGATTTAGCAGATGTAACCTATGCTGATCTTTCCCAGCTGGCAGATCTTGAAGAAGGCTATGTCTTAGAATTTAAACGCACGTGGAATGATCACGTTCGAAAAAAGATTCCAAAAATAATTGCTTCATTTGCAAATTCTCGAGGCGGCTGGCTTGTTATTGGAATCGCCGATGACGATAAATCACTTTGCCCTATCCCTCGTATTTCAGCCGATTTTTCGCAAATTTTCGGAGAGCTGTGTCGTCATCACGTATCTCCTACTCCCCGCTTTGATGCTCGTTTTATTGCTGATCCCGCAAATGACAAACAAGGTGTTGTGGTGGTCCAAGTTCATGAAGGAGATTTCCCTCCCTATGTGGCAGACGGAGTGGTGGAAATTCGTGAAGGATCAACGTCTGGGCCCGCATTAGGTTCGGCACTTGTTGAGCTTTACGGCAAAGCAACCAAACGCGCTCAAGAGATCCGCGAATTCTGCCAGCGAACTGTCTGGTACCCTTGCGATAATGCCACTTCACCCAACATGCGTCCCGTTCCCGTACCTCTCTTTAGTCTCTATCTTTTTCGTATGGGAAGTCGCGCGAGTATCAGCACTTCGCGCACGGTAATAGACGCCCACGTCAACGCTATGCGTGCAGCATTTAAACAACAAGCCATGGAATGCCACGTTCAGCATGCCCACGACTCTTTAATTCTTAGAGCATCAATAGCCTTTCCAGGTGGACCCGCTCATTCAGCAATTGAACTTTTCCCTGACGAGTCCATGAAGCTTACCGTTCCTGCTATCATGCTTGAGCTTGATGCTTACGAAAAAGCAGTAACCGACCTAAAAGAAGATGGCATTGAGGTAGTGCCAAGCGCACGTTTTATCGGAGCTACGCGCACCCTCAAGCGTGTAACCCGCATGGCATCACTCCTTGACCGCTATGTACGCGAACGAGGTATTTCTTGGACCAGCTATGCCGTTGCGTACGAGCTAGAAAATATGGAAGAGGTAATGCTGTGGTCGGAAAAAGAAACATATCGCACCTATATCCACAAACACGGTCTTCTATTCTGCGGTAGTACCGACGGGCGAAGCCGCATTCGTTACCTCGATGATGGAGAGCATGATTCATTTCGTGCTCGCCAATTTGCAGGAAGCCATTTCTTTGAAGCTTGCGGACTGCCTTTAGGATCGCCCGATCCAGAAGACAACGAATTAGTGGATGCTCTTTTAAGGATGGTAAACCTTACCGAGCGGGCTAGCATTTACACAAACCTTACCGAGCTTAACATTTACAAAACCACTTAACCCAACACACGAAGAGCGCCATAAAGTAGCAAAAGTATTATCAGAAATACTGCGTTATACCACGTAAACGTCTTAAGATATTCCTTGCGCCCAACCAAGCCTTCGGTAGTAATAAGCTTGAATGAAATAATACTTGCCATTGAAGCAATCAGAGTACCCAAACCACCGAGATTGGTTCCAACGATGAGCGCACCCCACTGATCGGTAAAACCCGACAGAAGCAAAGCCGTAGGAACATTGCTGATAATCTGGCTAAGCAATACCGAAGCAAACACAGGTGCCAAACTCACCAACTGCGAAATACCCTCATACACAAAAGGAATACGCCCCATGTTGCCCACAAAAACGAACAGCACCACAAAGGTTGCTAAAAGTCCATAATCGACATACTTAAAGACTCGCCGATCCATCAACGCTGCCACCAGCACTACTATCACGCAGACTAAAAACACCTCAAGCACACCCATCACAGCACAGAGGCACAGCACAAACAACACCCCATACACACCTGCCCGAAGACACTTCCCTAACGTAGGTTCGCCGAGATAATAAAGAAGTCTTTTTGCCTTGCTCTTCCGAAGCCTGACCGAGATGTTTAATCGAACGCTCTTTAGAATGTTTTGAGCCTCTAGCTTCCTTTTTGCTTTGTACCTCTTCACCTTGCGCACAAAAAACCACCAGCAGAAATCCTACAAGTAACAAAGCAGCACACAAAGAATACGGGGCCATAAGCAGCACAAAATCAACTATATTAATCTGCGAAGATTGAAATAGATACAAATTTTGTGGGTTGCCCATAGGCAACAACATACTGCCAAGATTCGCCGCGATGGTCATTAGCGCAACAACGGGACCCATAAAGCGATCCATTCTCGCCTTATGCATCACCACAATAGCAAAAGGCACAAAGGTGATAAGCGCCACATCATTGGTGATAAACATTGAGCAGCCAAAAGTGAGGGCAACAAGTCCACTTCCAATCATCATTTTTGACCGCATGCGAGAAACTACCCATTCGCCTAAAACACGAACAACACCTAAAACTCGCAAACCAGAAACCACAATCATAAGCGACAACAACAAAGCAAGCGTATGCCAATCAAAATAGGTGCCATATTCAGCATCGGGCAAAACGAAAAGACAGGAAACCGCTGCCGCAATAGCTGAAATCACCAATACTATTTCTTTTCGCACAAAAGCTCGTATTTTTTCTGGCATGTTCATACGTAGAAGGATGTGTATTTATGTAGCAATAACTTACTTTTTAGTAAGTAAATAGCAGAAATGAATACGTGGATTACGCGAAAAATCTTCTGGAATAGTTTGCGCAGTAATACTTTGCACCTGTAGACCCAAGGCAGAAACCGCTTCCTCATCGAGCTTGAATGAGCGCAGATTTCCCGAAAATATAATCGAACCACCTGCATCAACCAAGCATGACACTTTCGCAAGTAGCTCCGCATGATCACGTTGAATATCCCACGTAGCTGACCCATAGTTTTCGAATTTGAAAAGGTGGGCGGATCAAGAAAGACCAAATCATATAAGCCCATAAACTGTGAAGGATACTTCGTTTTATTTGAATTCTTTTCACGTAAGGCCTTATCGCTTTGAGAAGGCTTCTCTTCATGAAGGAATTCCTCATGAAGCTCATCGAATGACTCGGCTGCTTTTATCTGCTGTTCTACCCACTGAAGAACATCTGCACGTACAAAACGATGCGTCGCATCTGCAAAACCAGAATTCTTCATATTGCGCTGTGCCCAGTCCAAATAGGTTTGACTCATATCAACCGTAGTGGTCTGAAGTGCTTCTCCCGCCGCAGCATATACGCTTGCCGTACCAGTATAGGCAAACAGGTTAAGGAAGCGCTTTCCCTTTGCCATCTCACCAACTAATTGACGCGTAATACGGTGATCCAAAAACAAACCAGTATCCAGGTAACCCGACAAATCAATTTCAAACAGATGGGTATTCTCTTCAACTAAAACAGGATGACGCTTGTGAATTTCGCGGTGATACTGAGAACCACCTTTCTCCTGCTTCCTTACGCGGGTAAACAATCTGTCTTCTGGCACGTCAAATAATGCTTGAGCGATCGCGCAAGCATCCTTGAATCGCCGCGCCGCTTTTTGTGGATCAATTTCACGAGGCGCCTGGTATTCACTAACAAGCACATACGGCAATCCTTGCTTTGCTTCCTCAAATACCTCAACTGCTACCGCATAATCAGGAAGATCAGCATCATATACTCTGTAAGCATGTATGTCGTGTTTGTCTGCCCACTTACGGCGTGCCTTTATCGTTTTTCGAAGACGAGAAGCAAACTGCTCCGCATGATCGGAAGCAACCTCAACGAAAAGCTCATTACCGTTAAGACCGATCACTGAAATAGTTCTTTTAAAGCTATTCCCCACTGATACGCCTGCAAGCTTACTTCCAAAGCTCCATTAAATGCTGGCAAGGATCGTTCGGCATCAAATCCTACGGAAGAATCAAAAGAGATATCAGGAGTAATAACCACCATTTGCCATGATTGAGAAAAGAAACTAAGTCCTCTTTGTAGATGATCATAAAACGAAACAAGTTCTCCTGAATTTAAAAGACGAACGCCATAAGGTGGATTCAAAGCGATGAATCCTCTATCTTGCGAAGAAATGTTCAGCCCTTCTAACACCTGTCCCAGATTGGCGCAGTCATCACACACGAAGGTAACCAACTTCGATAAACCAGTCTTTGTGCATTGCCCTGAGCAATCGTTATTGCACGGGGGTCAATGTCTACCCCTACCATTTGGGAGCTTGCTCAAGACCCATCTCGAAGCGATCATCGGCATCCGCCAAAAGATCATCAAAAGCTTCCGAATCGAAATCAGCACATCCCTCAAAGCCCCAATAATCACGCGAGAGACCTGGAGCACGATCGGTTGCCATCATGGCGGCCTCCAAAACTAGAGTACCGCTTCCGCATGTTGGATCCACAAATATCGGTGCAGGAGCGATCGTATCGAGGGGTACTTCTTTGGTTTTCTCCTCCCTCTGGCCTGCAAAGCTCGAGGAATCAGGCTCTTTGCTCTTAGTATGGGATTCCGTATGGGATTCAGTATGAGATTCCGAAATACCCATCCGAATCTCGTTATTGATACTGCCCTTTTTTGCCTGATGGCGCTTTGCTTCTGCGCGACGTAAAGCGGGTGCCGCAGCACGATCCCAACCACCCCATACCAACATGCCTGCAGCCAAAGCCTCCTTCAACGGAGCTTCAACTGTTTCACTTTCCATGCGATAGCCTCGGCGATGAAGTGATTCACCCGCATAGTCTATCGAGATAGTTGCTTTCTTTTTATGAATTGAAATCCAAACAGGTACATCAGGACGATGAGGGGCAACATCGGGACGATTTCCTCGTAGCTCACGCAATCGATCGCACAGAGCGTCTTTTGCTTTTAGTCCCACAAATTGCGTATTACGCAACGCCTCATTTCCTCCACGTGCACTGACCGCAATAGTGGAATGAAGACCAACGAATTTTTCCCACGGAAGCGCCTTTACGCCCTGATAGAATGTCTCGGCATCATGCGCATCTACACGGCCAATTACACGTAGCACACGTGAGGCAATACGCGACCACAAGCAAACTCGATATCCATCTCTGAGTGCCAAAAAATGCCACGCCGCTCTTTAGAGGACGTACACGTTTGCACGAAGCCTTTTAAGCTCTTCGGCTAAAAGTTGCTCGAACCCCTTTGGACAGGTAGCAAAGTATTCAATTGGAGTTTCTGACATCGTTTCCGTTTTCGATTCAGAGTTACGTACAACTCGGATATCGGTCCTACCTGCACCACGGGTGTTATTCATCTTGATTCTCATCCAAATCTATTAGTGTTTATTCATCGATATTAAACCGCTCATGAATAATACGATAAACCGTAAGAGTTGTATCGTTATATCGATACAAAATAATATAGGGCTTCGAAATTGCTGTTCTTAATTTTCCCTCAAGCCTATCACACTCAAAATATCCACCTACACTAGGCAAAGCGCACAATCGTACAAGGGGTTTTATCTATGGCAAACTTCCGCACTAACTCAACAACCGCAATCGGGTCGAAAAAAGGTGGCTCTGGCCAGAAGACCAGAAATCCCGTCCATAAGCAAAAACTCAATGACCGAAACATCCCGACACCACTACAAGCAACTGGCAAAAGCTCAACAAACGAAAGTCATCTCTACAGGGTTATGGGATAATAGCCTTCTCTATGCAAGGACTTGCTTGCAGGCAGACAAAACAAGCTTATAGGAGTGAACGCCCCTGCTTTCCGAGGAAAACCTCAAATCAGGGGCGCTCGATAGTGATTTTGCACTGCGCAATAAGTAGAAAAAGTAGAAAACGCATGCCACGGGTGGCATCAGTTAAAACGCTTGCTGCCCGACCAAGCAGCAAGCGCGAAGTACACACCAAAATACCGAATAGCAAACTATAAATTACAACTACGAGCTACACGCTAAGCAAAAAGCAGGCAAAAGCACAAACAAGAAGCTATCTGATGCAGTCTAGTTGTATTAATTTTAGATTTTAGTCCTCCAGATAGTCCTTCAACTTCTGAGAGCGAGAAGGATGACGAAGCTTCGCGAGCGTCTTAGATTCAATCTGGCGGATACGTTCACGTGTTACGCCAAATTCACGACCCACTTCTTCAAGCGTACGAGGATGACCATCTTCCAATCCGAAACGCAAAGAAATAACTTTACGTTCACGCTCAGCTAAACCTTCAAGTGTTTTAGCGAGTTGCTCTTGCAACATACTAAAGCTTGCAGCATCAGGAGGCACAATTGCAGCATCGTCCTCGATAAAGTCACCCAGCTGAGAATCCTCTTCTTCGCCGATAGGAGTTTCAAGCGAAACGGGTTCCTGTGAAATTTTCTGAATTTCACGCACGCGCTCTGGCGTTAAGCCATCTCCTCAGCAATTTCTTCTGGAGTAGGTTCACGACCAAGCGACTGCAAAAGTTGACGCTGAATACGCACCAATTTATTGATAGTCTCAACCATATGTACAGGAATACGAATGGTACGAGCCTGATCAGCAATAGCACGGGTAATTGCCTGACGAATCCACCAAGTAGCATAGGTAGAAAACTTAAAGCCCTTGGTATAGTCAAACTTCTCAACAGCACGGATAAGGCCCAAATTGCCTTCCTGGATAAGGTCCAAGAACAACATGCCACGACCAACGTAGCGCTTTGCAATAGAAACTACCAAACGCAAGTTTGCCTCAATAAGCTGCTGCTTTGCGTCAAGACCCACCTGTTCCACACGAGAAAGGCGACGGCGCTCGCGACGCTCAAGTTCTATACCCTCTTCTTCTGCCTTTTCCAGCTCTTCGGTCGCTGCAACACCGGCCTCGATCTTCATTGCGAGGTCAATTTCTTCAGCAGCAGTAAGAAGAGAAACCTTGCCAATTTCTTTCAATACATACGAACAGGATCGCCTGTCAAAAGAGCGACCGACGAATCGCCTGCCTGTTTACGGCTGCGAGAGCGCTTAGATTTTGATTTGCTATTTACCTTTGGAGGCGCAATTTCAACAGTAGCTTAAGCTCTTCTTCCGGAATACCTTCAAGAAGACTTTCGTCAGTTAAATCGCTTTCCTTAACATCGGAATCATCGTGCACCTCATGCAATGAAGGTTCTGTGTTGGATTCCAGAATGTCTTCGGTTTCTTCATCTTCCATATCTGCCAAATCAGCAGCCTTAGCTTCTTCCGCCTTTTTCTTAGAAGATGCCGCACTTTTAGCTTTTGCGGTTTCTTTCTTTGCTGTAGTCTTTTTTGCGGGAGCTTTTTTCGTAGAAGATGACGCCGTGGTCTTCTTTGCAGTAGCTTTTTCAGCAGGAGTTTTCTTTGTCTTGCTTTCCGTTTCTTCCTTCGTTTCGGTTGGCTTGGATACTGAGCCTTGAGAGGAAGCCTTTGCCACGTTATTTCCTTCCCACGAATCATTCTTACTTAGCGAAAACTTCGCTAGAGAAACATCGAATCATTATACCTCTAAATAACAAAAGTTATAAAAGATTTATTGGATCAATATCAATTGACACACGTACCCCCTGATCGGGCTTTCTTTGACGAAAATAGGAGCCTACATACTCCGCGATACTACTTCGGAGGGAGCCTTTATTACCAGATGGTAGCGCCACGAGCCTTTAGTCGTTCAAGCACACAAGGAGTAGGCGGAAGCAGTAACCATTGTTCTTGGTCTTGAGCCCTTGGCATTCCGTTAAAGTCCGCTGTTCCACCAGAAGAATCAAGTGCTCCCTTTTGTATGTCTTCGACGGCATAAGCCGCATTAAGCCTCGTATCACGGGGAATAATCTTTGCGAGATCGGCATAGATCGTATGAGCTACCTGCTTTACGCGATCCTCGTCCTTACCCCATACCAATACGTTTGCCAAACGAACAAACGGTGGATATCCGAGCCCCTTGCGCAACTCTAACTCTCTATCCAAAAGAGCTGTCGATCATAACGCGCCGCAGCTCTAATAGCAGGATCTTGAGCACTGTATGTTTGAACAATGACCATACCGGATTTTTCTGCCCTACCAGCACGACCGGCAACCTGCTCTATCAGATCAAAAGTGCGCTCAGCGCTGCGAAAATCAGGGAGCTTAAGCATAGTATCAGCATTGATCACTCCAACAAGCGTTACCTCATCGAAATCGAGTCCTTTTGCAATCATCTGGGTACCCAAAAGAACTGCAGCGCCCGGTTTTGCAAACTGCTCCAAAAGTCGCTGATGGTCGCCTTTTCTCGACGTGGTATCTGCATCCATACGAATTATGTCGCAAGAGTACTCCGAAAGCAACGAACGCAATTCAGCCTCTACACGCTGCGTTCCCGCCCCAAAACGCTTCAAATAAGGACTGCCGCATTTAGGGCAGGTAAGAGGGACACGCTGTTCAAACCCACAATGATGACAAACTAATTTCCCTTCCCGCTCGTGATAGGTCAATGAAGTTGAGCACGACACGCATGAAGGAACAAATCCGCAATCTCGACAAAGCAGAAATTGTGCAAAACCACGCTGGTTTAACATCAAAACAGCTTTTTCTTCTTTTTCAATCACTTCAAACAAAGCATTTTGAAGTGCCCGAGAAAACATGGATCTGTTACCGCCACCAAATTCCCGAGCCATATCAACTACCTGTATAGAAGGAAGCGGTTTTCCATTTGCTCGATTTGGCATCTCCACCTTATGCCAAGTAGGATCACACGCACAGCGCTCCAAAGCTCAAGTGAAGGAGTCGCAGACCCCAACACCAAAACAGCGCCATGTTCACGTGCGAGCCACTGAGCGACATCACGCGTTACATAACGAGGAGCCTGATCCTGCTTGTAACTTGACTCGTGCTCTTCGTCAATAACAATAATCCCTACCTGTTTCAATGGAGCAAATAAGGCACTGCGCGCTCCCACTACCACGCGAGAAACGCCATTTCGAATTGCATCCCACTGATCGTAGCGTTCCCCCTGAGACATACGCGAATGCAATACCGCAACCATGTCACCAAAGCGCCCTCGGAATCGTGCAACCGTTTGCGGAGTAAGCGAAATCTCTGGCACCAGCACAATGGCACCCTTCCCCTGTGCTAGAGCCTGTTCAATAGCGCAAAGATACACTTCGGTTTTTCCCGAGCCCGTAACTCCGTCAATGAGAACCACTTCACCTGCCTGAGCTGCCACGGCGTTTTCAATAACAGAAAGAGCGTGTTGCTGATCTTGAATAAGAAGGGGTTTGACTTTTGTTCGAGCAGAAAATACCTCACTCTGATCCTCGGGTGAGCGCAAACGTCTCCGTTGTTCAATACGTATCACCCTTTTTTCTCCAAAGAAGAAAGGTGGATGAAAGGGATCCATATTCTGCCGTAAGTTCACTTACACGCAAATCACCCTGGCGAAGCGCCTCAAGAACCCGCTGCTGTTTTACTGCACCTTTACGAGGATAAACGAATCTGCCGCATCAAGACGGATTACCCATCGTTCATCCACTTCATGAATTAGAGGTTTTGTTAGCTGCCAGGTGCCTTCAAGGTACTCAACCCGAGGAATGCCGCCTGGGGCATAAACAGACGAATGCTCGATGAAAAAGGTGCGATATACCGTTCAGCCATAAATGCAGCGCAGCGTGCTCCGATTTCAGTGAAATAGGGTTTGCTTAAAACCTTTTTGATTTCTTTTAACTGAGTAGGCTTTATATCTTCAGGAAAAGAGTCACCAGGCGCAAAGGGGACAATGCCCACCACAAAACCTACTGCGCTGCGATGACCAAAAGGAACAAGAACCGCGCACCCCACCTCTAGGCCCGCTGTATCCAAAACAGAGATTCCCCTCTCTGAATCGAGAGAGTTTTAAGAGCTGAATTCTCTCTCGATAAAGAGTCAGGCGAACCGTCATCACACAAGTCGTTGTTAGGAGAACCGTCATCGGGCGAGCCATCAAGCAATGCCTTTGATGACTGAGAACCAAATAAATCATCAAGAGAAATTGAGTTGGTTGCTGCTGAGTATTGCCTTGATGCCGCTTTGGATCAATTCGTCCTTCGGCTTTTTTTTTGATTCTGCGCTAAATCTTGCGCTACCAGTTTCGAAAAGCGAATGCGATCATTTTCATTTTCGATCGCCACATACGTGAAGGTGGAATCGAGAGCTTGCGTAGGAATATCTAAAACTACCGATACAAGTTTCAATGATATCCCCTGCTCCCAATTCATTCCACCTTTACGTACAAGTGCTGTTCGCTATTTTTAAAGGCCCAAAGCCTTATTTCAGACTGAGCTATTGCCTTCTTTCAGAGCTTCAACCTTTGTCCCGTTTTTCCCAGGTGAATTCTGGTAACTCGCGACCAAAATGACCATACGCCGCCGTCTTACGATAGATAGGGCGACGAAGATCAAGAGCGTCGATAATAGCACCAGGACGTAAATCGAACACTTTTTCAACCGCTTGGGCAATCATGTCTTCAGGATAGATTCCAGTACCAAATGTTTCCACCATCAATGACACAGGACGCGCCATGCCAATTGCGTAGGCAATTTGAACCTCACAGCGACGAGCAAGCCCTGCAGCTACTATATTTTTAGCCACCCATCGAGCAGCATAGGCAGCAGAACGGTCAACCTTGGTGCAATCCTTGCCAGAGAATGCTCCTCCGCCATGACGCCCCATGCCACCATACGTATCAACAATGATCTTTCTTCCGGTTAACCCCGCATCTCCCATTGGGCCACCAATTACAAAACGACCCGTTGGATTTACAAATATCTTAACGTCATCAGAAACCGTAACTTGCTCTTCTTCGAAAACTGGATTAATGACATGATTCAGCAATTCAGAACGCAAAAATTCTGGATCCACTTCTTCGGAATGCTGAGTGGATACAACCACTTTTTCCACCTGCGTAGGCACACCATCCACATAGCGCACACTCACCTGGGTTTTACCATCGGGGCGCAGATACGGCATGGTTTCATCTTTACGAACCTTTGCCAAACGCTCTGAAAGGCGATGAGCTAAATAGATTGGCATCGGCATAAGGGTTTTAGTGTCATCGCACGCATAACCAAACACCATACCCTGATCACCAGCACCTACCTGATCATACGGATCGAGCGCTTGTCCACTCTGCGATTCAAATGAAGTGTCAACCCCTTGCGCAATATCAGGAGATTGATCATGAATAGCGTTCAAGACACCACAGGTTGCGCAGTCAAATCCATACTTAGCGCGATCATAGCCAATATCCTTTAAGACCCCGCGGACAATTTCGATCGTATCCACATACGCCTGAGTACGAATTTCTCCCGTAACAAAAATCATGCCTGTTGTCGCTAATGTTTCGCAGGCACAACGAAAGAGTTCTGGATTAGCAGGGCTTCCATCTGGGGCAACGTAACCTTCTTCAGCGAGCTGAATTTCCTTTTCTAAAAGGGCATCCAAAATAGCATCAGAAATCTGATCACAGACCTTATCAGGATGACCTTCAGTTACCGATTCACTGGTAAACAAATAAGAACGCGATTGTTCTGACATACGTATTCCTTTCAAAACAAGCGATGCCTTTTATTTTGAAGGCTACTTAAGATAAGCCTGCAGATTCTCAGCACAAACTTACCCATAAAACATGTAGCCGAATACTTTTTTCGTCGCTTGGTTATTGTCTCACCCGACATACTACCATCCACTCCCTTTTGACATAAGTACCCTTCATGCCGAAGGTGTATAACTTACACGCAAAGTAGTAGGGTGAGTTTCTAGCAGGGTGAGTTTTCATTAAGCCGCCTTGTCCTTATCGCTACCTGTTCTCATTCTTCTCCATGAGTACGTACTCTTCCTATTCGCTTGAATTTGTTCATATCGGTTTCTGCCATACCCTGATCATCGGTTTCATGACGCTTGTGATACATCGGGTCATGAGGGTTATTCCACAAACGCTGAGCATAAGGAGTCCAATCAAGAGATGCCTGCTTTGTCTTTCCGCAAAGTTCCTCGGCAGTTTCTTGAGATTCCAAATCAGAAGAATGAGCGCCTGAACGATCGACCATTTCAGTTAGCTTCCCACTGTTTTCCAACAAAGGACAAGGACGAAGAAGATTATCATTAAAGGGCTGTTCACGATAATATTCCATAAAAATCGGAGAACGCAAAGCATCAAGCAGGGATACTTCTCGAATATTCGCATTGGAGTAATGCACAAAGACGCAAGGATCTACGTCTCCTGCAGAATTTATATGCAAGTAACGGCGTCCACCCGCTATACACCCTCCCACGAATTCGCCATCATTTTGAAAATCAAGCGTAAACAAAGGCTTTTCTGAACGCATTTTTCGAACAAAATGATACAAATACTCACGCTGATCAGGATTTGGAATAAGTGATGCAGGAGAATTTACCCCTACGGGCATATAGGTAAATATCCAAGCAAACAGAGCTCCCTTTTCAACAAGCCAATCAAAAAACTCCTCTGAGGCAATGGAATCAGCATTAGCAGAAGTAAAGCAACAAGAAACCCCAAAAGGTAGACCATTTTTGTGCAACAATTCCATTGCTTTGTTGACTTTCTGATAAGTTCCTTCACCACGACGCGCATCAGTTGCTGCTTCAAAACCTTCAACACTAATCGCTGGAACAAAATTCTTAACTCGGATCATTTCTTGACAAAAATCTTCATCAACTAACGTCCCGTTAGTGAATGCTAAAAACGCACAATCTGGGTGCATTTCGCAAAGGGCAATAAGATCCTTTTTGCGTACGAGCGGCTCTCCTCCCGTATAAATATAGACATGGGTTCCTAATTCTTTTCCCTGGTTAATAATAGAACCTATCTCTCTATACGAGAGATTTGGTTATGACCATACTCCGCTGCCCAACAGCCCTCGCAATGAAGATTACAGGCACTTGTCGGATCGAGTAGAATAGCCCACGGAATGTTGCATTCATACTTGTCGCGGTTCTCTTCTTGCTTTGGCCAAGCCATTAAATTGCCATCAATCACAAAGGTTTTTATAAGGGTGTCTCGCACCTTCGGATTGGTGTCATTTAGCACCCTCATAATGAGTTGGTGCCAATTGTCTTGATTGTCAATTGCATTACGAAAAGATTTCCGTTGGTTAGCAAATAGATTGTCGGGTGTTACTTTTTCCAACAAATCCATTATCTTGACGATATTATGCTCAGGATCTTTAAGGAAATAGTTGAATGTTTTCTCTAACGCGCCACGTTTAATACGATCGGATGCTTTCATGGTTCCCCCTCAACCTAATCGTTATAGAAAGATATTCCACAGCTGTTGATTATAGATTCTTGAAAATCTATAATCACGGGTCAAAGGGGTGTTTCCTTGGGGTTTATGATACAAAAAGAAAGATATTGAGGTAAAAGTATCATGACTGTAAATAACTCGACAAAACATATTGATCGACACATCGTACGTACCCGTCGCGCCATTCATATTGCCTTCATAGATTTACTCACCGAACACGAATACACCAAGATCACCATTACCGCGCTAGCAAAACGCGCTGATATCGATCGCAAAACTTTCTATACTCACTATTCGTCTATTGATAGCCTTTTTGAAGATGTTATCCGTCAGCACACTTCAAAGGGACTCGAAGGATTATCACTCAACGATTTGCTCAACGATCCTTCTCACTTTGCTAAAAAATATCTCTATGCCCTGCAGGCAACCCTGCCGCTCTCAAAACAACAACGTGCAAACGTGCTTAAGCATATTCCTATGCACAATTCATGCAGTATGGCACTTCAATTGCACGCGAGCAGCATCTATCAATCAAATCAAAATCTATCAACCGAAGCAAAACGCTATATCAATTTAGTTCTTGAATTTTATTTAGGCGGCATTTTTCATGCCTATGCTTTATGGCTTTCAGGAGAAACCGAATTGACTCTCGATGAGGTAATTGAATTAGTAAGTATCAATGTTGCCGAAGGACTTACTGGTCTCATGGAACAACACGTACTTCCTCTCGACTACTCCTAATCACTTAAACCGCATCTTGTCTTGGGTGTTTTTCTCTTTGTGAGTTTGTAAAGACTTAGAGCCCCTTTTATCCTTTCGCTTGCTTGCGTGGTACACTTGCCCACATTACCTACCAACAAACGGGAGGATACGTAATGAAAAGCAATGCTGAACTTACTGAAGAATATTTCGCCATTGCGAGATCACTTGACGGAGACATCCAAGCAGACGCGCTGCCTATTCCTATATGCAAAAATCCACCGCAATCGTCCATCATAAAGTCGTGGCAAGCTCCTTTATCCCTCGCCTTTTCAATGACGAAAGCTGGACTACTTTTAAATGTATTGCAGAAACAACTCACGCAATCTTATGTAAGGTAATCGAACACTACCTTACTCATCCGTCTTACCGCACTATTTTCTCGTACGATAACGCCTAGAAGAACTTATTCTTCTTCCTCGCGGCTATGAAGATACGCTCCCTTTTGCACGCATTGATGTGTTTTTAAATGAAGACGATTTGAGCTGTGGATTTTGCGAATTTAACGGGGACGGCTCTGCGGGAATGAACGAAAATCGCGAAATAACCAACAGCATCACTTCCACCGAGACTTTTAAACGCTTTTCTCAAATTCACCAAGTTGAACCATGTGAGCTCTTTGAATCCTGGGTGCTGAAATTTATTGATATTTTCAAACGCTCAAATCACTATACCCCTCAAGCACGTTTCGCTATCTGCGATTATCTGGAATGTGGAGTTGTAGATGAATTTAAGGTATTCGCTGAATACTTTATGCAGCAGGGATTTGACTGCGTAGTTTGCGATGTGCGCGATTTACGGTTTGACGGCTCAGTCCTTCTCGACAAAGAAGGCAAACAAATCAATGCCATTTGGCGCCGCTGCGTCACCAATGACGTATTAGATTTCTGGGATGAATCGCAAGATCTTATCGAGCTCTTCGCCATGAGGCTGTTGCATTAATTGGCAGCTTTGCAGGACACATTGTTCACGATAAGCAAATCTTTGAAGCTCTCTACCATCCGAAACAAAAGCCTTTTTAACTGAGGAAGAAAACGTTTTTATCGAGCGTCATGTTCCTCGCACGGTATTCTTAAACGACCAGGACATAGATCTCGAAGAAATCCGCAGCAATAAAGATGCTTGGATAATTAAACCGACCGACAATTATGGTGCACGTGATGTATATGCTGGTCTTTCCTATAGTCAATCCGAATGGGAAGAGCTAATACAGCGCTTTGCAAACGAAGCGTCAGGCGCGCCCTTTATTGCGCAAACATATATAACGCCCTTTAAAACCCATACGCTTGCTCCCGACACTCATATAGAAGAACTCAATGATGATGAAATAGATCTTCAGGGCAAATGGTACAACAACCTTAATGGGCTCTATCTCTACAACGGTGAATTCCAAGGAATATTTTCTCGCTTAGGTCCACTCCCAACGATCAGCAAAGAACATCAAGGCATGACTGCCGCAACCCTTCACGTACGAGGTTAACGAATGATCAGCCTTTCCCGTAAATTAATCATTATAGCATTAAGCATTGTTACCAGCATTGCTCTTGCCTACAGTTTGTTTGGTCTTGGATTCATGGTTTGCACTACCTCGCAGGCCACTTCACTTATCGGAGGTACCTTTTCCGGCTGGGAGCATGCCACGTATCCCGAAGAAGATATGGCGCAAATTGCTGAAGCGGTACGTTCCTTTTCAATCGAGGGTACCTCTTCAGAAGACCTTTATAACACCATCTTTACCGCTCTTCAGGAAAATCAACCACAGATCGCGGCCCTTTTTGAAGCAGGATCGACGCAGGACAATACGATAGATACCTCGTTGCTTGAATCAACCAATCTTACACAGCTCGAGGAAGAATATTCGTTGCCGCGAAACGCCTTGTCTCACTTACAAGATTGCACTCCTATCTTCACAACAGGACGCATTTCAGTAGGAGTGGTGGGAGCTTTTGGAGTTGCAGGGCTTATCGCGCTAGGCATCCTCGCAGGCAGAAAACGTCTTGGCGCTACGCTTATTGCAGCGTCTTCTTTAGTAATTGCAGTATTGATAGCTCTAGGAATCTGGGCGGCGATAGATTTTAATGGCATATTTACCTGGATGCACACGCTTTTGTTTGCACAAGGTAATTGGATCTTTGATGCCGATTCGCTTCTTATTACCCTTTTCCCAGAAGCATTTTGGGCGGCAATGGCGGGACTTGGATCCTGTCAAGCATTGTTCTTGCCCTTTTGACCGGCATTGTAGGAAAAATACTTGCCCGTTAATCAGTACGGAGAACCTCCACTGGAGCAGTGTCTCCACTGGAGCAGTGCCTCCACCGAAGCGGTGCCTCCACTGGAACCATCATCAAGGTGACTCCAGTGGAAATGACATTATTACGCCAAACGCGACTGCAATTCCTTTGCAGCTTGCGCTTTGTCAAAGTTACCACCCGTCTTTTGGGTAAGTGTTCCCATTACCTTGCCCATTTCCTTTTGGTAGCAGCACCCGTCTCGGCAAGCACCTCTTCAATCAAAGCAATAAGCTCTTTCGCCTGAAACCTGCTTTGGCAAATAGCTCTCCAGTATTTCCACCTGCTCAGTCAAACGATCGGTGCGCTCTTGATCGTTTCCTGCCTTTATTGAACCGTCAAGCGTCTCTTTTGTTTGTTTGATAGTACGCTTAAGCATTGCATCCACATCTGCGTCGGTAATTTCTCGACGTTCATTTACTTCGATATTTTTAATCTCTCCATGAACTTTGGCGAAGGATCGAAAGGCGATTCTTGTCTCTTGCCTTCATAGCGGCTTTAATTTCATCTTGAAGCTCTTGATACTTCATAGTATTCCTTCTCTTTTCTGTTTCTAAAAAGTATTCTTACTGATCTTCCAGCTCATTATACTCTCTGCATCTAACGACTCTTCAGACGCAAAACCACTTCACAAGTGGTATCTATCTTTAGCTTTTCGGTTAAAGATTATTCAAACAAGAAGATATCGAAGCGTATAATAGCACCATCCTTTTATGTAAAACGTAATCGTCTGCTGCACGAGCAACAGACACAACCTGCCCTGCCACAATTGTTGGCGTAGCTCATACTGCGTTTACAACAGGGCAAATGAATGCCGTTTTTCACAAAAAAAGAAAGGACGCTTGTGAACTTTACCGATCGTTGGCACGCTTTTTTCGACCGAACAATTCCCAATATTGTCATCCGTATAATAATTATGGTTTTCGGTTTGGCTTTTGTTGCTGCATCGGTTGGCCTCACACGAGCAACAGGACTAGGAACATCGCCTATTTCATGCGTTCCTACCACGCTCTCCTTTTTCACTCCCCTTACCATCGGGGGCTGGACCTTTGTCATGAATGTATTGTTCGTGATCATTCAGATACTTTTATTAAGACGCGATTTTAAGATCGTACAGCTCCTCCAAATCCCCTACGTTTTTGTTTTTTCTGCTCTTATCGATCTGTTTGTCCCCGTATTCGAACTTGTCCCTATGCCGAATTATCTCACGCAACTGTTTTTTAGCATTGTTGGCTGTTTTATGACGGCATTTGGTGTGTTTTTGCAGGTAAAAGCAAGTTTTCTCACGCTTCCTGGCGAAGGGATTGTGCTTGCAGTAGCTAAAGTATCTAAATGGCCTTTCCCAAAATGCAAAATCGGTTTTGATGCAAGCAATGTTGTCATTGCTACCGTTGCTTCCCTTGTTACAATGGGCGGCTTATATGGTGTTCGTGAAGGCACTATTATTTCTGCTTTAGCCGTAGGTGCCATTGTGGGGTTATTTAACCGTCTTTTCTCTCACTTCGAAAAGTTCTGCCCCATCAAAGGCCATCTCACTCTTACGGCTACCACTATGGCATCTCCAGAGGAGATTCCATCAAAATCATCCGAAGATGGCGCAACTCATCAAGAAGAAGACCCCGCACAGACCCCTTTGGTTATTACCATCTCGCGTCAATTTGGATCAGGTGGTCGTGAGATTGGCCAAGCTATAGGTAAACTTCTTAATATTCCCGTATTCGATCGTTCCCTCATAGAATTAACCGCCAAAGAATCGGGACTTACCCCGAATTACATAAAAAACCACGAGCAGGAAGTACGCCGTGGCATTCTCTATAACCTTTATATGCAAAGCTATGCAAGTTTTGGTATTGAGCCTACCCAAACTGATGAATTATGGCTCGCACAAGCTCGAACCATTACACGCATCGCCGATCAGGGAAGCTGCGTTATCGTGGGCCGTTGTGCGGGTGCTGTATTACAAAATCGACCCAACGTATTTAACGTTCATTCATGCACCGCTCGTACCTCGCATCGGTCGCGTAATGAAAAGAGAAAACGTTAACCATATGAAAGCTGCTGACATGATAGAGCGCGTAGACAAAGAACGTAGAGAGCATTGTGAACAGTATGTAGGATCACACTGGACTGATATCAATTCATATCATATCGCCCTTGATTCGAGCGTTATAGGGGTAAAAGACTCCGCATCACTGATTGCTCGCTTAGCACAGCATGCATATCCTAAAGCTCCCTTAGCGCCAACTCCTGAAAAGCCCACCCATCCTAGTGCGCACAAAGAGCTGTAATCGTTTATTATCTAAGCGCTACAAAACATGAAAGGACAACTTTATGAGCGATCAGTCAAAAGCCCGTCCGTGTGCGCTTTGCACCATCCCCGACGGGAGAGCTCCATATCGGTGGTGCCCGAACCGCAATATATAACTGGGCTTCGCGAAAGCCATGGGCGGCTCTTTTATTCTTCGCATTGAAGATACCGACCCCGAGCGTTCCACTGAAGAAAACAAGCAGGTGATTTTACGCGCCATGAAATGGCTTGGACTCACCTGGGATGAAGGTCCTGAAGTAGGGGGCGATTTTGGCCCTTACCTTCAAACCCAGCGCTTTGACACCTACACTTCAGCGCTTGAACGCTTAAAACAACGCGATGCCGTCTACCCTTGTTTTTGCACCAAAGAAGAACTTGATGAAAAACGAGCTGCCGCAGAAAAAAGCGAGGGTGGCTATTCAGGCTACGATCGAACCTGCCGCAATTTGAGTAAAGAAGGAAGCTCAGCGCCGCATTGAGGCAGGAGAGCCTCATGTTTGGCGTCTGAAGGTTCCAGAAAACCACGGCCCAATCGAATTTCACGATGCCGTATATGGAGACATGTCATTTCCTATTGAGGTAATGGATGACATGATCTTGGTGCGCACCGACGGCACCCCTACGTATAATTTGCCGTAGTATGCGACGATGCAAACATGCAAATCACCCACGTTATTCGTGGCGATGATCATCTCTCCAACACCCTCGTCAAATTCTTATCTATGAAGCATTAGGTTTGAGGTTCCCACCTTTGCCCATCTTTCTATGATCCTCGGCGCAGACGGTCGAAAGCTGTCAAAACGTCGTAATGCAACTTCAGTGGAGCAATACCAAGCAATGGGATACCTACCTGATGCCCTTGTTAACTTCCTTGCTTTGCTTGGCTGGTCTCTTGATGGTGAAACCACTATCATCCCTCGCGAAGTGCTTTGCAAGGAATTCAGTCTCAAGCGCATCACACGCAAAGATGCGATTTTTGACGAAACAAAACTTGATTGGATGAACGGCGAATACATCAAGGCAATGGGTGCGAAAGCATGGGTCGATGCCGTAAGTCCTTTCCTTATTGAAGCAGGCCTCACCACTAAAGAAGCAATCAAGGAAAATGAAGAATGGTACGAGAAGCTCTATCCTCTCGTAGCCGAGCGCATGAAACGACTTACCGAAGCACCTGAAAAACTTGCTTTTATTTTTGATGGACCAACGGTTAAACTCGACGAAAAATCTGTCCAGAAAAATCTACTCAAAGAAGGATGCCGCGCCGACGAGGTTCTGCGCAAAGTTCGCGCAATTTTAGCCGACGAATCCATCCCATGGCAATGCGATCCTTTGCAAGATACCTGTCGTGAATTAGTGGATACCCTAGGATTGAAAGCAAAGCTTATTTTTCAACCCATCCGCGTAGCAGTTACCGGCTCCCAGGTTTCTCCACCTTTGTTTGAGTCTATTGAGCTAATGAAACGTAGTGATGTTGTTGCTCGCATCGACTACACCTTATCTGAGGTTTTTGGTGACTAATTCATACGAAATATCAGACGATGCACCCTCTCCTATCGACCTAAATCATGGAGAAGGTGCATCTGCTACCCAAAATGAATCCGAAGCATCAACGACATTCAATATCGCGATGAGATCGTGGCACTTCTTCTTGGTGCACCGCACCGAGCGGTTCTGGTTGCAATCGATGTCTCTCAGCCTGCCCTCACGAAGCGATAACCCTAAACGATCAAGGTCCTGAAATAGATGAAGCTCTCTGCACTCGCTGCGGCATTTGCTCAGGTGTTTGCGATGCTTTTGCCTGGAGCCGCATCACCCTTGAAGACCTAGCGGCGCGCTGCGAACGTGAAGCGAGCTCAGAAGGCTCTCTCTACTTTACCTGCAACGAGCATCTCTTCGAAGGAGTTGCTCCTCGGAGCAACGTAATAATACTTCCCTGCCTTGCCAGCGTTCCTCCCGAGTTTTGGAGTTATCTACTCGCTAAAAACCTCAAAATCGCATGGTACCTCGATCCTTCCTATTGTGAAGATTGTTCCGTAGCAGACCAGAGGCTCCCCTTCTTTTCAACTACGCCATTGACCTCGCTCAAACTTGGACAGGTAAAACGATTCAGTATGCCTCATCGATTCCCGAGCGCGAATCGGTATTGTCGCTTTATGCAAATATAGACGAAGGAAGTAGGCGTGATCTCTTAGCAGTACTTGCCAATGAGGGCAAAGACATCGCAACGGGAAAACATCGCCAGCGAAATGCAGGCACCATCGATTCGTTCCATGAAAGCCAAGAGCGTTTTCGAGCACAGGAAGAATTAAAGCTGCACTACAATCACAAAACATCCCAGACGCATTGCGCCAAAAACAAGCATGGCCAAGACAAACCCTTATGGTAAAAGCAGCTCGTGAGCTCTCTGAAAAGCATCTACTTTAAGCCGCTATACGTCCACTACCGACTACAATCTTTGCCAACAATCTCATGACTGTGTTAACGCTTGTCTACAGGTGCGCGAAGAATTAATGAAGAGGGTTATCCTGTAGTTGATCCAACGCGCTGTATTGCCTGTGGCGTTTGCATATCTCACTGTTCATACAACGCCTGCGCATACCTCGCGATAACTGCTCATGAGTATTGCGAAAGGACCCCTCATGGCAAAGAAGCTTGATCCTTCCTATTGGGGAAATCCACCACAAACCCCAACCAGAAATACCTCGCATGTTCAACCCGAACAACCAATGCAGCCTACACAACCCACGCAACCTCAGACTGCGCAGCCCCAATCTTGGATTGGCGGACAAACTAACGCTAACTTTTCGCAACCACCGTATGGACAGCAACCCACTCAACCCTATCCTCAAGCTTCACAATCTGCATCAACGCAAGCTAACTATCCTCAAACTCCTTCCAAGAAACATCGTGGTTGTCTCATTGCGGCAATTATTGCCGTTATCATCGTTATTCTTCTGGGAGTTGCAGGATGTGCTGCATGCACAAGCCTGATGAGCTCTAATGTCACCTATCACTCAAGCCAAGAGTACCTTCCTCTCCAACCAAATACCCCTGAAACACAAAACGATACCGAAGCATCACTGAATAATGAATTTTTCCGAAATGCCTTCGATCTTTCAGGAAGTACGCCCGATGCCCCTCTCACGACCGACGAATTAAACGATATCCAATCGTCCTATTTTGCCAACAACACCAAACAGCCTAATGATGAAGGACTGTACTCCGACGGCGTTTACTTTATAGGGAGCGATATACCTGCGGGAAGTTATTGGTTTACCGGAGATGATAATGCGTTGTCATTCTTTTTTATTCTGGAACCAACAGGTGAAAACGGCTCTTATAAAGTAGCTCATATTAATAACTACTATGGCCACAATCTCATGGAAGTCGGAGAAGGAGAGGTGCTCGTTCTTGTTAATGACGGAACGATGCAACCACTCGACTCATTCAGTGAGTCATTTAGCGCTCCTTATCAAAGCGGGACGTATCGCGTAGGAGTTGATATACCCGCAGGAACTTATCAGCTGCAGCTCGGAGAAGCAGATGACTACAGTGCCTGTTATGTTATGAGCGATCTCTCTTTCTCAACCGATAGTTATCTTTACGAAGCCTATTACATTGAAGGAGGCAGCCCTGACGAAGTAACGCTTGACGAGGGAACTTATGTCGAGCTTTACAATATGTCAATGACTCCCGTGGTAATGTAGCCCCCTACTTTTTCTGCTCTTCGAATAATCCTTGGATATAGGCAAATACCTGGCTGAGAGTTCCCGCATCATCAGGGTTGTCTTCTCCCTGCCTTGGAACAAACACGCGCAACGGAACGGTCATTTTCTTTTTATCAGCTAAGTAACGACCAGCTTTGCGACGAAGAGAAGAAGCTTGTGCCTTAGAAAGGGAGATGGGTTCCACGATCAGCTTTCCACCCGTCACCGAAATCAAACGAATGCCATGCTCGTTGGCAAATGCCTTTAAACGTGCCTTTTCTATTTGATTGAGAGCTGCCTGTGGGATTCCAGGATGCTTTTGCACTAATTCCTGGTAGATATCTTCCACTGCTTCCAACGTATCGGCACTTGCAATTTTTCGATAATAGAGCACGCGCTCATCTGCGTCAGGTAAATACTCTTCTGGGAAATAGGTATGACCAGGAATGTTGATAACGATATCAGACAGAGATGGAGGTAGATACTCGGTGCTATTTGTATTGCCTTCACGCGTCATATTAACCGCCGTTGCAAGCATCTGAGCAAACAGATCAAAACCGACTGCTGACATGTTACCGCTCTGCTCTGCGCCTAATAAACTTCCTGCTCCGCGTATCTCTAAATCACGCATCGCAACGCGCATTCCGCTCCCTAATTCAGTATGTTCGTTAAGCGCAGTTAAGCGAGCCATAGCCTCTTCAGTCATCGTTATATTATCGGGGAACAAGAAGTAAGCATATGCTTGTGTAGAGGATCTACCTACACGCCCCTTCAGCTGATACATCTGAGCCAAACCAAGCCTTTGGGAGTCCTCGATGATAAGCGTATTAGTATGAGGATTATCGATACCGCTTTCGATAATGGTGGTCGCAACCAACACGTCAAGTTCGCCTGCCGAAAAATCCTCCATCACATGCTCAAGTTGTTCTTTAGTCATTTTGCCATGAGCAACCCCTACACGAGCTTCTCCTGCTGCCGCATGAACACGCTGAACCGCTTCGTCGATCGAACGTACGCGGTTACTTACATAATAAACTTGTCCCTTACGTTCAAGTTCTCGACGAATAGCGTCGCTCACTAAATCGGGATCCCACTCACCCACATGAACTTTTACTGGTCTTCGGTCATCGGGAGGAGTCAGGATAAGACTCATATCGCGTACACCCGACAAGCCCATTTGCATAGTTCGCGGAATAGGAGTTGCCGACAAGGTTAATACGTCGATAGATTCACGCATGTTCTTTAGCTGTTCTTTATGACCAACGCCAAAACGCTGCTCTTCGTCAATAATGACAAGCCCCAAATCATGAGGGTTCACATCGCGCGATAACAGTCGATGCGTGCCTACCAAAACAGCGACTTTTCCACTTGCAAAATCCTCAAGCGCGGTTTTTTGCTGAGCAGGAGTACGAAAACGAGAAA
>ENA-OQDF01000034-OQDF01000034.1-human-gut-metagenome-genome-assembly--contig:-NODE-34-length-38517-cov-19.215994_pt1 | contig 38517 bp, 38 predicted proteins | sample MGYA00242769_ERZ504597 | MGnify/ENA primary metagenome ERZ504597 (study PRJEB26092, sample SAMD00036305) | human gut metagenome | host: Homo sapiens | study: EMG produced TPA metagenomics assembly of...
ACTTAAGCCGGGAAAGAAACGCACAAGAAAATATAGAGAAAGTTGAACGCCACAATTCTTTGATTTGGGATTGTGGCTTTTTTTATATCCAAAAGTCGGAAGGAGTGAGGTCGATGGCCGTTTTTCGTATTGAACGGACCCGTGATTATACCGTGATGAGCAATCATCATTTACGAAATGCAAACCTGTCGTTAAAAGCCAAGGGGCTGCTTTCCATGATGCTGTCTTTGCCAGAGGACTGGAATTACACCACCCGTGGTCTTGCAAAGATCTGTAAGGAGGGCGTGGATGCCATAGGCGCTGCGTTGCGGGAATTGGAGGCTACCGGTTACATTGTGCGGCACAAGCTGCGTGACCGGCAGGGACGCATCAGCGATACAGAGTATGTCATATACGAGCAGCCACAGCTTAGAAAACCGGATACGGATTCACCAGATACGGAAAACCCGTATATGGATAAACCGGATACGGAAAAGCCCGCAGAATTAAATATAGAGAAATCAAATACTCAAAAACAAAATATTTATGGATCAAGTACCGATTCCATTCCCTTCCGGGATTGCGCGCAGATTGTCTGCCGGAACGGAAAGGAAGGGATGCGATGTCACTCACAGAGATAGAGAGTTATCGGGAATTGATTCAGGAGAATATCGGGTATGAATACCTGTGTCAGCAGTATGAAACTTATCGGGAGGATTTGGATGAGATTGTGGAGCTGATCGTGGAAACGGTCTGTGCAAAGCGAAAGACCACTCGTATTGCAGGAAGCGATTTTCCGCATGAAATCGTTCGTTCCAGGTTCTTAAAGCTGGATAACTCGCACATTGAGTTTGTCATGGACTGTTTACAGAAGAACACAACGGAAATTCGTAACATGAAGCAGTATCTTCTGACCGTTCTGTTTAATGCACCGACCACGATAAGCAATCATTACACCTCACAAGTAAATCACGATCTGTATGGCGGCTGGTAAATGGTCGTTATTTTTATTGCCCGGAAGTGCCGGGAGAAAGGAGTAAGCATGATGTCTGAGGGAAAGACCATAGGGCAGCTGATGGAAGAAATGCGGGTAAAGGCAGGAGCGCAGAATTATCACGGTCATGGATATATGGACCTCCAGCGTTTTGCGGAGGACACCCGGCACATGATTATTTTTGATGTGCTGACGAACGATTCCCCTGTTGGCTGGAAAGGCGAACGAACCCGCCTGTTCCTGTCGGATACCGGTTATGAAAAAGCGTTGGATAGTCAGGCAAAAGGGCAGATTAAGATTTTGAGCCACGCAAAGGTACGCCAGGGCAATCTGCACTATGACCGTTCTGACCAGTTACGCTAAGGAGGGCGGTATGAAGCGTTATCTTCTGCGGCGGCTGGTGGTTCCGCCTTAGCAAAAAAAGAGATTCCCTGCAAACTTCGTGGAAAGGAGGCGAGAAAATGCAGGAAGAAGTGGAAAACAGAACTTTGACGCTGGTTGTCAGTGGAACAAAGTTTACCGGCAGAATGTTTAAGGCTGCCATAAGCAAGTACATGGCACATCGAAAGGAAAAGAAGCTGGAAAAACAGAGAAGCCGTGATGCGCCGGTTGTTCCGCATGGAAAACAGACTGTGAAGCAGCTTGTCGGGCAGAATCAGGGAATATCAAACATTGAGATCACAGACCCCTCTATCAAGGAGTTTGAGAAAATCGCCCGGAAATATGGTGTGGATTATGCGGTGAAAAAGGACCGCAGCAGTTCTCCGCCAAAGTACCTGATTTTTTTCAAAGGCCGTGATGCAGATGCTCTGACAGCAGCTTTTACAGAGTACACCAACAAAAAGGTCAAAAAGGCAACGAAAACAGAGCGCCCGTCCGTACTGGCAAAACTTAACCAGTTCAAAGAGATGGTTAAAAATGCTGTGGTGTATCGCACCAAGCGAAAGGAGCTGGAACGATGAAAAAGACATTGAACATCAAAAAGCTCATTTTGCTGAATATGCCGTATATCCTGCTGGGGCTGTTTGCTACCAATTTTGGAGAGGCATGGCGAATGGCACAAGGGACGGATGCTTCAGAAAAGTTTCTTTCACTGATTGCGGTTCTGCCTGGGGCGCTGGAAAGTTTCTGGCCAAGCCTGCATCCATTGGACTTGTTGGTGGGGCTGTGTTGTGGAGGCAGTCTGAGGCTGGCGGTGTATCTTAAAAGCAAGAACGCCAAGAAATATCGACATGGTTTGGAATATGGTTCGGCCCGCTGGGGAACCCGTGAGGATATTGCACCTTACGTTGATCCTGTATTTCAGAACAATGTGATTCTGACGAAAACGGAGAGCCTGACCATGAACAGCCGCCCCAAGGACCCCAAGACTGCCAGAAACAAAAATGTACTGGTGATTGGCGGCTCCGGTTCCGGTAAGACCCGATTCTGGCTGAAACCCAACCTGATGCAGATGCACAGCTCCTATGTTGTGACGGACCCGAAGGGAACAATTCTGGTGGAGTGCGGAAAAATGCTCCAAAGGGGTGCGCCCAAGCTGGGGAAGGACGGAAAGCCCATGAAGGATAAGCACGGCAAGGTCATTTATGAGCCGTACCGAATCAAGGTCCTAAATACCATCAACTTCAAGAAGTCCATGCACTATAACCCCTTTGCATACATCCACTCGGAAAAGGATATTTTGAAGCTGGTGACAACGCTGATCGCTAATACCAAAGGCGAGGGCAAGGCCGGAGACGATTTCTGGGTCAAGGCGGAAACATTGCTGTATTGCGCATTGATCGGATATATCCACTATGAAGCTCCGGTGGAGGAGCAAAACTTCTCCACCCTCATCGAGTTCATCAACGCCATGGAAGTCCGGGAGGATGACGAGGAGTTCAAAAATCCTGTAGACCTGATGTTTGATGCACTGGAATCGGAAAAGCCAAACCACTTCGCAGTGCGGCAGTATAAGAAATATAAGCTGGCAGCCGGCAAAACCGCTAAGTCGATTTTGATTTCCTGCGGTGCGCGTCTGGCCGTATTTGATATTGCGGAGCTGCGCGAGGTTACATCCTACGATGAGTTGGAACTGGATACGCTGGGAGACAGAAAAACGGCTCTGTTCCTCATTATGAGTGATACGGATGACAGTTTTAACTTTCTCATTTCCATGTGCTACACCCAGTTATTCAACCTGCTTTGTGAAAAGGCCGACGATGTGTATGGCGGCAGGCTTCCGGTTCATGTGCGCTGTTTGATTGATGAGTGTGCCAACATCGGGCAGATTCCGAAGCTGGAAAAGCTGGTGGCCACCATCCGAAGCCGTGAAATCTCTGCCTGTCTGGTGTTGCAGGCACAGAGCCAGCTCAAGGCAATTTACAAAGATAATGCCGATACCATCATCGGCAATATGGATACTTCCATCTTCCTGGGTGGCAAAGAGCCAACAACGCTGAAAGAGCTGGCGGCTGTTCTGGGAAAGGAGACCATAGACACTTACAACACCGGAGAGAGCCGGGGACGGGAGACCTCCCACTCGCTCAACTATCAGAAATTGGGAAAAGAGCTGATGAGCCAGGACGAGCTGGCAGTTATGGATGGCGGCAAGTGCATCTTGCAGTTGCGCGGTGTGCGTCCGTTTCTTTCAGACAAGTATGACATTACCAGACACCCTAATTTCAAATACACAGCTGATGCAGACAAGCGAAATACCTTTGATATTGAAGCATTTTTGTCTGCCAGACTAAAACTCAAGCCTGATGAGGTCTGCGATGTATATGAAGTAGACACGGAGGGCGTGTAATACGGTTCCGCTGAGAAAGGAGTGATCGTATCTATTGCCGCAACTGCCTCTGTTGAGCCATTGGCGTACAAAGCGGGCAATCATCAACAAAATAATGAAAAAGGAGGACAGCCGGAATCAGGCTCTCATATATCGAGGGCAGATTGTTCCGGCTTTTGTATGCCTATGAAACATGACAAACCTATTTTTTAATCAGATTCCGGCTAACAAACTATATGGCATTTTTTGAACAGGCAATTACCGTTCTTCAGACTCTCGTTATCGCTCTGGGCGCTGGTCTTGGTATCTGGGGTGTCATCAACCTGTTGGAAGGTTACGGCAACGACAACCCTGGCGCAAAATCTCAGGGCATGAAGCAGCTCATGGCCGGCGCTGGTGTAGCCGTAGTCGGCATGGTCCTTGTACCTCTGCTCTCCGGGCTGTTCTCTGTCTAAGCGTTCCTGCATGAAATCCTTGCCACTCCCGCAGCTCTGCGGGGGCGGCGGAAAGGAGGTTGACACCGTATGGATTTCTTACTTGAAGCCCTGACGAATTGGCTGAAAGAAATGCTGGTGGGCGGTATTATGAGCAACCTTTCGGGGATGTTTGACAGTGTAAACCAACAGGTCGCGGATATATCCGTACAGGTAGGACAGACCCCACAGGGATGGAATGGCAGTATTTTCAATATGATTGAGAATCTGTCCAACTCCATCATGGTGCCGATTGCAGGTGTGATCCTGGCTATCGTGATGACCGTAGACCTGATCCAGATGATTGCAGACAAGAACAACCTGCATGATGTGGATACCTGGATGATTTTCAAGTGGATGTTCAAATCAGCTGCCGCCATCCTCATTGTCACAAACACATGGAATATCGTGATGGGCGTCTTTGATATGGCGCAGAGCGTGGTGGCGCAGGCGGCAGGGATTATCAATTCGGATGCGTCCATTGACATTTCCTCAGTTATGACCGATCTGGAACCGAGGCTGATGGAAATGGATTTGGGACCGCTGTTCGGACTGTGGTTCCAATCCCTCTTTATTGGCATTACCATGTGGGCGTTGTATATCTGTATCTTTATCGTTATTTATGGCCGTATGATCGAGATCTACCTTGTAACTTCGGTGGCTCCCGTTCCAATGGCTGCAATGATGGGCAAAGAATGGGGCGGTATGGGACAGAATTACCTCCGATCCCTGCTGGCACTGGCTTTCAGGCGTTTCTCATTATCGTCTGCGTGGCAATTTATGCTGTGCTGGTGCAGAACATCGCTCTGGAAGATGACATCATCATGGCAATCTGGAGCTGCGTGGGCTACACCGTACTGCTATGTTTTACGCTGTTCAAAACCGGCAGTCTCGCCAAATCAGTCTTTCAGGCGCACTAAAACGGAAGGAGGTTTCCACATTGGCTTATGTACCCGTACCCAAGGACTTAACAAAAGTCAAAACAAAGGTCATGTTCAATCTGACCAAGCGGCAGCTTATCTGCTTCACGGGCGGAGCGCTTATTGGCGTACCGCTTTTCTTTTTGCTCAGAAAACCTACCGGAAACAGTGTAGCGGCTATGTGTATGATGCTGGTTATGCTGCCCTTCTTTATGCTGGCTGTGTACGAAAAGCATGGACAGCCCCTGGAAAAGATCGTGGGCAACATTCTCAAAGTAGCTGTAATCCGTCCAAAGCAGCGACCTTACCAGACCAACAACTTTTATGCCGTATTAAAGCGGCAGGAAATGCTCGATAAGGAGGTGTATGACATTGTTCACCGCAATAAAAAAATGGCTGCATCGGATGTTCGGAAAAACCGAGGAAAAAACTGTGCAGCCGGTAAAGACAAAGAAAAAGCTGTCCCGCGCCGATAAGAAGCAGATCGAAGCGGCCATTGCCCGCGCTAACCGCACGGACAAAAAAGGAAAATCTGCGCAGGACAGTATCCCTTATGAACGGATGTGGCCGGACGGAATCTGCCGCATATCGGACAGCCACTACACAAAGACCATCCAGTTTCAGGACATCAACTATCAGCTCTCCCAAAACGAAGATAAGACGGCAATCTTTGAGGGTTGGTGTGATTTCCTCAATTATTTTGACAGCTCGATTCATTTCCAGCTGTCTTTTTTGAACCTTGCGGCATCGGAGGAGACCTTTGCTAACTCCATTTCCATCCCGCCCCAGAGGGACGCCTTTGACAGTATCCGCGAGGAATACACCACAATGCTGCAAAATCAGCTGGCCAGAGGTAACAACGGTCTCATCAAGACCAAATATCTGACCTTTGGTATCGACGCGGACAGCATCAAAGCCGCCAAGCCCCGTCTGGAGCGTATTGAGACAGATATACTTAATAACTTCAAGCGTCTTGGTGTAGCTGCCAGAACGCTGGACGGTAAAGAAAGGCTTTTTCAGCTTCATGCGGTATTCCACATGGATGAACAACTCCCGTTTCAGTTTGAATGGGACTGGCTGGCTCCTTCCGGTCTGTCCACAAAGGATTTTATTGCACCAAGCTCCTTTGAGTTCCGCACCGGCAAGCAGTTCCGTATGGGCAAGAAATACGGGGCTGTTTCTTTTTTGCAGATTCTCGCACCGGAGCTGAATGACCGTCTGTTGGCTGATTTTCTGGATATGGAAAGTTCGCTCATTGTGAGTATGCACATTCAGTCGGTGGATCAGGTGAAAGCCATCAAAACGGTAAAGCGGAAGATTACCGACCTGGACCGCAGCAAGATCGAGGAACAGAAAAAAGCAGTCCGTGCCGGATACGACATGGACATCATTCCATCTGACCTTGCTACCTACGGCAGTGAAGCGAAAAAACTCTTGCAGGATTTGCAGAGCCGCAACGAGAGAATGTTCCTTTTGACCTTTCTGGTGCTGAACACAGCGGACAATCCCCGTCAGCTTGGCAACAACATCTTTCAGGCAGGCTCTATTGCCCAGAAGTATAACTGTCAGCTGACCAAGCTGGACTTCCAGCAGGAAGAAGGGCTGATGAGCTGTCTGCCTCTGGGTCTCAATCAGATTGAGATTCAGCGAGGACTGACCACCAGTTCCACAGCTATCTTTGTGCCCTTTACTACGCAGGAACTGTTCCAGAACGGGAAAGAAGCTCTGTACTACGGCATCAATGCTCTGTCCAACAACCTCATCATGGTGGACAGAAAGCTGCTGAAAAACCCCAACGGCCTGATTCTGGGTACGCCGGGTTCCGGTAAGTCCTTCAGCGCAAAACGAGAAATTGCCAACTGCTTTTTGCTTACCAGTGATGATGTTATTATCTGTGACCCGGAAGCGGAGTACGCACCTCTTGTTGAGCGTCTGCATGGGCAGGTCATCAAGATCTCACCTACTTCAACCAACTATATCAATCCGATGGATCTGAATCTGGACTATTCGGATGATGAAAGCCCGCTGTCACTCAAGTCTGACTTTATCCTCAGCTTGTGTGAGCTGATCGTGGGCGGTAAGGAGGGCTTGCAGCCGGTGCAGAAAACCATTATTGACCGTTGTGTACGGCTGGTTTACAACGAATATCTCAATGACCCAAAGCCGGAGAATATGCCGATTTTGGAGGACCTTTATAACCTGTTGCGGGAGCAGGAAGAAAAAGAAGCTCAGTACATTGCAACGGCATTGGAAATCTATGTGACGGGTTCGTTGAATGTGTTCAATCATCAGAGCAATGTGGACATTGATAACCGGATTGTCTGCTATGACATCAAGGAACTGGGCAAGCAGCTTAAAAAAATCGGTATGCTGGTGGTACAGGATCAGGTGTGGAACCGCGTTACCATCAACCGTGCCGCCCACAAGTCCACCCGTTACTACATCGACGAGATGCACCTGCTTTTGAAGGAGGAGCAGACCGCCGCCTATACGGTGGAAATCTGGAAGCGATTCCGTAAATGGGGCGGTATTCCGACAGGTATCACCCAGAATGTCAAAGACCTTTTGAGCAGCCGCGAGGTGGAAAATATCTTTGAAAATTCCGACTTCGTGTATATGCTCAACCAGGCAGGCGGAGACCGTCAGATTCTTGCTAAGCAGCTGGGTATTTCCACACACCAATTATCTTATGTGACCCACTCCGGTGAGGGCGAGGGCCTGCTGTTTTATGGCTCTACAATCCTGCCTTTTGTGGATCACTTCCCGAAGAATACCGAGCTTTACCGCATTATGACCACCAAACCCCAGGAACTGAAAAAGAAGGAGGATGAATGATGATGAACCCCAACATTTTGAATAAAAACCCGTTGATGTTTTTCGACAGGGCGGTAAATGCCCAGCGCAGCCAGCTGCTTACGGTCATGGCCGATGCGGTCAGCGAGTGTCGCACGGCGGCAGACCAGGCAGCCGAACTGAATGAGACCGGTCAGATGGGGCTGCTCCGTTTGGCAGAGGTCTGGAGCACCATCCGTGCCAAGGAAGGTATGGGTGGTCTGGTTCTGGAAGGAACCGAAGCGAAGATCCTGTCCGATGTGGTGGCACAGTTTTATGCCTACCTGTCCGGCTGTATGTTCAACGATCCTGTGGGAATGGCCATTTATGCAGAGCTGCACTACATGATGTCCTCCCTCATGCTGGGAGAATGGTTTGAATAAGGAACCGCGCCTGCGCTTTACTGATGAGGAACGGTCTGACCCTGCACTGGAAAAGCCGATCCGTAAAGCGGAGAAAGCTGCGGCCAGAGCAGATAAGGCGCAGGCCAATATCCCAAAGAAAAAGGTCAGGCAGACGGTCATTGACCCGGATACCGGAAAAAAGACCTCGAAGCTGACCTTTGAGGACAAGAAAAAGCCACCTTCCAAAGTTTCTCAAGGAGTCAGGGAAGCTCCCGTCCATCTGGTCGTGGGCAAGCTCCACAAAGAGATACGGGAAACAGAGCAGGACAATGTGGGCGTGGAAAGCGCCCACAAGTCCGAGGAGGCGGTGGAGACCGGCGCTTATCTGGTGCGGGAGGGCTATCGCAGCCACAAGCTGAAGCCGTACCGCAAAGCAGCTCAGGCAGAGCGCCAACTGGAAAAGGCAAATGTAAATGTTCTGCACCAGAAATCTTTGCAGGAAAATCCCCAGTTTGCCAGCAATCCGTTTTCCCGCTGGCAGCAAAAGCAGGCTATTAAAAAGCAGTATGCCGCCGCCAAACACGCCGGTCAGACTGCCGGAAATACCGCCCAGGCTGCGTCCAAAACCAGAAAAGCCGCAAGGACGGTAAAAGAAAAGGCACAGCAGGCAGGGGCATTCGTCATGCGCCACAAGAAGGGTTTTCTGATTGCAGGGGTTTTGTTCCTCATTACCTGTATGATGATGAATACCATGTCCTCCTGCTCCATGATGGCACAGAGCATCGGTTCCGTTCTCTCCGGCACCACTTATCCGTCGGATGACCCGGAAATGCTGGCAGTGGAGGCAGATTATGCAGCCAGAGAAGTCCAGTTGCAGGAGGAAATCGACAACATTGAAAGCAGCCACCCAGGGTATGACGAGTATCGCTATGACCTTGGTATGATCGGCCATGACCCTCATGAGCTGGCAGCATTTCTGTCTGCTGTCTTGCAAGGTTACACCCGGCAGAGCGCTCAGGCAGAGCTGGCGCGTGTGTTTGCAGCACAGTATCAGCTGACGCTTACTGAGGAAGTGGAGATCCGCTACCGCACGGAGACCTCCACCGACCCAGAGACCGGCGAGACCACCTCGGAAGAAGTCCCCTATGAGTATTACATTTTGAATGTGAAACTCACCAGCAAGCCCATTTCCGCTGTGGCGTCGGAGTTACTGACCCCGGAGCAGATGGAAATGTATCAGGTTTACCGACAGACCATGGGCAATAAGCCGCTGTTGTTTGGCGGCGGTTCCCCTGACATAAGCAATTCCGAGGACTTGACCGGTGTACAGTTCGTAAATGGAACCCGTCCCGGAAATCCGCAGTTGGTGGAGCTGGCCAAGCGTCAGGTCGGCAATGTGGGCGGCTATCCTTATTGGAGCTGGTATGGCTTTGACAGCCGCGTGGAGTGGTGCGCCTGCTTTGTATCCTGGTGTTATAACCAGGCTGGAAAAAGTGAGCCGCGCTTTGCAGGCTGTGAGTGGCAGGGCGTTCCGTGGTTCCAGTCTCATGGACAATGGGGTGCAAGAGGATATAACAATCTGGCTCCCGGAGATGCAATTTTCTTTGATTGGGATTTGGATGGGACAGCAGACCATGTGGGTATCGTGATCGGTACGGATGGCAGCCGTGTTTATACCGTGGAGGGAAATTCCGGCGATGCCTGCAAGATCAAAAGTTATGACCTGAATTATCAAAGCATTAAAGGCTATGGTCTGATGAACTGGTAACAGACTTTGTGGAAAGGAGTGAACGGTTATGGCAAAAAACAAAATTGAACGTATTGACCAGGAAATTGAGAAAACCCGTGAGAAGATTGCGGAATATCAGGAAAAGCTTAAGACCCTGGAAGCACAGAAAACGGAGGCAGAGAATCTGGAAATCGTTCAGATGGTTCGTGCGTTACGCATGACTCCAGCACAGCTGAACGCTATGCTTTCCGGTGGAATGAACCACGGCAGAGATACAGCACTGTCGGAATCAAATAATCAGGAGGCTACCGCTTATGAAGAATAAAAGAATTTGCAAAACACTTTCCGCCCTTTGCCTGACAATGTTGTGGCATTTGGCTTTACGATCCCTGCTTTCGCACAGGGGTCAGAACAGGCTCCGGCGGCACCGGCAGAGGATTCTACCAATGACAGCAATGTGATTGTGGAAGAAGCAGAACCGGTACCGGCACTTACACCAGATGGCAATGCCGCTCTGGTGGATGATTTTGGTGGCAATAAGCAGCTCATTACCGTTACCACCAAGGCTGGCAACTATTTTTACATTTTGATCGACAGGGCTAATGAGGATAAAAAGACTGCTGTTCACTTTCTGAACCAGGTGGATGAAGCAGATTTGATGGCATTGATGGAAGATGAAAATGTCAAAGAGGAGCCGGCTGCTGTGTGTAGCTGCACGACAAAATGTGAAGCAGGGGCAGTCAATACGGCCTGCCCGGTCTGCGCAACTGATAAGAGTAAATGTACGGGCAAAGCACCGGAACCTCCGGCAGAAACATCGGAGCCGGAAAAAGAGAAGCCTGCCGGATTGAACCCGGCTGCGATAGTCCTTTTGCTGGCTCTGCTGGGAAGCGGTGGCGTATTTGCCTACTTGAAGCTCGTTAAGAACAAGCCTAAGACCAAGGGCAATGACAGTCTGGACGATTATGATTATGGCGAGGAGGATTCCGAGGAATGGGAAACCGAGGATGAGGAGTCGGACGAGCCGGACGCTGACGGGGGCAGCACAGAAGAAGATGATGAGGACAGTGTGAAATGACCCGTTTCACAGACAGTCCCTATGAACGCATGATGACACGCAGGCCGGAGGGCGGGAAGGAAACTTCCCGTCCTCCTTCTTTACCCCACAGCCACCCCTGCTATGGTTGCGGGAATTATGGAAGACCCTGCGTAGGTATCTGTCACCGGGAAATGTCCCGATGGCTCAAAGAGAGGAGGAACCATCATGGCTCAACATAAATTGGTAATTGCCGAAAAACCATCAGTTGCCCAGAATTTGGCGGCGGTGATCGGCGCAACCATCCGTAAGGACGGGTATCTGGAGGGTAACGGCTGGCGTGTCAGCTGGTGCGTGGGTCATCTGGCCGATCTTGCAGATGCAGACAGCTATGACCCCAAGTATGCCAAGTGGCGATATGATGACCTGCCTATCCTGCCGGAACATTGGCAGATGGTAGTGGGAAAGGATAAGAAAAAGCAGTTTGATATTCTGAAAAAGCTGATGAATGTCCCGGATGTTTCGGAGGTGGTAAATGCCTGCGATGCCGGACGCGAGGGCGAGTTGATCTTCCGCAGCGTCTATAAGCTGGCAGGTTGCAAGAAGCCGATGAAAAGGCTCTGGATTTCTTCGATGGAGGACTCTGCCATAAGGGAAGGCTTTGCAAACCTGCGCCCCGGTGCGGATTATGACGGACTTCGGGATGCTGCCCTCTGCCGTGCCAAGCGACTGCTGGTGGGGATCAATGCGACAAGGCTTTTTCCGTGCTGTATCACCGAACCCTCAACATCGGGCGCGTGATGTCCCCGACGCTGGCGCTTATTGTTCAGCGAGAAGCTGAGATCGACACCTTTCAGTCGATTCCCTTTTATACCGTGGCGCTGGAGCTGCCCGGTCTTACCGTATCCGGGGAGCGCATGGCGAATAAGGCCGCTGCCGAGCAGCTGAAAGAAGCCTGTCAGGGTGCAAATGTCACAATCAAAAAGGTGGAGTGCAAGGAAAAGTCCGAAAAGCCGCCTGCCCTCTATGACCTGACTACCCTGCAAAGAGATGCCAACCGCCTGCTTGGATTTACAGCCCAGCAGACCCTGGACTATCTACAAAGCCTGTATGAAAAGAAGCTCTGCACCTATCCCCGTACTGACAGCCGCTATCTGACTGGTGATATGGCAGACAGCCTGCCGTTGCTGGTGAATCTGGTTGCCAGTGCTATGCCGTTTCGCAAAGGGATCGCCATTACCTGTGATCCGCATACGGTCATCAACGATAAGAAAGTAACCGACCATCACGCAGTAATCCCTACCAGAAATCTCAAGGATGCAGACCTTTCTACCCTTCCTGCGGGAGAAAAAGCGGTGCTGGAGCTGGTGGCCCTGCGTCTGATGTGCGCCGTAGCCCAACCCCATATCTATTCGGAAACCGTTGTGATTGCAGCGTGTGCCGGTGGGGAGTTTACCACAAAAGGAAAAACGGTGAAGCACCCCGGATGGAAAGCCCTGGAGGACGCTTATCGTGCCAAAATGAAGGATACAGAGCCGAAAAAAGAGGGCGTAGAGAAAGCCCTGCCGGAGCTGACCGAAGGACAGACCCTTTCGGTTTCTGCGGCAATCGTCAAAGAAGGCAAAAGCAGTCCGCCTCAGCACTTACGGAGGATACCTTGTTGTCCGCAATGGAGACTGCCGGAAAAGAAAATATGCCGGAGGACGCCGAGCGAAAAGGTCTGGGGACACCGGCCACCCGTGCCGGTATTTTGGAAAAGCTGGTATCTGCCGGTTTTCTGGAGCGAAAAAAGAACAGAAAAACGGTGCAGCTTCTCCCTTCCCACGATGCAGTTTCCCTGATCACAGTGCTGCCGGAACAACTGCAATCGCCGCTTCTGACTGCCGAGTGGGAGTACCGCCTGGGCGAGATCGAGCGCGGACAGCTTGCCCCGGAGGAGTTTTTAGATGGGATCAGCACCATGCTGAAAGATCTGGTGGGGACTTATCAGGTCATCAAGGGAACTGAGTACCTGTTCACTCCGCCCCGTGAGGTGGTGGGCAAATGCCCTCGCTGCGGCGGTGAAGTTGCAGAACTGCAAAAAGGCTTCTTCTGTCAGAATGATTCTTGCAAATTTGCAATCTGGAAAAACAACAAATGGTGGGCTGCCAAGAAAAAACAGCCGACCAAGGCTGTGGTGTCTGCGCTGCTGAACGATGGCCGTGTCCGTGTGACGGGGTTATATTCGGAGAAAACCGGCAAGACCTACGATGCCACTGTGGTTTTGGAGGACGATGGACAGTATGCCAATTTCAAGCTGGAATTTGACCAGCGGAAAGGAGGCAGCCGATGAAGCTCTCTTTAGTGGAACGGGAAACCATTCTCCTCTATAACCAGGCAGAACCAATGGCTGAGGTCTACACCCACGATCCCCGCCTGATGGAGAAACTGGAACTGCTGGCAAAAAAGCACCCCGACCAGATCACCCGAAAGGACGCCCATAACTTTACCGTCCCTAAGCGGTGTGTATCAGTCAGGGAGCCATACAGCGCAGAACGCCGCAAAGCTGCCAGTGAGCGTGCGAAAGCCGCCGGATACCAGCCCCCTGTGAAAAAGTCCGGCAGTTAAAGGCACATGGCAGAGAATGTATTTGAAGCAATCAAGCAGTCGGTCAGCACCAGAGAAGCGGCAGAGTTTTATGGGATAAAAGTCAGGCGAAATGGCATGGCCTGCTGTCCTTTTCACGATGATAAGAATCCCAGCATGAAGGTAGACCAGCGGTTCCACTGCTTTGGTTGCGGTGAAGATGGGGATGTGATCGACTTTACCGCAAAGCTCTTTAACCTCTCCCCAAAAGAAGCGGCGGAGAAACTGGCACAGGACTTTGGCCTGATCTATGACAGTCAGGCCCCTCCCCGCAGGAGATATGTCCGGCAAAAAACCGAGGCACAGAAGTTTCGGGAGGATCGACAGCGCTGTTACCGCGTACTGTCCGATTACTACTATCTGCTGAAAAAATGGGAAGCCGACCGTTCTCCCAAAACACCGGAGGAAGAACCGCACCCCCGCTTTGTGGAAGCAATCCAGAAGAAAGCCTATGTAGAGTACCTGCTGGACCTTTTTCTTTATGAAAGTGAAGAAGAACAAAAGGCATGGATTGCGGAACACACAGCAGAAATCACACACTTGGAAAGGAGATTGAAAATCATGGCTGAGAACAAACCCACCAACCGAGAACGGCTAAGGGAAATCACAGATGGCATCGAGCAGGGCATCAAAGAACTGTTTGAGAGTGAAAAGTATATGCGCTATCTGTCCGTCATGTCCCGCTTCCACCGCTATTCGGTAAACAACACCATGCTCATCTATATGCAGAAGCCGGACGCCACATTGGTAGCCGGATACAATAAGTGGAAAGACCAGTTTGAGCGTCATGTAAAAAAGGGCGAGCATGGCATTACCATCATTGCCCCAACACCGTATAAGAAGAAAATCGAGGAGCAGAAGCTGGACCCAGATACCAAGGCTCCGATTCTGGATAAAGACGGAAAGATCGTCACAGAGGAAAAAGAAATTGAGATTCCCATGTTCCGCCCGGTCAAGGTCTTTGATGTGAGCCAGACCGACGGGAAACCTTTGCCGGAGCTTGCTTCCTCCCTTTCCGGCAATGTGCCAAATTATGAGGCATTCATGGAGGCCCTGCGCCGCACGCACCGGTGCCGATTACTTTTGAAGCAATGGCCGCTGATACGGACGGCTATTTTTCTGCTGATCATCAGAATTGCCATTCGTCAGGGCATGAGTGAGGTTCAGACGGTTTCAGCCACAGTACACGAGATTGCCCACAGCAAGCTCCATGACCCTAAAAAATATGAAATGCTACCGTCATGGAAGGTTGTGCAGGAGAGTGAAGGTGGAACCAAACATGATTTCAAGTTGGATTTTGCCACAGAAAAAGAAGCCGAACAGTTTGCTTCTGATATGGATTGGCGTTATGTGGACGAAAATCAGTTTGAATGGCGTCTTGCAGTTGAGGAAGATGCAACCGCAGAAAAACAGGCAATCAAAAACCGCCACACGGAGGAAGTGGAGGCTGAAAGCATCTCCTATGCGGTCTGCAAATATTTTGGCATTGAGACCGGAGAAAACAGCTTCGGCTATATTGCAAGCTGGAGTCAGGGCAAGGAACTGAAAGAGCTGAGAGCCAGTTTGGAGACCATCAATAAGACCTCCGGCACTTTGATCTCTGACATTGAGCGCCACTATAAGGAAATCTGCAAAGAGCGTGGGATTGATCCCCATGCAAAGGCAGAGCCGGAAACCGCCCCGATAGAGCAGCCAACCGGCAATCTGACTTACTATGTGGCAGAGTGCATGGAGTTTCCAAACCTCGGAGAATACCACGATAACCTGTCTTTGGAGGAGGCGGTCCGCATCTATCAGGAAATTCCGGCAGAGCGAATGAACGGGATCAAAGGAATTGGTTTTGAGCTGAAAGACGGAAACGACTATGAAGGACCGTTTCCGATTTTGACCGGGCAGACCATTGACCTGGACACTATTCAGGCAATCGACTATTACCGTGACAATCCGCTGGTACAGAAAGCGGTAAAGGAACTGGCTGCGACCATGCCGGAAATGGAGGTACTGGGGGCGGATGCCAACCAGCAGGAGGCTTTGTTTCTGATCAACGATACTACCTATCTTCATATCCAACCTTGTGACAGCGGATGGGACTACACTCTTTACGATGCTGCGTCCATGAAAGAGCTGGATGGTGGTCAGCTGGATATGTCGGAGCTTTCCTGCATGAAGCAGTTCTCCAGATTTGTGATGATAACGATCTGGACAGCACTTCGCTCAGACGCGCTCCCTTGTCTATGGTTGAGACCTTGCAGGAAGCGGCCTATCAGCAGATGCAGGCAGAGACCAGTCAGATGACTGCCTCTTCCCAGCTGCCGGAAGCGCAGGAGCAGGCACTGGATGAATACCCCATGCCGGATGAGCAGGTATCCACACCGGATATGCAGGAATATGGCTACACCTATGATGGGATGCTCCCTGTTACCAGAGAACGGGCGCTGGAACTGGATGCCGCCGGTTTGACCGTCTATGTGCTGTATGAGGACAATACGGAGAGCATGGTGTTTGACCCGCAGGAAATCATGGATCATGGCGGTCTTTTCGGTGTGGACCATGAGGAATGGGAGAAAAGCCCTCAGTTCCACGAAAAGGTCATGGAGCGTCAGGAACATCAGCAGGAACGCGAACAGGCATTTCTCTCCCAGAACAGAGATTGCTTTGCCATCTATCAGGTAAGTCGTGACGATCCTCAGAATGTGCGCTTTATGAATCTGGACTGGTTAAAGTCCCATAACATTTCCATAGACCGCAGCAATTATGACCTCATTTACACAGCTCCTCTGAGGGAGTCTGGCACTGTGCCGGAGCAGCTGGAAAAACTCTATCAGCAATTCAATCTGGAAAAGCCCGTGGACTTTCACAGTCCCTCCATGAGCGTCAGCGACATCGTTGCGATCAGACAGGACGGTAAGGTATCCTGTCATTACTGTGACAGTGTTGGTTTTACCCAGATCCCCGGATTCCTGCCAGAAAACCCGCTGAAAAATGCGGAAATGATGCTGGAGGACGATTACGGCATGATCGACGGTATCATCAACAATGGCGCAAAAGAACCCACGGTGGCAGAGCTGGAACAGCAGGCCCGAAGCGGTCAGCCCATTTCCCTGATGGAGTTGGCAGCCGCCACCCATCGGGAGGAACAGGAAAAGAAAAAGTCCGTCATGGAGCAGCTGAAAGGCCAGCCCAAGACAGAACACAAAAAGACAGCACCCAAAAAGAGTGCGGAAAGGGAGATTTGATATGGGAAACTTTACTTTTGAGGAAATGAACCTGATGTGCATTTACAATACCGGCAGCCGCACCGGGCTGATTGACAGTCTGCGTGAGATGCGCGGCGAGCTTTCGCCGGAGGAAACGGAGCTGAGAGAGTTGACCGACAGCGCCCTTACGAAGCTCTGTGCGATGACCGATGAGAAGTTTGCCGAACTGGAGCTGTACCCGGATTTTGACCAGTAAACAACATAACCGCAGGGATGGGGTGGCGATCTGCCACCCCGCCTTTTTACCCCAAAACTGAAAGGAGGACAGAACACTATGCCAACCAAAGCTGAACTATATGCGCAGATGGCGAACAAGGTGGCAACACAGCTCACGGGGAGCTGGCAGGAATGGGCAGGGTTTCTCACTACTGCTTCCCGCCTTTACAAGTACCCGTTCCATGAGCAGCTGATGATCTACGCCCAGCGACCGGACGCCACCGCCTGTGCGGAGTACGATTTGTGGAATGAAAAGATGGGCCGGTATGTAAGGCGCGGTTCCAAGGGAATCGCTCTGGTGGATGATTCCGGGGACAGACCTCGCCTGCGTTATGTCTTTGACATTTCCGACACCGGAACCCGTGAACATTCCCGCACTCCCTGGCTGTGGCAGTTGGAGGAGCGCCATCTGGATTCCGTGCAGGCCATGCTGGAGCGCACCTATGATGTTTCCGGTGATGATCTTGCCGGACAGCTCACGGAGGTAGCCGGAAAACTGGCCGAGGAATACTGGACGGAGCATCAGCAGGACTTCTTCTATATCGTTGACGGTTCCTTTTTGGAGGAATATGATGAGTATAACATCGGAGTGCAGTTCAAGGCAGCCGCCACCGTCAGCATCACTTACGCTTTGATGTCCCGCTGTGGACTGGAGCCGGAACGCTACTTCGACCACGAAGATTTCATGGCGATCTTTGATTTCAACACCCCGTCCACCATCGGGGCGCTGGGAACAGCGGTCAGCCAGATCAACCAGCAGGTGCTGCGGCAGATCGGCGTTACCGTCCGAAATGCAGAGCGCGAAGCCAACCAAGAAAGGAGCAAACAAGATGAACAATCCCATGACCTACATCCAGAACGGAGACTATCTGATTCCCGACCTGAAGCTGAGCCAGCAGCGGTCGAACCCCCTGGGCAAGTACGGCAGGATGAGGAAAACCTACCTGAAAGAACACCGTCCCATCCTCTACAACCAGATGTTGCTGAGCGAGAAGCTGTACCCGCACCTCATCGAGATCGACGAGACCGCCCAGAGCAGACTGGAACAGATGATGCCCCAGCTGGCGAAGGAAGCGGGAGCCACCGAGGAACTGAAAGCCAGCGATCCCATGAAGTGGGTGGGCCTGATGAACACCTGCAAAGCCCAGGCAGAGGAGATCCTGATGGCGGAGCTTATCAACAGCTGACCCTAAACCTGTTCCTCTCCGAAGCGGAGCAGATCCAATCCATAGATGAAGCAGAGAATGTAGCGCATACATCCTCTGCTTTTTCTTTTGCCCAAAATGACATTGACCATGTGCTGCGTTTGGGAGGCAATACAGACCGTCAGAGGGAGCGTGTGGTTGCAGCCTTTGAAAAGCAGAAAACCACCGCTGAGATTGCGAGATACTGAAAACGCTGTACCACGGTGGCAACGGCTTGGCAGTGTGAGTGCATGGTATGCCGAGGATGGTATCCATCTTTCCCACGGGAAGTCTGTCCGTTATGACAGGTCTGCCCAGGTCATTTCTTGGGAGCGCGCCGCAGAGCGTATCGGGGAGCTTTTGGAAAGTGGTCAGTTTGCCTCCAATGTGGAGCTTGCAGAAGCGGCAGGCTATGAACGATCCCTCCTCTCGGAAAAGCTCTGGCATCTGTATCACGATCTCAGTGAGGACGCCAGAAAAGCCGGATATTTGTCCTGCCTGTCAGAGATCAAAGGCAATGGATTCCCAGAGGAGACCCGCCGTCTGACGGAGCAGCTGAGTGAACCGGCTTTCCGCCAGACCCTCAAGGAAGAATACGCTGCCTTCTGGACTGCCTATCAGCAGGACCGTGACCTGTTGCGTTTTCACTATCATAGACCGAGGGAGATCTGGGAGAACCTGAAGGACCTTGACCTGCCACGCAGGACCTTTTCTTCAGAGCTTTCCCAAGTGCCAACCGTCCAGCACTTTATTACCGAGGATGAGATCGACGCCGCCATGACCGGCGGAAGCAGTTTCGCCGGAGGAAAAGGCCGTATCTATGCGTTCTTCATGGAAAACCATACGGATAAGGAAAAAGTGAGATTCCTTAAAGACGAGTATGGCATTGGCGGACGCTCTCATGCCCTGTCCGGCGCAACACACAGCGGCGAAGATCACGATGGGAAAGGACTGCACTATAAAAAGCAGGACTGCCCGGATGTTCACTTGAACTGGGAAAAGGTTTCCAAGCGCATTACCTCACTTGTCCAGAAAGGTCGCTATCTTACCGAACAGGAACAAGCGCAGTATGACAAGATCCAGGCTGAAAAGGATCTGGCAGAAGAAGATGCCATTCAAGCCCAGCAGCCGGAGATAGAGGAAGAAACGCCAAAGCCTACCCTTCGGGAGCAGTTTGAGCAGTATAAGCCTGTGGTGACTGCCGCCATATCTGAGGATGTGGCATATCGAAATGCCTGCGGTCATTCCGACCGTGAAAATGCTGTCATCGAGGGCAATGCCGCTGTGCGCCGTGCGGTTCTTGGCTCTAAGGATATGGAGCTGATCCGCCTTTATTCGGATGTGCCGGAGTTCCGCCAGCGCCTGCACCGGGAAGTGATCGACGAAACCTATCCAAAGCTCCATGAGCTTCTGCGCCCTCTTTCTCAGGAAGATATTGATACTGCCCTTTGTGCATGGAACGGCAATATCGAGAGTAAACACGCTGTCGTCCGCTATATGAAAGACCATGCAAGAGAGAAGGATACCGCTGCATGGCTGGCTCAGGAATACGGTGGCAGCAACAGCCCGTTCGTTGTCCGTGCCGGAAGCCCGGAGGAAACACAGCTGCCCTGGCCGAAGGTACAGCGCAGGCTTGCCCAGCTGATTCAGGAGGACCGGTTCTATACCGAAGAAGAACAGGACCGTTTTGACAATATCGACCCTATCGCCATCCGGGAAGCCCTGGAGGAAAGAGGGATCGTCAACGGACAGGTGGCAGACCCGGAAAAACTGGACAATGACCCGTTTATCCAACAGGTGATGTCGGATGCCGAGCAGATCGCAGCTGCCGAGACAGAACAGACTTCCGAGGTTTCCATTTCCGATGAGGAATATGATGCAGTTCGCCGCCCGACTCCGCAAAGAACCTCCTATGATCCTGCCGCCCCGGTTTATGCCGTGGGCGATACCGTGTATATCGAGGATGACGCCTATCAGATCACCGAGCTACGGGATGACACCGTGCATCTTCTGCCTACCGGCATGGTATATCCCATCTATCGGGCAGAGCGCAAAGAACAGTTCGAGCAGCTGCTTCGGGCAGACCGCCGCAATGCTTACTATACCGAGTTTCTTCCCATTGACCCGGACAAGGCAGATCAAGACCTGCGGGATGTATTGGCCCATGGACTGATGGATGAAGCGGATAAACAGCAGCTTTCCACGCTACTGCAATCTGGCAGGAGCAACAGTGAGATCGCCTACTGGCTGAGCAGAGCCTACCCTCATGAGATTGAGACCCTGAATCTGGAGACCGGCGATATTGCCGATTACCGTACCACGGCACAGGGCATGGAGCTGGAAGTCCTGGACGCAGAGGAAAAGCGTCTGGCTGTGCTGTATTTCCGCTGGGATGAGGTTGCGCCTTTGCTGCGCGGGATGTATGCCCGTCAGCAGGACGGCTTTGGACAGGAACAGCCCCAACCGGCTACCGAATCCCCGACCTTCCATTCCGAGACCATGGCCGTCTATCCGGGCGATAAGAACCATCTACCTTATGATGTGGTGGTGGAACGGTTGCATATTGAGGAGCCGGAGCCGCCAGCCCCTGTAACAGAGCCGGAGAAAACCTTTGAGGAAGTGCTGGATGAACACCCGGTTTCCATTCAGGTCAATGGCCAGTGGCAGACCTTTCCCAATGCCAAAGCTGCCGAGGAAGCATCTTATGAGGAATACAAGGCTAACCTGCGCCGCAATGCAAAAAACTTCCGCATTACCGATGAGCATTTGGGCGAAGGCGGTCTGAAAACCAAGTTCCAGGCAAATGTTAATGCCATTCGTTTGCTGAAAGAGCTGGAAGCTGCCGGACAGCAGGCAAGCCCCGAACAACAGGAGATTCTTTCCCGTTATGTGGCTGGGGCGGTCTTTCAGATGCCTTTGCCCCGGAAAAACTGGCATGGGATTCCGAGTATGCCCAGCTGAAAGAGTTGCTGACCCCGGAGGAATATGCCGCCGCCAGAAGCTCTACCCTCAATGCCCATTACACCAGCCCTACGGTTATCCAGGCAATCTATGAAGCGGTGGGGCGCATGGGCTTTGAGACCGGAAATATTTTGGAGCCATCTATGGGTGTGGGCAACTTCTTCGGTATGCTGCCGGAGGAAATGAGAAACAGCCGTCTATACGGTGTGGAGCTGGACCCGATTTCCGGGCGCATCGCAAAGCAGCTCTATCCCAAGGCGGACATCACAGTAGGCGGCTTTGAGACCACTGACAGGCGGGACTTCTTTGACCTTGCCATCGGCAATGTGCCTTTCGGTCAGTATCAGGTCAACGACAAAACTTACAACAAGTTAAACTTTAGTATTCACAACTACTTTTTCGCCAAAGCACTGGATCAGGTGCGCCCCGGCGGTGTGGTAGCTTTTGTGACCTCCCGCTATACCATGGACGCCAAGGATTCCACCGTGCGCCGCTATCTTGCCCAGCGTGCTGAGCTGCTGGGAGCGATCCGTCTGCCGAATGACGCGTTCAAAAAGAATGCCGGTGCCGAGGTGGTATCGGACATCATCTTCCTCCAAAAGCGGGACCGCCCGCTGGACATCGTGCCGGAATGGACCCAGATCGGACAAACGGAGGATGGGTTTGCCATCAACCGGTATTTTATCGACCACCCAGAAATGGTGCTGGGCAGACAGGAGCCGGTAAGCACCGCTCATGGTATGGATTACACCGTGAACCCTATCGAGGGACTGGAGCTTTCCGATCAGCTGCATGATGCTGTGAAGTACATTCATGGCACTTATCAGGAGGCAGAACTGCCGGAGCTGGGCGAGGGCGAAACCATTGACACCTCCATTCCTGCTGACCCAAATGTGAAGAACTATTCCTATGCCATTGTAGACGGACAGGTGTACTACCGGGAAAACGGCCGCATGGTGCGCCCTGACCTCAACGCCACCGCCGAAGCCCGCGTGAAAGGTCTTGTGGGACTGCGTGATTGTGTGCAGGAACTGATCGACCTTCAGATGGATGCAGCGGTTCCAGACAGCACCATTACCCAAAACAGGCGGAACTGAACCGGCTCTATGACAGCTTTTCTGCCAAATACGGTCTCATCAATGACCGTGCAAACCGCCTGGCCTATGCAGACGATTCTTCCTATTACCTGCTCTGTGCGCTGGAAGTTATTGACGAGGACGGAAAGCTGGAGCGCAAGGCGGATATGTTCACCAAACGGACCATCAAGCCCCATCAGGCAGTGGCTGCTGTGGATACGGCAAGCGAAGCACTGGCGGTGTCCATTTCGGAAAAAGCCTGCGTAGATATGGGCTATATGAGCCAGCTTAGCGGAAAAACAAAAGAAGAACTGGAGGGAGAACTGCAAGGTGTGATCTTCCGTGTACCGGGACAGCTGGAACAGGACGGATCGCCCCATTATGTGACTGCTGATGAATACCTTTCCGGCAATGTACGCCGCAAACTGCGTCAGGCACAGAGGGCGGCACAGCAGGACCCGGTTTATGCAGTCAATGTGGAAGCCCTTACCGCCGCCCAGCCCAAAGACCTGAATGCGTCGGAGATCGAGGTGCGTCTGGGCGCTACCTGGATTGACAAGGAGTACATCCAGCAGTTTATGTACGAGACCTTCAACACCCCGGTTTATCTCCAGCGCAGCATTGAGGTCAACTATTCCTCCTTTACTGCTGAATGGCAGATCAAGGGGAAATCTTCTGTATCCTACAACGATGTGGCAGCCTACACCACCTACGGAACCAGCCGTGCCAATGCCTACAAGATTTTGGAGGATAGCCTGAACCTGCGGGATGTCCGTATCTATGACACCATAGAGGACGCAGACGGAAAAGAGCGCCGCGTGCTGAATGCCAAGGAGACCACTCTGGCTGCCCAAAAACAGCAGGCTATCCGGGAAGCCTTTAGGGACTGGATCTGGAGAGACCCGGAGCGCCGCCAGACTTTGGTGCGCCAGTATAACGAAGAAATGAACTCTACCCGTCCCCGCGAGTATGATGGCAGCCATATCACTTTTGGCGGCATGAACCCGGCCATTACCCTGCGGGAACACCAAAAAGCGCTATCGCCCATGTGCTGTATGGCGGAAATACCCTGCTGGCACACGAAGTAGGCGCGGGCAAAACCTTTGAGATGGTGGCCGCTGCGATGGAAGCCAACGCCTGGGCTTGTGCCAGAAATCTCTCTTTGTGGTTCCCAACCACCTGACTGAGCAGTGGGCATCGGAGTTTCTGCGCCTCTATCCTTCTGCCAACATCTTAGTCACAACCAAAAAGGACTTTGAGACCCATAACCGCAAGAAGTTCTGCGCCCGTATTGCGACCGGTGACTACGACGCCATCATCATGGGACACAGTCAGTTTGAGCGTATCCCCATCAGCCGGGAGCGTCAGGAAAGGCTTCTCTATGAGCAGATCGACGAGATCACCGAGGGTATCGCAGAGGTGCAGGCCAGCGGCGGTGAGCGTTTTACTGTCAAGCAGCTGGAGCGTACCAGAAAGTCGCTGGAAGCCAGACTGGAAAAGCTGCAAGCCGAGGGGCGAAAAGACGATGTGGTAACTTTTGAGCAGCTGGGTGTAGACCGGTTGTTCGTAGACGAGGCCCACAACTACAAGAACCTGTTTTTATACACAAAAATGCGGAATGTGGCTGGTCTTTCCACATCGGACGCGCAGAAATCCTCCGATATGTTTGCCAAGTGCCGCTATATGGATGAGATCACCGGAAACCGTGGCGTGATCTTTGCCACCGGCACACCGGTCAGCAACTCCATGACCGAGCTTTACACCATGCAGCGTTATCTTCAATATGAACGCCTGCAAGAGCTGAACATGACCCACTTCGACTGCTGGGCTTCCCGATTTGGGGAGACCGTCACAGCATTGGAGCTGGCACCGGAGGGAACCGGCTACCGGGCAAGAACAAGATTCAGCAAGTTCTTTAACTTGCCTGAGCTGATGAACCTGTTCAAAGAAGTGGCGGACATCAAGACCGCCGACCAACTGAATCTGCCTACCCGGAGGTGGAATACCACAATGTTGTGGCGCAGCCCACCGAACATCAGCAGGAAATGGTCAAAGCTCTTTCGGAGCGTGCATCGCTGGTACACAGCGGAACCGTTGACCCGTCCCAGGATAATATGCTCAAGATTACTTCGGATGGCCGCAAGCTGGGGCTTGACCAGAGAATCGTCAACCAGATGCTGCCGGATGAACCTGGCACAAAGGTCAATCAGTGCGTGGACAACATCATGCAGATCTGGCGGAATGGCAAAGCTGACAAGCTGACCCAGCTGGTGTTCTGCGACATTTCTACACCGCAGGCAAAAGCTCCTGCAAGCAAGGCGGCGAAAACGCTGGATAATCCACTGCTTCACGCATTGGAAGGCTCTGTGCCTCTGCCGGAGCAGGAACCGGTCTTTACGGTATATGACGATATTCGTCAGAAACTCATTGCTCAGGGAATGCCTACCGACCAGATCGCTTTTATCCATGAAGCCAATACCGAAGTGCGGAAAAAGGAGCTGTTCTCTAAGGTCCGTACCGGTCAGGTTCGTGTCCTTTTGGGCAGCACCGCCAAGATGGGCGCAGGCACCAATGTGCAAGACCGCCTGGTGGCACTTCATGACCTGGACTGTCCGTGGAGACCGGGAGACCTTGCCCAGCGCAAGGGTCGTATCGAGCGCCAGGGCAACCAGAATCCTCTTGTCCATGTGTACCGCTATGTGACCGAAGGAACCTTTGACGCATACCTCTGGCAGACGGTGGAGAATAAACAAAAATTCATCAGCCAGATCATGACTTCTAAATCGCCGGTGCGCTCCTGCGATGATGTGGATGAAACCGCCCTCAGTTTTGCAGAGATCAAGGCTTTGTGTGCCGGAGATCCCCGCATCAAAGAGCGTATGGATTTGGATGTGGAGGTATCCCGCCTAAAGCTGATGAAAGCCGACCACCAGAGCAAGCAGTATCGTCTGGAGGACCAGCTGCTCAAATACTTCCCGGAGGAGATTGAAAAGCATAAAGGCTTTATCAAGGGCTTTGAATCCGATCTGGAGGTTTTGGCAGCGCACCCGCACCCGGAGGACGGTTTTGCTGGTATGGAAATCCGCGGCGATCTGCTGACCGATAAGGAGAACGCCGGCGCAGCCTTTTGGATGCCTGCAAGGAGGTCAAAACCTCCGATCCGGTGCAGATTGGCAGCTACCGGGGCTATGCCATATCCGTGGAATTTTCCGCTTGGAAACAGGAGTATACGCTCCTGCTGAAAGGACAGATGACCCACCGGGCAACCCTTGGTACAGACCCTCGCGGAAATCTTACCCGTATCGACAATGCCCTCGCCCAGATGCCACAGCGTCTGGAGGCGGCAAAGGCCCAGCTGGATAACCTCTATCAGCAGCAGGCTGCCGCAAAGGAGGAAGTCGGAAAGCCATTCCTTTATGAAGAAGAACTGCGAAGCAAAAATGCCCGTCTGGTGGAGTTGGATACTTTGCTGAACATCGACGGAAAGGGACAGGCACACGCCGAGGCTGTTGTTGCCAAAAGCACACGGACTTCGGTGCTGGACAGCCTGAAGCGCCTGGTGACGCCCCGCAGTACAGACAAGAAACCAAAACAGCATGAGGAGGTGCGATAATATGAATACCAACGATCTGAATACAGCCCTTTTTGAAAAGATGACTGCCGAACAGGACAAGTTCCGGGACTGGCTGAAAAGCCAGTCCCCGGAAGAAGTCTTAAACCATGCCTATGAGTACACCATCCGCGAGGACATCGTGATGGCAATGGAGGAATTGGAGTTGACCGATGCCCAGGCCCAGGCGCTTTTGGATTCCCCCTCGCCGCTGGCTGATGTGTACCGTTATTTTGAAAAGCTGGAGACCGGCTATATGGATGTGATCCGGGACAGCATTGAGAACCGTGCCGACGATGTGTGCAGAGCTAAAGAGGAACTGCGAACAACACCAATCTATCCCCATTCAGCTGCCTATGCGAGAGAACATGGGGAGCTGGAGCAGTACCGAGCTTCCAACAATGTAAATCTCCAATGCAAGGAGTCCATTGAAGCGGCGGTGCGGGAACACTTCGACGGAATGTATCTCAGCCACGATGCGGCAAAGGGTGTGATCGAGACCTATGGCATGGAGCGTGTATCTATGGTTCTGTCTAACACGATCCAGCTTCAGGACTGGGATGGGCGCTACTCCCGACGCAACAAAGAATGGGCCAAGACCATTCCTAATGATAATCCCGAAACCGTCCGTTGTGGTTATGCCTTAAACAGCCACCCTGCTGTGCTGGATGGTTTTATTGATCTGGTGCGTGAAGAACAGCAGCGCAGCCGTACCCAGAGAGAAAAACTGGAACCGTCCCGTCCCTCAGTACGGGATAAGCTCAAACAGGAGCTGCCCGCCAATAAGTCTGCCGCCCCGAAAAAACGGGAGCTGGAGCGATAACCATGGCAAAGCGCAAGCGGGATGTGCCGGTTCTGTTTTGGGTGTCCGCAGAAGAACTGGAACTGATCCATCAAAAGATGCAGCAATACGGGACAGAGAATTTGAGCGCTTATCTGCGGAAAATGGCGCTGGATGGTTATGTGGTCAAGCTGGAACTGCCAGAGCTGAAGGAGTTGGTCTCCCTGATGCGCCGAAGCAGCAACAACTTGAACCAGCTGACCCGCAAAGTGCATGAGACCGGGCGGGTTTATAATGCTGACTTGGAGGATATATCCCAGCGGCAGGAACAACTGTGGGAGGGTGTGAAGGAAATCCTTACCCAACTCTCCAAACTTTCATAACAGGGATAGATACTCCATTTGCGGAGGGAGGAACGGCGTTTCTTCGCCGCACCTTCCTCCGCTTTTTCTTTTTGTCTGTATCCTTGTCTTTTGCCTGTCCGTACCGGATAATATGAGTAGAATAAGAAGCGTAGCAAAGGAGTGAAAACAGATGCTGACCTTTGAAAAGGTGCTGGAGATTTTTGCGGATTACCTGACCGCAGACGAGACCATAGAAGTTTATATCAGCCGCCATGGATGTGTAAGAGTTGAATTTGACCAAGATTTTCACTATTGCTCTGGCGAGGTGTGCCATACTCCCAAGGAACTGTTCAATCTCTTAGCTGATGATTACCGGACTTATGTGGAGATTGAACTGACCAAAGGCAGACGGGAGTTGACGGAAGATGATGAGAGAGAAGCGGATGCCCTGTGCAAACGGTATCTGGAGCGTTGGAGGGAGGAACTGGAATGAAGATTTTGAAATGCTTGCTGATGATTGTAACTGCACCGGTCATTTTGGTGTTGACGCTTTTTGTCTGGCTCTGCATGGGGCTGATCTACATATCTGGTCTGGTGCTTGGTCTGCTCAGCACGGTAATTGCTCTACTTGGCGTGGCTGTGCTTATTACCTATTCCCCGCAGAATGGTGCAATTTTGCTGATTATGGCATTTTTGATTAGCCCGATGGGGCTGCCGCTGGCTGCGATCTGGCTGCTGGGAAAGGTGCAGAGTTTGAAATTTGCGATCCAGGATTGGGTGTATGGGTAAATGATGTGAATATAATTTGGAATGAAAAAGAAGCAGGACAATGGGAGATGAGACCCAATGCCCTGCTTCTCTGTTTATTCGGAACGAACTGTAATATATTTTTGATTGCGACTTTTAGGTTTATCGGGAATAGTCATTTCTAATTGCCCGGATTCTAAAAGCGGATTGATATGCTTCAAGGTGAAGTTTCTTAAATCTTTGAAGCCGCAAAATACTGCAAGCTCTTTCTTGGATTTTGGTGTTGTGCAAAAAGCCAAAATCTGTTTGGATACCGTTGATAGTTCAATAACTTGGTGGGTAACTTGGTGGATAACTTGGTGGGCGTCACCCTCTAAGTTGTAGTTTACATTTTTCAAGATGACTCTGAAATCTGTCGCTGTTGAGGAAAATTCGGGCTTATATGCCTCTGTGTATCCAGGCAGCTTTTCGGTTTCACTGACGATTTTGCGTAGGCCACTTCCACGGCGTTCCATGTACTTCATGCGGTGGAACAGGTCAGCAATCACAGGGTTTCGTCGCATCGAACGGATACTGTAAATATCGTATTCCTGAATTGAGCCGCCGCCAAACATACCGCCCGGAGATGTGATTTCCACCCGATCATCAAACATATCAATATGGATTTCGCTGCCAAGTACAATATAATCACGATGGATAAGCGCATTAACAAGAGCCTCTGTCACAGCTCGTTCAGCATAATCTGGCTTGTCTACACGATACTGTGCCTCTTTGACAAAACGGACTTTGGAATTATTGCGAATAAATTCACTGCCGCTTTTCAGTAGATAAATCAGATTCCCTTCGTATTCTTTATCGTCCAGTGCATCATCAAAGATAGAGCCTTTTTCCAAGCCATTCCACCGGGTACAGAACATACGGGAGTTATAAACTGTGTGCTGATCGGTCATGAGCTTTCCGGCATTGGTCAAGACCCCATTTTTGTCAGCCAAACCGAAGGAAACATAATCGGATGGCTCAAAGCGGAGGCCGGTTCGTTCCAGATAGGTTGCCTCCAGGAGTGTGAAGCTGTAATCCTTTTTCACAGCTTCTGTTGTTAAGGTGTCAAAGGACTGATTGGTTCCCTTTAAGATCAGTTCATTTACAATGTAATCCGGGGCAATTACGCTTTCATTTCCAACACGGATATATGCTTCCATCACTCCGTCTGCCTTGTAATAATATGGGGTGCTGCGGCCGGGAGAAACCTCCAGAGCTAATAGATTTTTACCATCTTCCTGTAATGGTTTTAAGATAAACTGAGGTAATGGTGTGATACGTTCTTTGATTAAGCGGCTGATCGCTTCAGCATCCTTTTGAACATCGGACAAGCCGATAGGCTCCCGGTCATCGGAGACTCCGAAAAACAGAGTGCCGCCGATTCCATTGGAAAAGGCACTGACACTTTTTAACCAGCTTTTTGGCTTTTTTGTTTCGAGAGCAACTTTGAAATCACATTCGGTTGCTTCAGCAATGAGCTGTTCTATCATAGAAATCCCTCCTTTGAGGTTGTAGAATATTCTTTTTTATTATACCCAGCGGAGAAAGTTATTGCAACGATAGAAGCAAAGAGTTCAGCGAAAACAAAAATATTTATGAGAGGAGGACCTTCTATTATGGCAACTACAAGAATCATGCCGCTTCATGTCGGCAAAGGCCGCACAGAGAGTCGGGCAATCAGTGACATCATCGACTATGTGGCCAATCCAAAGAAAACAGATAACGGCAGGCTCATTACCGGCTATGCGTGTGACAGCCGGACTGCGGATGCGGAGTTCCTTCTGGCAAAGCGGCAGTACATTGCCGCTACCGGACGAGTGCGTGGTACAGATGATGTGATTGCCTATCATGTGCGCCAGTCCTTCCGCCCTGGTGAGATTACCCAGGAAGAAGCAAACCGGCTGGGCGTAGAATTTGCAAAGCGTTTTACTAAAGGCAATCATGCCTTTGTGGTCTGCACTCACATAGACAAGTCGCACATTCATAATCACATTATCTGGTCATCGGTCAGCTTAGAATATGACCGGAAGTTCCGAAACTTTTGGGGCAGCACCAAGGCGGTTCGTCGGCTAAGTGACACCATCTGTATTGAGAATGGACTGTCCATTGTAGAGAATCCGAAACTTCACGGAAAGAGCTATAACAAATGGCTGGGCGATCAGGCAAATCCATCTCACCGAGAGCTGCTTCGTGTGGCGATTGACAACGCATTATCACAAAGTCCTGCTGACTTTGAAGAACTGCTGAAGCTGTTGCGAGAATATGGTTGTGAAGTCTCAAAGCGCGGAAAATCGTATCGACTGAAACTCTCTGGTTGGGAGAAAGCCGCCCGCATGGACAGTCTGGGCGAAGGATATGGATTGGAAGATTTGCGGGCAGTTCTCTTAGGGAAGAAAGCACATACCCCGCGAAAGAAAACAGTCACACAGGCAGAGCCGCCGAAGGTCAATCTGCTGGTGGACATTCAGGCAAAATTGCAGGCTGGAAAAGGTGCTGGCTATGCGCGATGGGCTAAAATTTTCAATCTGAAGCAAATGGCGCAGACCATGAATTACCTGTCAGAGAATAACCTGCTGGAGTATGCGGTTTTGGAAGAAAAGGCTGCGGCTGCACGGCACATCACAATGAACTTTCGGCGCACATCAAAGCGGCTGAAAAGCGCATGGCAGAGATTGCTGTTCTGCGTACTCACATCGTAAATTATGCCAAGACCCGTGAGGTCTATGTGGCATACCGCAAGGCGGGCTACTCTAAGAAATTCCGGGAGGAACATGAGGAAGAAATTCTGCTCCATCAGGCTGCTAAGAATGCCTTTGATGAGATGGGCGTCAAGAAGCTTCCCAAGGTCAAAGAGTTGCAGACGGAGTACGCGAAATTGCTGGAAGAAAAGAAAAAGACCTATGCCGAGTACCGGCGTTCCCGTGAGGAAATGCGGGAGCTTTTAACGGCAAAGGCAAATGTAGATCGAGTGCTGAAAATGGAGGTAGAACAGGATGTTGAAAAAGAAAAAGACCACGGCCAGCGGTAAGCTGGTCCTGGTCAAAAGCGTTCGCAGACGCGCAGCCACAGAATGAAATTCTGTGTTCAAAGGGGCTTGGGGGCGCTGCCTCACAAGCAAGCGGAGAGGAAAATCACGGAGGGATTTTCTTCTCTGCGGGCCTGTGTGTATTAACACAGGCATTGCTTGCCTCTTTTCTCCGAAATTGAAAAGAACCAGTGAGAGAATCGTTAAATTTCACTCACTGGCTCAATTTGTTTCAAATTTCTCGGACAACTCTGTCAGTTCCTTCACTGTTTCCTGTGTGTGATGTAACAGGGTGTCACGCATTTCTGGCGGACAGCTGGAATAAAGCATTTTCATCTGATTGACACCTTTATCTTCCAGAGAAATATCTGGATTTATAAGCGTATCTAAAGAGATGTGCAGGACCTTTGCCAATGCTCTTAAAATCAAATAAGAAGGATTCATTTTCCCCTTTTCGATATTGGCGATTTGCTTTACAGAAACATGGCTCAGATCAGAAAGCTCCTGCTGCGTCAGATCTTTATTCTTTCGGGCTTCCCGCGTTTTCTGCCCTAAAGCAGTTAAATCATCAATCGGCATAATCGTTCACCTCAATAACATTGTATCGTTCTGGTTTGTGCAAAGGAATAACCTAATTATGCCTGATGAACGGTAAGATTATGCTGATTTTTGTAGAGTAATAGGTAGGGATAAACTTGTATTCTTCGAGAAGACGAAATATAATATTTTAGGAGGTGCAAAATGGACTACATAACATTAAAAGAGGCAAGCCAAAAATGGAATGTTACGCCGCGCCAGATAAATTATTTGTGTACATCTGGGCGCATCCCCGGTGCTGTAAAAATGGCGACGATTTGGCTTATTCCTAAAAATGCAGAGAAGCCAGTAGACAGGCGGAGAAAAGAAAACAAATCTCAGTGAGGTTTCTGTGACATTTGGGTGATACACTGAAAATGAAGGAGTGTGATACCATGCGAATTTTAGTAGTCGAGGATGATCGACTTTTGAATAATACTTTATGCTATAACTTGAATACTGCGGGCTATGCGGTGGATTCTGCGCTGACAAAATCAGCGGCCGGTAGTTTCTTGACAGAGCAGGACTATGACCTAATTGTGCTGGATGTAAATTTGCCGGATGGGAACGGTTTTGACTTCTGCCGGGAGGTAAAAGAACGCCGTCCCGATACCGCTATTATCTTTCTGACCGCAAATGATATGGAAAGCGATATGCTCAAAGGGTATGAGCTGGGTGCAGAAGATTATGTGACAAAACCTTTCCCTATGAGTGTCTTTCAAAAGAAACTGGCGGTAGTGCTAGGGAGGCTGACAAAACAATATGGTGGTGATACTTATGAGGATGACATACTGACCATCAATTTTTCAGAAATGAGTGCTACTCTATCAGGAAAGCCACTTACATTCACACCACTGGAATATCGACTTTTGAAAATTCTGATGAAAAATCCACAGATTGTTTTGACCCGGCAAGTCTTGTTGGAAAAATTGTGGGACGCAGACGGAAATTTCGTGGATGAACACGCTCTGACTGCGGCTATCAGCCGGGTACGAAACAAAATTGAAACACCCGACCGTCAGTACATCAAAACGGTATATGGTATGGGTTATATGTGGATTGGAGGGGTGCTGAAATGAATGGGCGAAAACTCTCTGTCAACAAAGCCTGTCTCTTTTTAGCTGTTCTCCTGCTGGTGGCAATGGGGACGGTTTCAGCAGCTTTGTATGGGCTAACTCAGAATATAACCGCTGTCTGGTATGTAGTATTGTTCGGCATCTTTGTGCTGCTTTGCGCTGTTTGTTTTATGGTGCTGGTTCGGCGTAAACTGGCAATGTTCTCCGATAGCTTTTGTAGTCTGATAGATAATATGTTGTCCGGGAATATGCAGCCGAAACAGATTATTGAAGAAGAAAGTCTTTTCTATAAAATTGAATATCGGCTGAACCGTTTATATGAAGTCATGCAGGAAAACAAGAACAGCATTGCACAAGAACGGGCTGACCTGCAAGAACTGATTTCCGACATTTCTCATCAGGTCAAGACCCCGATTGCGAACTTGAAAATGATTAACAGCACCCTGCTTGAAAATGAAGTCCCTGTGCAAAAGCAAAAAGAGTTTCTTACAGCACAGGCCAGCCAACTTGATAAACTGGATTTTCTCATGCAGATGATGATTAAAACCTCTCGTCTGGAAGCAGGTGTCATTTCTCTGGAAAAGAAAAGCCAGCCGCTTTATGACACGCTTGCCGCCGCATTGGGCGGTATTCTTCTGAACGCCGAGAAAAAACAGATCAATGTTCAAGTGGACTGCCCGGAGAACTTGGTCGTTTCCCATGACAGAAAATGGACAGGTGAAGCATTGTTCAATATTTTGGACAATGCGGTGAAATATACGCCGGAGGGCGGTCAAATCCGTGTTTCGGTTGAAAGTTGGGAAATGTATGTGAAAATCGACATTGCAGATACAGGCATTGGCATTTCAGAACAGCATCAGGGAGCAATTTTCAAGCGTTTCTATCGAGAGGACATCGTACATGATGTAGATGGAATTGGTATTGGTCTATATCTGGCTCGTGAGATCGTAACCTTGCAAGGCGGTTATATCCGGGTAACATCCGAGGTTGGGAGGGGTTCAACTTTTTCCGTCTTTCTGCCTCGACAATAAAATAAGTACGCTAAAAAACAAAATGTCACAGACCTATGACATTTGAGATTTAATTAAACAGAGGTATTTTGTTTCCCGTGACATTTCTGTGAGGTTTACCTTTTATGATAGAGCCATCAAAAAGAAAGGGTGGTGTTCTATATGAACATATTACAAACGACAGATTTGAAGAAATATTACGGCACCGAACCGAACATTACAAAAGCATTGGATGGCGTGACCCTATCCATTGAGGAAGGTGAATTTGTTGCCATTGTTGGTACTTCCGGCAGCGGTAAGTCTACTTTGCTGAACATGATGGGCGGGTTAGATACGCCAACTTCCGGCAGTATTAAAGTAAAAGGGAAAGAATTATCGAAACTCAAGGATGAACAGCTTACCATCTTCCGCAGACGTAACATCGGGTTTATCTTTCAGAATTACAATCTTGTTCCTGTGCTGAATGTCTATGAAAATATTGTCCTGCCGGTGGAGCTGGATGGTGATACCGTGGACAAGCGGTTTATGGATGAAGTAGTGAAAATGCTGGCTCTCGATGGGAAGCTGAACAGTATGCCTAACAATCTGTCCGGCGGCCAGCAGCAGCGTGTAGCGATTGCCCGCGCCCTTGTTTCCAAACCAGCTATTATACTTGCAGATGAACCGACAGGCAATTTGGATAGCCGGACAAGTAGTGATGTTCTTGGTTTGCTGAAAGTTACAAGTCAGAAGTTCCATCAAACGCTTGTAATGATTACCCATAACAATGAAATTGCCCAGCTTGCCGACCGAATTATCCGTATTGAGGACGGAAAAATCGCACAGTGACAGGGGGTGACATTGATGGATGATATTTTATTTGGGAACAATAATCAGGCAACAATCAATCGTCTTGCCAAAAGAAGCTACCGCGCTAATAAGCAGAGAAATGTTTTCGTTACCATCGCATTATTCTTGACCGCCTTTATGATTACATCTGTATTTAGTTTGGGGTGCAGTTATTTTGAAACCTATCAAATGCAGCAAATTCGTGCGATGGGCACGACTGCGGATGTGGCAATTACAAGTCTCTCAGAAGAACAATATGAAGAATTGAGCCGATCCAGCTTGGTATCCGTAGTTGGTGTCAGTCAGAGATTGGGCAGCATTGATACATCTGGAATGGACGATGCCCTGCTGAGTATTACTTGGATAGACGAAACAGAATGGCAAGAACACCGTGTACCAACAATTTCGGATATACACGGAGATTATCCGCAAGCAAAAAATGAAATTATGCTCCCTACATGGGCTTTGCGTGCAATGGGGATTGATGATCCACAGATAGGGATGAATATTTCCCTTTCCTATCAACTCGGAACAGATTATCAATATATCTCCGATGAATTTGTTTTGTCGGGCTATTATACAGATTATTCGGCTTCACGTGCAGGCAACCGTGGTGCCGCTTATGTTTCGGAGCTTTTTGCAACACAAACAGGGCTTCCCTTTGATAGTGTGTCTACCGCAATGATTTCTTTTTCTGATGACAGTAATGCCCTGCGATCCTGTGAAAAACTAAAACGGAAGATTTCGTTTACAGAAAGTCAGTCCTTTGAAATTGTACCTATTGCTCAGAGCAATTCCACCACCATTGTTCTTCCACTGGCTGCTATTATCGTCTTTATCATTATCAGCGGCTATTTGCTGATTTATAACATTCTGTATATCTCAATTTCAAGAGATACACAATTCTATGGACAGCTTAAAACGATAGGCACGACAAAAAGACAAATCAAGCGGATCGTGCGTTCTCAAATATTCAGAACGGCGGTGATCGGTATTCCCAGCGGCCTGATTGTCGGTGGTATTGTTTCGCTTGGACTTGTTCCGTTTGCCATGAATATGATGTACTCAAGCGATACAGACCTTGGGGAGATAGTGTCCTTTTCCCCCATTATTTTTGCGGGTGCCGCAATCTTCACATTTTTTACTGCAATCATCGGCAGCATGAAACCAGCGAAAATAGCTGCAAGTATTTCTCCTGTTGCGGCTTCACGCTATACGGAGGCAAATACAAGGAGTTACCGAGATCATAAGAGCCATAGAACAAAATTATCTCGGATGGCACGAGATAATATTTTTAGAAACCCTAAAAGCGCTTTCCTTACTTTTGCGTCCTTATTTTTAGGCTTAATATTGTTTTTGGTTTCTGCTGGTCTACTATCAAGCCTAAGTCCCGACAATTTTGTAAATCAATGGGGAGAAAGTGATTTCGCATTGACTTACAGCATTTCCGAAGAAGGAAACCTGCTCTCTGATGAAATGTTGCAGCAAATTGAAACAATGCAGGGAATTGAAAATCTGCGCGTCACTTATTCTGCTTCACCGTGGCCCACTATGGATGTCATTTACGACGAAAATGTATTCGGGAAATATATTGATTCCTTGGATGGCGTATCAGGTCTTGATTTTTCAAATGCGGAAACACGAAAAAACTATACAGATAATTTTTGGAGCGGCGTTTACGGAATAGATTCCAGATATATCGAAGAACTTAATAAAACGCTTGATAAGCCTATTGACTTAACCGCCTTTGAAAAGGGAGAGTTGGTGGTTTTGTCCGCTATGACGGATGATGAGGGAAACCTATTGATTCAGCCAGGGCAAGCAATCACCGTTGTCGGTGAGTCCGGGGAACAGGTCTTTACAGTGGCAACTGGCTTTCTGGACGCTGATTTTCAGAGTGGTCGAGGAAATGAGAGAGGTACTGCCCCTGATTTGTATATCAGTAAGCAGGCAATAGAGAAGTTGTCTGGAGAAACCAAAATCTTTCGGATTGCTTTTGATACGATTGATAGCAGTTATGACAAAGGGATTATGGAGCAGCTTCAATCCATTACTGCTTCGTCACCGGGCATTACGATTCTGTCACGATATGAAAAGCAGCAAGAAATGGCCGGATATTTGCTGACCTCAAGGATTATAGCCGCAGGGTTGTCCGCTGTATTTTTGCTGATAGGAATTATGAATTTCATTAACACAATGGTTGTTAGTGTAAATACTCGGAAACATGAATTTGCAACACTTGAAAGTATAGGAATGACGAAAAAGCAAATTAGAAATGTATTGCTTTGGGAAGGCGTGTATTATTGGAGTATTTCTTTCCTACTGCTTGCCACACTGGGAACAGCGATATATATTCCAATATACTCAGCTTTAGAAGAATGGTTCCTTATGCAGCTTTTCACTATCCTGTAATTTCTCTGTTGGTTGTCGCAGCTATTGTTTTGCTGGTCTGCTTGGCAACCCCCGTCATAACTTTCATGCAAAATGTTAAGCAAAGCGTTGTAGAGAGACTGCGGCAGAATTAAATATTTGCGATGAAAACCGGGAGATTATTCTCCCGGTTTTTCAAATCTCACAGGTTCGTGAGATTTCAGCCCATTATTCTGTCGAAACAGCGTGTGTCAGTGACATTTCTGTGAGGATTGCTTGTTAAGATAAGCGCAAAAGGAACAAGCTGCCGCACGACGGCAAAAGAAAAAAAGCCGTCGTACAGCAGCCTATCAACACGCCCATTTGAAACGGCGGCTTTGATTTTCAGAGCCGCCGTTTCTTTGCGATTGCACAAACCAATGACGACTTGCAGGGACACGGTAGCCGATTGGAGGTTAATTTACCGTGTCCCGTTTGCTTTTTCAAAGCTCACATGATCTACATCAGTTAAAAAAAGCATTGCTCCTCCTCCGGGCAAGTATAATATTGTATCGGCATTATCGTTCTATGTAATTCGGTATAATAATGGCTGTTCTTGGCGCGCAGTTTTCCCCCACGGAAATCTGGCGTTTTTGTTGCCATTTTTTCGGAGATGACCCGGTTGTCTGCCGGTGTCGGTCTCCACCTCCATTCGATTCACCCGTCAATCACCCGTGAATCGAAATGGAGGTACATAATGAAGAAAATTAACCTTCGGGAACTTTATCCTGATGTTATACAACAGACTTTTTTGTAGATGTGACAGAGGAAGTAATGGAGACTATTCGAGCAGCTGAACGTGCGGAGGCTGCGTATGAGCGAAAGATGTATCGTTATAAAGCACAGTATTCTCTGGATTGCGAGAATGGCATTGAAAATGCGGTGTTGTTGAAGCCGCAGACACCGGAGATGGTTCTGGAGGAAAAACAGTTTCAGGAGCAGGTCTATGCCGCTGTGATGAAGTTGCCGGAGAAACAGGCAGAGAGGATTTATGCCAGATACTATCTGGGAATGACGGTAAATAAAATTGCCGAAGTAGAAGGTGTAGACCCAAGCCGTGTCCGAGACAGTATCCGCCGTGGATTAAAGCAGCTTGTAAAATATTTTTGATAAAATTTCATTTGATACGCCTGTTTTTTGCCTTTTTGTCAGTGTTAATAAGAAGGACAAGTTTTCCTCCTTCATCAGTACATTGACAATCGAATAGACAGCACAACAGGTACATAACCCATGTACGAGCGAATATGAAACGCCGCGAAGATGGAGCAGTCAGGGAGGTGATGAAAGAACTGCTTCGGAGCGATCTACGATTTCATAAAACGGATTGTGGCAGATTCGGCGCGATGACTGCAAGGGGGCTTAAAGATACTTCCTCACGGCCCGCCAAAGACTTGGGGGGAACCCTGCGGCGCACGAGTAAAACGACGCCGCGGAGTTATGACAACCGCGCCAGCGGAGACCTGTTATGTTCCCATCGTCAGGGTTGCGTGGCAAATGTGACGAGAATTGAGTCATATTAAAATAGGAAGCGACTGCTCTTTTGGGTGGCCGCTTTCTATTCAAAATCAGATACCATGCGCTGGCAGTTTCGGCTGCCAGCGTATTCATGTGATTTTGAAAGCACGATGATAACCTTGACAGATTGGAGGGAATATAGTCTATGGAAAAGCTCATTACAC
>ENA-OQDF01000035-OQDF01000035.1-human-gut-metagenome-genome-assembly--contig:-NODE-35-length-38435-cov-1.878981_pt1 | contig 38435 bp, 65 predicted proteins | sample MGYA00242769_ERZ504597 | MGnify/ENA primary metagenome ERZ504597 (study PRJEB26092, sample SAMD00036305) | human gut metagenome | host: Homo sapiens | study: EMG produced TPA metagenomics assembly of...
TCTTAAATTTACATTATGCTGTGAAGTCTTCATTCACAGACTATATCTTTTAATTATACTAGAATTGTATAGTGTTTGCAATGTAGGATTTGCTGTGTTATCATAGTTTCTATAGATAAAAATTTGGCAATGTTTAAAAAGAAAAAATGGAGTAGAGAAATGAAAAGAAAACTTTCAAGTCTGATTGCTGCTGTATTTATCGGCATTGGAGCTTTTTCCTGCATCTGTCAGGCGGCAGGCATGGATATTGACAAAGAGGATGGAGAATATTCCATTCAGGTGGATCTTGAGGGCGGAAGCGGAAAGGCAAGTGTGACATCGCCGACAATTCTGACTGTGAAGGATGGTCAGGCTTACGCACAGATCCAGTGGAGCAGTTCAAATTATGATTATATGATCGTAGACGGAGAGAAATATCTTCCGACCAATGAAGAAGGTATGAATTCTGTTTTTGAGATTCCGGTGCTCAGTATGGATGAAGGAATGCCGGTGATCGCAGATACAACAGCAATGGGAGCACCTCATGAGATTGACTATACGCTGACCTTTTATTCGGATTCTATTGGTTCAAAGAGCCAGCTTCCACAGGAAGCAGCCAAGAGAGTCGTGGCAGTTGCCGTTGTGATCATTGTTGGTGGGGGAATCCTGAATTATTTTGTTAATAAAAGAAATCGCTGTTAGATATGTTGAATAGAATTGAAGAGAAGAAGGGCTGGTTTCAGTGAAACCAGTCCTTCATTACGTCAAAAATCTGAATGAGTTCCTCGTCGGAGATCACATAAGGAACCATGGAATACATATAGTTTAAGAAAGGTCTGCAGAAGACCCCGCGTTCATAGGCAAACTGCTGGAAACCTTCCAGGATCTTTGAATCATGGACTTCGACGCAGGTACAGCCGCCCATGATACGGACTTCTTTGATGCGCGGGTCAGAGAAATTTTCCATTTCCTGACGGGAAATCTGTTCGATATGCCGGATCTTGCTCATATAATCGTCACGTTCAAAGATCTCGATTCCCTTAAGTGCAACGGCACAGGCAAGTGGATTTCCCATAAAGGTCGGACCGTGCATCAGGCAAGGCGGTCATCGTCACTATAAAAAGCGTCAAAGACTTGTGGTTTGCAACGGTGACAGCATGTCCGATATAACCGCCGGTCAGGGCTTTTCCGAGAACCAGGATGTCCGGAAGGACAAGGTCGGCTACAAAGCGGTTTCCGGTACGTCCGAATCCTGTTGCAACCTCATCAAAAATCAGAAGCACATCATATTGATTGCACAGTTCTCTGGCACGTTTCAGGAAAGAAATATCATACATCCGCATGCCGCCGGCGCCTGGAGCAGTGGCTCTACGATAAAGCAGTTCAGCCGGTCATGATACAGTTCAAATGCATCCTCAAGCGCCGGGATCTCTGTCGGGATATGAACGACGCCTTCTTTTTTGTCAAAAGCGAAATGATAATCTTCGTCATCTCCGACTTCCATTGCCTTGAAAGTGTCTCCGTGGTAGCATGTTCCAGAGCCAGCACCAGAGGCGTTTCCTTCCCTGATTGGTGTTGTACTGGAGTGCCATCTTAAGAGAGACTTCTACTGCGACACTTCCCGAGTCAGAAAAGAAGCAGTAGTCCAGGTCACCCGGAAGAAATTCCTGAAGCTTATCAGAAAGTTTTTCTACCGGTTCATGGGTGAGACCGCCGAGCATTACATGGCAGAAACGGTCAGCCTGTTCTTTGATGGCGGCGGTCAGCTCCGGATGTTTGTAGCCGTGGATCACGCACCACCAGGAAGAAATTGAATCGATCAGCTTCTGGTCTTTGGTGTAGAGATGCACGCCTTCTGCATCCAGAATCCTGTAAGGTTCTTTCATTGTTTTCATCTGTTCATAAGGATACCATATCATCTGATCTTCACCTCGTCATAAAGTGCACTCAGCACATCTGCATCTGTTTCAAGTTCTGTGGCATTGTCCTGTACCTTCGCAAGCACAGGAAGCCCTGTCATATGTTCACACATAAAAATATTATCTTCTTCCATGATGTTCCCCGGATGGTAATGATTAAAAATGATGCCCTTAAGCGGAAGGTTGTGTGCCTTCATATATTCGAAAGTCAGGACAACACTGTTGATCGTGCCAAGACCAGCATCGGCGATAAGGATACTGGAAAGATTAAATTCCCGGATCACATCTTCAAGCTGGATCTTATGCTCATCAAAACAGAGAGGGCAGAGGATTCCGCCGCTTCCTTCCATGGTGATGTAGTCATAGTTCTCAGCGACTTTCGCAAAACCTTCGCGGACAACAGCGAGGTCAACAGGATTTCCTTCCACGCGGGATGCAAGGTGTGGTGACCAGGCATTTTCATATACATAAGGGCACATTTCGTCAAGCGGCTGTGAGATACCGGACATCTGTCGCACAAAAGTGCATCGCCCGGGATCAGGCTTTCGTCTGACCGGCGGTCGTTTCCGCTCATGGCTGCTTTGTAGTAAGCTGGATTTTTGCCTGCCTGTGCAAGTTTTTTACGATTAGTCCGGCAATAAAGGTTTTGCCGATATCTGTTCCGGTTCCGGTGAGAAAAATTGCTTTGCTCATTTTTATTTTACACTTCCTTCCAGTATTCAGGAGTTACGTCACGTCCCATGTCAGCGAGCATCTTGCGGTCGCTTCGGATCGTCGCACATGCAACGGTGGTCAGCATGTTTCCGGTGATGGAAGCGGAAGCTCCGGCTTTGAAAGCAGTTTCTCCGTCGTTGGTGAGAAGTGCGCGTCCGGCAGCGAGACGGATGTTTGCCTCCGGGTTGATATAGCGGAAGAAGGCGATCGTACGCAGGATATCCGGCTCAGAAAGTTCCGGTAGATGTTCCAGAGGTGTTCCTGGGATCGGCATCAGAGCATTGATCGGGATGGAATCGATGCCAAGTTCAGCAAGGCTGATCGCCATATCCAGACGGTCTTCCCAGGTCTCACCCATGCCGATGATACCGCCGGAGCAGGCACACATGCCTTCGGCTTTGACTTTTTTGAGGGTCTCGATCTTCATGTCGTAGGTGTGTGTGGTACAGATATTCGGGAAATTTCTACGGGAGGTTTCGATGTTGTGGTGGTAGCTGGTCACACCTGCCTCGTGAAGACGGTGAAGTTGTTCGGCAGAAATAAATCCCATGGAAGCGCAGAGGTCAATCTTGCATTCTCTGTGCATGGTCTCGTAAGCATGGATTGCCTGGTCGAATTCTTTTCCTGTCAGAGCTTTTCCGGCGGTGACGATGGAAAACGGTCGACACCTTCGGACTCATTCATCTTACAGGCTTCAAGGATCTTTTCCTCCGGAAGAAATTGTAAACTTCGCAGGAAGTGTGGTGGTGTGCGGACTGTGCACAGTATTTACAGTCTTCCGGACATCTGCCGCTGCGTCCGTTGATGATTGAGCAGAGGTCTACTTTGCCTCCGATACAAGCTTCTCGAATGCGGTCTGCACCTTCACATAATTCATCCAGATCGCAGGTGAGAAAGAAGGAAAGATCATCCTCTCTTGTGATCCTGCGTCCGTCAATAATTTCCTGGGCTAAAGTAAGTGGGTTCATTTTGCTGTCTCCTCCGTATGTAATAAAGTTGTATTGGAATCAGAAAGGTACTGGATCACGACCGGACGAACACGTCTGGCAATGATGGCCCCAAGGATGCTTAAAGCGATGTCACCAGGTACTGCAAGAAGGAAGCAGTAGAGGATGAGCGGCCAGATTCCGATTGGTGTGTCGATCACATAATTGCAGATCACATAGTAGTAGATCATGCCGCAGGCATAGACGATCATAAGTCCAGCCAGGTTTGCGAGCAGGTAGCGGAAGATCGTCTTTTTCTTCAGATGTTCTGCGATACGTCCTGTCACGTAAGTTCCGAGGCAGAATCCAATGATATAGCCAAAACTCGGCTTAAAGACATACCAGAGACCGCCGCCCTCAGAGAAGATCGGAAGCCCTGCAAGCCCCAGAAGCATGTAGGCAACGACAGAGATTGTTCCACGTTTAGAACCAAGCAGCAGCCCTGCAAGCATTGTAAACAGATACTGCAAAGTAAAAGGAACCACCGGCACCGGAATCTTGATAAAAGCCCCCGCCGCAATCAGCGCAGTAAAAAGACTGCAGTAGATTAAAGTTTTCGTCTTTGACATTTGTAAACCTCCAAAATCTTTATGGTTTACAAATTTTAAAAGAAAGAAAAGATAATGTCAACTAAAAAAATATAAAAGTTTACAATTGCATTTAGATTTAAAACAAGACCGTTTAATGTTGGGGACATGTGGGAGTGGTACTGATCTCTACGATTTTCTTCAGCACTTTTGGAATAGAAAACTGGAAAATCCTTGCACGCATCTGGGCGGTCATTCCGGTACTTAATGGAATCGTATTTCTGACTTCCCCGATCTATTCCCTGCATGAAGAAGGAGAGAAAGGACTTTCTATTAAAGAACTCTGCTCCATGAAGATATTCTGGGTCGTTATGCTGATGATGACCTGTGCAGTCTGTGGATTTTCTGTTGGAATTATGTGGCCGGGAACATTCAGCATTGCATCGGCATCCATCAGAGGTGGAGGTACGGCAATGTTTGCATTGCTTGCTCTTGCAGGAGATCTTGGCTGCTCCGGTGGTCCGACACTTGCAGGTTTTGTATCCAGCAGTGTGGGGAATAATCTGAGAATGGGAATTCTTGCGGCAATCGTATTCCCGGTGCTTTTACTTATGGGAATTCAGATATGTAAAAAGAGTCAGGAGAACTGAATAAAAGAGAAGCGTACATTATAAATGAATATGGAAAAAGGTCTGGACCTTTGAGAATGATACAGTTCCATGCTGCGTAAACAGGCAGAGAAAAACTGTAAATATTCCCGATGGTACAGACCTTTTTGCTTTATAGGACATTACTGCATAGATATATTATTTCATGGAATCAATGGCTTTTTGTGCATGCTCCACATACATCCTGCGTATTCCAGGATATTCACCCAGTCCTTTGATGATCGGACAGACTTCAAATCCGGCATTTTCAAACTGACATACCCAGGAATCCGGAGAATCACCAGCCATATCATTGTGTGCATGATCGCCTGCTACGATCATAAAAGGTGTTACATAGATTTTGGATGGCTGGAAAGATGTTACTTCTTTTACCAGATCATGGATGGTTGGATCAACTTCGACGGTTCCGATAAAAACATTGGCGTGGGCGGACTCTTTGAATTTCTGATCAAGTCCTGCATACACGGTGTTTACCTGATGGGTTGTTCCATGTCCCATGAATACAAGAGCTTCTGTTTCTTTCAGATCAGAAAATTCTGTTGTTACTGCGTTGATTGCCTGTGATTCATCTTTCGAATCTGCAAGAAGAGGAGTTCCAAATGCGATTTTGTCAAAAGATTCTTTATAAGAAAGAATTTCTTCTTTCATAATATTATTCTCGATACCGTCCAGGATATGGGTCGGCTGAACAACCACCTCTCGGATTCCGTCTGTGATCATTTGTTCAAGAGCTTCCTTTACAGTCGGAACCGTATAGTTATCTCTTTTTTTCAGAATTGAGATGATAAATTTACTGGTCCATGCACGATAGATTCGATGATCCTGAAAAGCGTTTCTAATGTCCTGTTCAATCTTCTCTATAGTGGCTTTTCGGGAGGCTTCATAGCTGGTTCCGAAGCTCACGACCAGAATCGCTTTATCTGTCTGCTGATTCATAAAAAGTATTCTCCTAAATATTTATTTTTCGCGTATAAATGAATTATACAATACCGCGAAAAGTTCAAATTTTTTCCAAAAACCTATTGACATTTCGGGTAAAAAGGAATAACATACTAAACATATCAAAGAGGTATGTTAATAAAAAACAGACACGAATAAATAAGTAAAAAGAAAGGCGGTAAACACCATGGCAAACATTTATAAAGGAACACTTGGACTGATCGGAAACACTCCACTTGTAGAAGTAACAAATGTAGAGAAGGAACTTGGACTGGAAGCTACAATACTTGTGAAACTGGAATATTTCAATCCGGCAGGAAGTGTAAAAGACAGAATTGCAAAAGCAATGATCGAAGATGCAGAAGCCAGGGGACTTCTGAAAGAAGGCGCTGTAATCATTGAGCCTACATCTGGAAATACAGGTATTGGTCTTGCTTCTATCGCGGCAGCCAAAGGCTACAGAATCATTCTTACCATGCCAGAGACTATGAGCATTGAACGTAGAAACATCCTGAAAGCTTATGGTGCTGAACTGGTTCTGACAGAAGGTGCAAAAGGAATGAAGGGTGCTATCGCAAAAGCAGATGAACTTGCAAAAGAAATTCCAAACAGCTACATCCCGGGACAGTTTGTAAATCCGGCAAACCCGGCTGCACATAAAGCTACTACAGGTCCTGAAATCTGGAAAGATACAGACGGAAAGGTAGACATCTTCGTAGCTGGTGTCGGCACAGGCGGAACACTTACAGGAACAGGAGAATACCTGAAAGAGCAGAACCCGGATATTAAGATCGTAGCAGTAGAACCTGCAACTTCCCCGGTTCTTTCCGAAGGAAAAGGCGGCCCGCATAAGATTCAGGGTATCGGAGCAGGATTCGTTCCGGAAGTCCTGAACACACAGATTTATGACGAGATCATGCCAATCGACAATGAAGTATGCTTCACAACAGCAAAACTTCTTGCCAAGAAAGAAGGCGTTCTCGTAGGCATTTCCTCAGGAGCAGCTCTCTACGCAGCAATCGAACTTGCTAAACGTCCGGAAAACAAAGGAAAGACTATCGTAGCACTTCTTCCGGATACTGGTGACAGATATTACTCAACAGCGTTATTTACAGAGTAAGAAATTTCATAATTTCATATACAATAGACTACCGGAAGGAAGAGAAATCTTCCTTCCCCCACAAAAATCAAAAAACAGAAAAGAGGATCAGATTCATGGGTGAAAAATCACAAGAGAAAACAGAAAATTCAAATTTGAAACACTTCAGCTTCACGTAGGACAGGAACAGCCGGATCCGGTTACTGACGCAAGAGCCGTTCCAATCTACCAGACTTCTTCTTATGTATTCCGTAACTGCGATCATGCAGCAGCTCGTTTCGGACTGGCAGATGCAGGTAACATCTATGGTCGTCTGACAAACCCGACAGAAGATGTTTTTTGAAAAAAGAATTGCAGCTCTTGAAGGTGGTACAGCTGCACTTGCAGTAGCTTCCGGTGCAGCAGCAATTACATATACAATCGAAAACCTTGCACAGAATGGAGATCATATCGTAGCAGCAAAGAATATCTACGGTGGAACAACAAACCTTCTGGAGCATACACTTCCGGCATACGGAATCACAACAACATTTGTTGATATCTTCAATCTTGAAGAGGTAGAGAATGCAATCCAGGACAACACCAAAGCACTTTACATCGAGACTCTTGGAAATCCGAACTCTGACGTTGTTGACGTTGAGGCATGTGCTGAGATCGCACACAGACATCAGATTCCGCTTGTTGTAGATAATACATTTGCAACACCATACCTTGTAAGACCGATCGAATACGGTGCTGATATCGTTGTTCATTCTGCAACAAAATTCATCGGTGGACATGGAACAACAATCGGTGGTGTCATCGTTGAAGGTGGTAAATTTGACTGGGAAGCTTCCGGTAAGTTCCCGTCTCTGACAGAGCCAAACCCGAGTTATCATGGAATCAGCTTTACAAAAGCATGCGGACCGGCTGCATTTGTTACAAAGATCCGTGCAATCCTTCTTCGTGATACAGGAGCAACTATTTCTCCAGTAAGCTCATTCATCTTCCTGCAGGGACTTGAAACACTGTCTCTTCGTGTAGAACGTCACGTAGAAAATGCTCTTAAAGTTGTTCAGTATCTGAATAATCATCCGCAGGTAGAAAAGTTCATCATCCGTCTGTAACAGATGATGAAAGCCAGAAGGCACTGTATGCAAAATACTTCCCGAATGGTGGTGGATCTATCTTCACATTCGAAATCAAGGGAGATGCACAGACAGCCAAAGACTTCATCGACAACCTCGAACTGTTCTCTCTGCTTGCAAACGTAGCAGATGTTAAATCACTGGTTATCCATCCTGCAACCACCACACACAGCCAGTGCACAGAAGAAGAGCTTCTGGATCAGGGTATCAAACCGAACACAATCCGTCTTTCCATCGGAACAGAAAACATCGATGATATCATTCAGGATCTGGACGAAGCTTTCAAAGCAATCCAGTAATTGAAATTCTGTAAAAAACCAGATATGGTCTCACTGCGTTGGTGGATCTGGCTGCTCAGCCGTCCACCACACCGGTAGCCCTGAAAACCATTGCTGAGAGAAATGACATTTCTCTCCAGTTTCTGGAACACATATTTGCCTCGTTCCGCAGAACAGGCATAGTAAAAAGTGTCAAAGGCTCCCAGGAGGATATAATCTGGCAAAAGCTGCTGACGAGATTACGGTTGCATCTGTGGTGGAAGCACTGGAAGGCAGTTACCACCTTGAAGATGAGGATGTTCTGGCGGAAAACAGTTATAAAGGAATCTCTGACACGATTCAGAAACTGGTGGTGGATTCCGTCAACCAGGAACTCGATCAGATTCTGTCAAATTTAACTTTGGCACAAATGAGCGGATATTATTCCGATCACTATGATAAACAGGAAATGTACTATATCTGAATATTACCGGGGGTTAGAGACACAGGGCTGTCCTGACTTCCGGTTCTTTTTTACTGAGATCTGTCGAAGGAAGGCAGAGAGAGGAAATACATATGTCAATCAAAAAGATCGCAGAAAAAGCAGGAGTATCTATATCAACCGTATCACGTATCCTGAACCGGCCGGATTACAAATGTTCAGTGCCTGGCCTCAGAGAAAAGTCTGGTCAATTGCCATGGAAATGAATTATGTTCCAAATGAGGCGGCACGTAACCTGAAAAAGGGAACACAGGCAAAAGAAAGCAAAATCTGGTATATCAATGTCCTTATGACACGTACAGATGAATCCAGAACAGATCCTTTTTTTACAGAATTGCTCAGGGTTGTAGAAAGTGAGATACATGAACATAACTGTATTTTATCAAAAGTCTGGTATATGCCGCTTTTTCTGATGATCGAAAATGCAGAAGAGAAAATCTTGACCAGATCATTCAGCGAATGTATACTGAGACAGAAGAAAATAAAGACGGACTGATCATCATTGGACGCTGTAATCCGCTTGCTTTGAAGAAACTGAATCAGAAATACAGAAGTGTTGTATCTGTTAATCGAAATTCTACAAATTATGAAGTTGATGAGGTTTTGTGCGATGGAAAGAAAATTGCACAGATGGCAGTTGAACATTTGATCTCGCTTGGTCATAGAAACATCGGATATGTAGGCGGCTGCAGAAATGAAGATCGTTATGTTGGTTATCTGGATACGTTGAAGAAAAATAACCTGGATGTCATACCGGAGTATGTAGTAGAAACAGATCAGACAGAGAGAGAAGGCTATGAGGCAATGGAGAAGCTTTTGAAATCTGAGGACTGCCCGACTGGCATTTACTGCGCAAATGATATCACGGCTGTGGGTATACTGAAATATCTCAGAAAGTGCAGAAATCTGTATTTTACTCCATCCATTATAGCCAGTGACGATATTGAAGAAGCGCAATTTACCAAACCAATGCTGACGACAGTTGGTCTTCCAAAAGAAGAAATGGGACGATTTGCCCTGTATCTGCTTCTGGACAGAATGAAAGGCGGCCATTCGGGAGTAGTCCGAATGGAACTATCCGGGAAACTGCTGGTAAGAAACAGCTGCTCTCATGTTTCGGAGAGCTTCTGGAGTGATTACTGTATATAAGAAAAGTATAAGGAAGATTGATATGTGTATTAGAACAATTGAAGAGTTACAGGAAGATACAAGAGAAAAGCAGATCATAGATATCCGTGATGCCGCGGATTTTGAGAAGGAGACTTATCCTGGTGCGGTCAATATTTACTGGGAGGAATTGGCAGCGCATATGGATGAAATACGTAAAGACTGTCCGGTTTACCTGCTTTGTTATACCGGTCAGAAGAGTGAAGAAATCGCAGAAGAGCTGACAGAACAGGGATATGAAATCTACAGCATCAAAAATGGCTATCGTGCATGGCTTAAGATGAAGCTCAGCAAAATGATGGCTGACCACAATGCAGCGGAACAGCGTACAAAGGACATTGAACGAAGCATTATCAAGAAATTCCGCAAACCTATCTGGAGACGGTTTACGAAGGCAATCAGAGAATATGAACTGGTGCAGGATGGTGATAAAATTGCAGTCTGCATTTCTGGTGGAAAAGATTCCATGTTGATGGCAAAGTTGTTTCAGGAGCTTTCCCGTCATGGAAAAAGAATTTTGAAGTTGTCTTTCTTGTAATGAATCCGGGATACAATGAGATCAACTATCAGACGATCAAAGATAATGCACAGATCCTGAATGTTCCGATCACAGTATTTGAGTCGGATATCTTTAATATTGTAGCATTTGAGGAACAGTCACCGTGTTATCTCTGTGCTCGTATGAGAAGAGGTTATCTATACAGCAAAGCAAAGGAACTGGCTGCAATAAGATTGCGTTAGGGCATCACTATGACGATGTTATTGAAACGATCCTGATGGGAATGCTTTACGGTGCACAGGTACAGACGATGATGCCGAAGCTTCACAGTACAAACTTGAGGGAATGGAACTGATTCGCCCGCTGTATCTGATCCGTGAGGCGGATATCATTCACTGGGCGAACTACAATGACCTTCATTTTATTCAGTGTGCGTGTCGTTTTACGGAGCATTGTGCTTCCTGTGGTGGTACGGAAAAAGGTTCCAAGCGTGCAGAGATCAAGGAATTGATTCACGAACTCGCTCAGAAAGATCCGGTAATTGAGTATAATATTTTCCGAAGTGTTGAGAATGTAAATCTGAATACAGTCATTGGGTATAAACAGGATGGTGTGAGACATAATTTCCTTGATACTTACGATGATGTGAAATAGCTTCCGGCAGGATTGCAGCTGTTATCATAAATGATGGCAGCTGTTTTTTTTATATGCCTGTGCAAACGTTTCTTATAAACATATTTAAAAACTATGTTTATTGGTATATAATGCCATTAACGTAAAACATACCAATCACATATGTTAACGAAATAATCATCCAACGGGAGTGGAATAAATGATAAAAAAGAAATTCAGAAACATCTGCCTGGTATCAGTACTTGGAATAGCTGTATTTGCCGGCGTCTGTTCCTACGATGCCGGTGCAGGTTCAAACATACATATCATCAATGTTTCTTATGATCCGACAAGAGAACTTACGAGTCCTATAATGAGATTTTTAAGGAACACTGGAAAGAAAAAACAGGACAGGATGTTGATGTGATCCAGTCACATGGAGGCTCCGGCAAACAGGCACTGGAAGTGATCAACGGCCTGCAGGCAGATGTAGTGACACTTGCACTTGATTATGATATTGATGCAATCGAAAATGCCGGCATGATTCAGAGTGGATGGAAGGAAGAACTTCCTGATGACAGTGCTCCGTACACATCTACGATCGTATTTCTGGTACGGAAAGGAAATCCAAAGAATATCCAGGACTGGGATGACCTCATCCGAGACGATGTCGATGTGATCACTCCAAACCCGAAGACATCCGGCGGTGCACGATGGAATTATCTGGCAGCCTGGGCTTATGCTCAGAAAATATATAATAATGATGAAGAGAAGATGGAAGCATTTATAAAGAAATTATACCAGAATGTTCTGGTACTGGATTCCGGAGCAAGAAGTGCTACGACCTCTTTTGTAGAAAACGGGCAGGGAGATGTGCTGATTGCCTGGGAAAATGAAGCATTTCTTTCTGTAAAAGATGATCCGGATGAATTTGAGATCATTGCTCCGAGTATCAGTGTTCTGGCTCAACCGTCGGTAGCTGTTGTGGATGAGGTCGCAGAGAATCGTGGTACAGAAGAAGTTTCCAGGGAATATCTGAATTATCTGTATTCTGATGACGCACAGAGAATTGCAGCTGAGAATTATTATCGTCCGGTCAATCAGGAAATTTTGGAGGAATACAGTGATGTTTTTGATCTGAATATGGAACTGAAGACGATTGATGATTTTGACGGCTGGCAGGAAGTGCAGCGGAAACATTTTGCAGATGGAGGAGTTTTTGACAGAATCTATGGAAACTAGAAGATGAGGAGTGGATATTATGAAAAAAAGCAAAAAAAGAGTGATACCGGGATTTGGACTGACGATGGGTGTGACAATCACTATGCTGAGCATTGTTGTTCTGATTCCACTGGCGTCACTTGTAATCTATTCTTCCAACTTGGGTTTAATGAATTTATTGAGGTTATAACCCGTAAAAGAATTTTATCCAGCTTTTATGTGAGTTTTATTACGGCTCTTGGAGCTTCTTTTGTAAATGCAGTGATGGGGCTGATCCTGGCATGGGTGCTGGTACGTTATGAATTTCCGGGAAAAAGGATCATGGATGGAATGATTGAGCTTCCATTTGCGCTTCCAACAGCAGTAGCAGGCATTTCTCTGACTTCCCTTACTTCGGATCAGGGATTGATTGGAAGTTTTTTTGCAAAGTTTGGAATTAAGATTGCCTATACAAAGCTTGGAATTACATTTGCACTGATCTTTGTGGGGATTCCTTTTGTAGCGAGAGCTGTTCAGCCGGTTCTTGAGAAACTGGATGGTTCTTATGAAGAAGCGGCAAGAGTTATGGGCGCAAAGCAGCTATATTTTTCGAAGAGTGATTCTTCCGGAACTTTTACCGCCACTTTTGACTGGAACCGGACTTGCATTTGGACGATGCCTGGGAGAATATGGAAGCGTAGTATTTATTGCAGGAAACAGACCGTATGAAACAGAGATCACACCATTGATCATTATGTCTGAATTACAGGAATTTGATTATAAAGTGCCACATCCATTGCACTGGTTATGCTGGTGGCTTCATTCCTGATTCTGTTTCTGATGAATCTGATGCAGGCACGCAATTCAAAAGACTGAGAGGAGGCAATGCGTGATGGGTAAGAAAAAGAATCAAAGCTGGTCAAATATCTGCTGATCGGAATCAGCATTCTCTTTCTTTTTGTTATGCTGGTGCTTCCTTTGATTGTAGTTGTAACGGAGGCATTGAAAAAAGGATGGCAGGTTTATGTGGAAGCGGTGACAGATTCTTTTACGATCGCTGCACTGATGCTGACGTTAAAAGCAACAGTCATTGCGGTATTATGTAACACTGTTTTGGGCTTATGTGCAGCCTGGGCAGTGACGCGATTTCAGTTTAAAGGGAAAAAATTTCTGATGACTCTGATCGATGTACCAGTCACGGTTTCGCCAATCATTGCAGGTCTGATCTATCTTCTTGTATTTGGAAAACAGAGCATTCTTTACCCGTATCTGCAAAAAGCAAATATCCAGATTGTATTTGCTGTTCCGGGAATCATTCTGGCGACTGTATTTGTAACATTTCCATTTGTTTTTCGTGAACTGCTTCCAGTACTGGAGTCGATTGGAACGGATGAGGAAGAAGCAGCAGCACTTATGGGAGCAAAAGGATGGACGATTTTTCAAAAATAACATTTCCACATATCAAATGGGCGCTGTTGTATGGAATCGTACTCTGTACTGCAAGAGCCATGGGGGAATTTGGCGCAGTATCTGTACTGTCAGGTCATCTCAGGGGACTGACGAATACATTGCCGCTGCATGTAGAAATTTTATTTAATGAATTCCAGTATGTTCCGGCATTTGCTGTATCATCAATTCTGGTAATCATGGCAATTATTCTTCTGGTCATTCGAAGCATCATGGAGTATAAAGGCAAAAAAGAGGAGGAAGCATAATGTACGTGGAATTAAAAGATATCAATAAAACCTTTGGGGACTATAAAGCTTCAGATCATGTTTCCTTCGGGATTGAGAAAGGAAAACTGATCGGTCTGCTTGGACCAAGTGGAAGTGGAAAAACGACAATACTACGTATGATTGCGGGACTGGAACAGCCAGACAGCGGGAGATCATTATTGACGGAAAAGTAGTGAATGATATACCGGCAAGCGAACGTGGAATAGGATTTGTATTTCAAAGTTATGCGTTATTTCGTTACATGACAGTTTATGACAATATTGCATTTGGTCTGAAAGTACAGAAAGCGGATAAAACCTATATTAAAAAAAGAGTAACGGAATTGATTGAACTGATCGGACTGAAAGGATTGAAAAAAGATATCCAAGTCAACTTTCCGGTGGTCAGAGACAGAGAGTGGCTTTTGCGAGAGCTCTTGCACCAAATCCGCAGCTTCTTCTGTTGGATGAGCCGTTTGCAGCGATTGATGCAAAATCCGACAGGAACTTCGTACGTGGTTGAAGGATATGATTGAAAAACTTGGGATCACCAGTATTTTTGTTACGCATGACCAGGATGAGGCAATTGAAGTGGCAGATGAGATCATTATTACAAACCGGGGACATATTGAACAGAAAGGCAGCCCGGTAGAGGTATATCAGAGTCCTGAAACTGCTTTTAGTGCGTCTTTTTTGGACAGGCGGCTACAGTCAGGATTATCATGTCTTCAATTACTTTGAAGATATTCCGGGTGCAGAATATGCAATTGTACGTCCTGAGTTTGTAAAGGTGACCAGAAAAAATGAAGTACAGAAATACAAAAGTTCTGCATCGGAAGCAGATGTTGAACGTGTGGCCTTCAGAGGCAGTTATTTTGAACTTCAGCTGAAACTTGGAGAAGTTGTGCTGTCTGCAAGAAGAGGACTGGATGAACCCCTGGTCCGTCAGGGAGAAAAAGTGGATGTGTTTGTACAGCGGCTTTTTGTAATAAAAGAAAACAAAGTATATGCACTGGAGAACAGCTCTGCAAGAGAAGATTATCTTGTAATCTGATGATTGACACTTGTTTTCCCTATACCTTGTGGTATAATAGGTTTATGGAGGGGATTTCATGAAGATATCAACGAGAGGACGTTATGCGATCCGCGTTATGCTGGATCTTGCAGAACATAATAATGGAGAGTATATTCCATTAATGGACATTGCGAAAAGACAGGAGATTTCTGAGAAATATCTCGAGTCCATTGTTTCTGTCTTGAGCAAACAGAAATTTGTCAAAGCGCTTCGAGGAAAAGGTGGAGGGTATCGCCTGGTCAGGACTCCTGCTGAATATACGATCGGAAGTATCCTGCGTATTACGGAAGGTTCAATGGCACCGGTTGCCTGTCTGGATGATCATCCGAATCAGTGCGAGAGAGCGTCATCCTGCAAAACACTGCAGATGTGGGAAGGTTTCTATAAGCTGCTCAATGAATATTTTGACGGAATTACTTTGGAAGACCTTCTGGAGCAGAGCACAGATACAGGAGACTATGTAATCTGATGAATAGCGCGGAACAAAGGCAGATCAGAATAAGTAAAATAGCTGTCGGATCAAGAGAACAGAACTGTCAGAAGTACAGTGGCTGTTCTTTTTTCTGCGGAATAAGTTTAAAATTGTAATTTATAGAAAAAATGGAAAAAAGCATACATTACCTATTGACATGGTATGTTTATAGGTATATAGTAATACCAACACAAATGAAAAGAAAAAAGGAGCACAGGAATGAAAGAATACGGTTTTAATACAACTTTGCTTCATGGGACAGAGGGTAACAATCCTCACGGTGCGACACAGGTACCGATCTACCAGCCAGTGCATTCCGTCATGATACAGCTGAGGAACTTGAGAAAATCTTTTCAAATAAAATGGCTGGGTATTCTTACACAAGAATCAACAACCCGACGATAGAATCTTTTGAAAAAAGGATGGCAAAGCTTGAAGGCGGGATTGGAAGTGTGGCGTGTTCTTCCGGCATGGCGGCACTTAGCATGGCTCTTATGAATGTCCTTCAGAGAGGAGACCATGTTGTTGCAGCAGCTGGCTTATATGGAGGAACTGTGGAACTTCTGGATGAGCTGAAAGTATATGGTGTTACGACAACTTATGTAAAAGTCAATACACCGCAGGCTTTTGAGGCGGAAATCACCCCTGAGACCAGAGCTGTTTTGCTGAGACAATCGGAAATCCGAAACTGGATGTCACGGATATTCAGGGAGTTGCAGAAATTGCACATAAATATGGAATTCCATTTCTTGTGGATAATACAGTAGCGACACCTTATCTGATCAATCCATTGAAACTTGGAGCAGATGTAGTTATTCATTCCTCTTCTAAATATATCAATGGAAGCAGTGATGCAATCAGTGGTATACTGATAAGCGGCGGAAGTTTAAATGGGATGCAGATAAATATCCAGGAATGAAAGAATTCAAAAGTTTGGACCTTTTGCTTATCTTGCTAAATTGCGAAACGGATTGTTTCGAAGCATGGGAGCCTGTCTGGCACCACAGAATGCTTTTCTCAATAATCTGGGACTTGAGACACTTGGTCTTCGAATGCAACGCCACTGTAGTAACGCCATGGAGCTGGCGGAGTTTCTGAATGGATTAGGACACGGCATTACGGTTTCCTATCCGGGACTTAAGGAACATCCATATCATGAGATTGCGGCAAAACAGTTCCATGGTGGATTTGGAGCAATCATTACATTAAGAACAGAAAGCAAAGAAAGAGCTTTTCAGATATTAAATGAATTGAAAATTCCATGGCTGGTTTCCAATATTGGAGATACCAAGACACTAGTGATTCATCCATCGAGTACGATAGCAGCTCATTTGTCACAGGAGGAAAAAGAACTCTCAGGAGTTTATGATGATATGATTCGAATCAGTGTCGGAATTGAAGATATAGAAGATTTGAAAGAAGATTTCAAAAGAGTAATAGAAGGAGATGACGAAAATGGCAAAAGTTGATTACGCAACCTTAAAAAAAGGCGGATTTATGCGCCAGAAACAGAAAAATAATTTTTCACTCAGACTTGCCTGCGTTGGTGGAGCTCTTACGGCAGAGAACCTCAAAAAGATTGCGGAAGTTGCAGAAAAATACGGAGATGGATATGTTCATCTGACTTCCAGACAGGGAGTTGAGATTCCTTTTATTAAATTAGACGATATTGATGATGTAACAGCAGATCTTGCCAAGGTGGATGTCGTCCGGGTGTCTGTGGACCGAGGGTACGCACAGTAACAGCCTGTCAGGGCAATGCAGTCTGTCCAAGTGGAAATATCAACAGCTATGACATCGCAGTAAAATTAAACGAAAGATATTTTGGACGAGAACTTCCTCACAAGTTTAAATTTGGTGTGACGGGATGTCAGAACAACTGCCTCAAAGCAGAAGAAAATGATGTTGGAATCAAGGGAGCAGCACAGATCAGCTGGAAAGAAGATACCTGTATTCATTGTGGTGTCTGCGAAAAGGCATGTCGTGAAGAAGCAATTTCTTTCCAGGATGATAACTGATCATCGATAATGAAAAATGCAACTATTGTGGCAGATGTGCAAAATCCTGTCCGGTAGATGCATGGGATGTAAATGAGGCATTTCTTGTATCGTTTGGTGGTACTTTTGGAAATCATATCAGTAAGGGAAGAGAATTCCTTCCACTGATCACTTCTGAAGAGCAGCTGTTCCGTGTGACAGATGCAGCCATCCAGTTTTTTGCAGATCATGCAAATGCAGGAGAGCGATTCAAATTTACAATTGATCGAGTTGGAGAAGAAAAACTGTACGAAGTACTGAAAGGAGCTTATGATGGCTGATTATAAAATTGATGATACCGTAGATATTACGGATGTTGTATGTCCGGTAACATTTGTAAAAGCAAAGGTTGCGCTGGAGGAACTTGATGACGGACAGATTCTTGCTGTTCGTATGAATAATGGAGAACCGGTACAGAATGTTCCGAGAAGTATTAAAGAAGAAGGACATCAGATTCTGAAACTGGAAGACAATGGGGATGATACATTTACCCTAATCGTTAAGAAAGTAGAGGATGAATGATATGGCACTCAGAATCAATGCAGAGAATTTCGAAGAAAAGTGTTAAAAGCAGATAAGCCGGTCCTCGTTGATTTTTACTCTGATACCTGTATTCCATGCAAACAGATGGCAGGAATACTTGGGGATATCGAAGATGAACATGAGGATACTGTTTATATTTACAAAGTGAACGTAAATTATGATAAGGCACTTGCTGAGCAATATAAGGTTATGTCTGTTCCGACGGTGATCTGTTTTGTGAACGGAGAACAGAAGGGGAAAGTAGTCGGACTGAAAGAACAGGAAGAAGTAGAAGCACTGTTTGAAGAGTTTATTTGATAATTTGACATGTGCGTGATCAAATATATAAAAGGAGAATAATCATTATGTTTATCAAAGTAGCAGGAGAAAAGAAAGAATATCCGGAAGGACTTACAGTTAAAGAACTGATTGAGAAAGAGGATGTAGAAACACCACAGTATGTTACAGTAACTATCAATGATGAATTCGTAGAAAGTGGAGCTTTTGAATCCACAGAAGTGAAAGACGGTGATGAAATCGAATTCCTGTACTTCATGGGAGGAGGAGCAAGATAATGGCATTTACGAATGAACAGTTAGAGCGTTATTCCCGTCATATCATCCTCAAAGAGGTTGGTGCCAAAGGACAGAAAAAACTCCTGAACGCCAGTGTACTGATTATTGGGGCAGGTGGACTTGGAGCACCGGCAGCTATGTATCTGGCGGCAGCAGGTGTAGGAACGATCGGAATTGCCGATGCGGATGAAGTTGATCTTTCCAATCTTCAGAGACAGGTTATCCATACAACAGCAGACCTTGGAAAAGCAAAAGTAAAGTCGGCAAAAGAAACCATGCAGGCAATCAATCCGGATGTCAAAGTAAATACATACCGCAAGTTCATCACATCCGAGAATATCATGGATATCATCAAAGATTACGACTTTATTATTGACGGAACCGATAACTTTCCGGCAAATTCCTGATCAATGATGCCTGTGTCATGTCACAGAAACCATTCTCTCATGCAGGAATCATCCGTTTCAAAGGCCAGCTTATGACCTATGTTCCAGGAGAAGGACCATGTTATAGATGTGTATTTAAGATCCGCCGCCGAAGGATGCTGTACCGACCTGTAAGCAGGCAGGAGTCATCGGAGCATGGCAGGGTTATTGGAAGTCTTCAGGCGATGGAAGCTATCAAGTACATTATCGGAAAAGGTGATCTTCTTACGGGAAGGCTTCTCACCTATGATGCTCTGACTATGACTTTCCGTACGGTGAAGCTTCCAAAGAATCATGAATGTCCGGTATGCGGTGACCACCCGACGATCACCAAACTGATTGATTACGAGCAGGCAGAATGCGATATGCATATGTAATGTAGCCTTACGTGTGCGAGATCAAATATTTCATCGAAGATACGCTCTCGCTGCCTTCGACTGGCAGCGGATACTAAGGGAGCAAAGAACACTTCCTAAGTACCGGCCGTCTCAGAGCATCTTCTCTCGAAATATTTATCTGCACACTGTGGATATGCAGAGATAACAATTGCACTAAGAGATATATTACAATGCTTTCGGAGCAGAATTTTGATAGCCATTAGCTGATACATTGAGCTGAAATTGGCGAAGCTGACCGTGTGGAGCTAAATTCAAGTGTACAGATAAACAAATTCATAAGAAGATGCTCTGAGATGGTCGGTACTTAGTGACCGTATTGTGGTCACTTATGTACGCTACCAATCGAAGGCAGCGGGAGCGTATCTTCGGTGAATTGTTTATCATGTACACGCAGTTATTAGAGGAACTTTATTATTGAAATTATATTTAAAAAAATACACACTACAAACACCATCCTAGAGCACTGCACCGCCGGCCTCCCAAATGAATCCTGCGGCCTCCTTGCAGGAACAGAAGAAGACGAAGAGATCACCGTCACGAAGGTCTATCTCCTCACAAATGTGGATGCCAGCAGAGAACATTTTTCCATGGATCCCAAAGAGCAGCTTGCAGCCCTCAAAGATGCCAGAGCAAACGGATACAAGATCATCGGAAACTTCCATTCCCATCCGGAATCCCCATCCCGCCCATCCGAAGAAGACAAACGCCTGGCATTTGACCCGACCATTGAATACCTTATCCTTTCCCTTATGGAGGAAGGAAATCCGGTACTCAAAGCATTCGGAATCGACAAAGAAAAAAATGTCACGATTCACGAGATCGAGATCACAGAATAAAGTAAGGAAGAAAAAAACATGAGCAAACCCTTACAGGTAAAACACTTACATACAGATGTCCTGATCATAGGCGGCGGAACTGCAGGCTGTTATGCCGCACTCACAATCAGCAGAAACTCTGGACTTAACATTCTTGTTGCAGAAAAGGCAAATATCAAACGAAGCGGCTGTCTTGCAGCAGGTGTCAACGCGATCAACGCCTATATTGTAAAAGGCCGCCGACCACAGGACTACGTAGATTACGCAACTAAAGATGCGGCAGGAATCGTCAGAAACGACCTCCTTCTGACAGCCGCAGAAGAATTTAACGAAGTAACGGCAGATATGGAAAAACTTGGTCTCGTGATCCTTAAAGATGAAAACGGAGACTATGTGGCAAGAGGAAACCGTAACATTAAGATCAATGGCGAAAACTTAAACCACTTCTTGCGGATGCCGTATATAAAAGTGAAAACGTAGATGTTCTCAACTACGTAAACATCACAGACCTTCTTACGGAAATGGAAGAGTCTACGGAGCTGTCGGTTTTTCCATCATGGAAGAAACTGCCTATGTGATCCATGCGAAAGCCGTTCTAATCGCAACAGGCGGAGCTGCCGGTCTCTACAAACCAAACAATCCGGGATTTTCCAGGCATAAGATGTGGTATCCTCCATTTAATACAGGAGCCGGATACACAATGGGAATCCGTTCCGGTGCAGAAATGACAACCTTTGAGATGCGTTTTATCGCACTTCGCTGTAAAGATACGATTGCTCCGACAGGAACCATCGCACAGGGCGTGCAGGCAAAGCAGGTCAACTCCAAAGGCGAAGTCTACGAGCATATTTATGGTCTGACTACCAGTCAGCGTGTGTATGGAACCGTCAAAGAAAACCAGCTTGGTCATGGCCCGTGTTACCTTAAGACTTCCGGTATCACATCCGAACAGGATCAGGATCTTCTCAAAGCATACCTGAACATGGCACCGAGCCAGACTCTCAAATGGATCGAGAGCGGCAAGATGCCGAGCGAACAGGACGTAGAGATCCAAGGAACAGAACCGTACATCGTAGGTGGTCATACAGCCAGTGGATTCTGGGTAGATACCAGAAGAGAGACTACCATCCACGGACTTATGCAGCCGGTGATGTGGCAGGCGGATGTCCTCAGAAATATGTAACCGGTGCTCTGGCAGAGGGCAAGATCGCCTCTCTCGCAATCATCGAACAGTTAAAAGACGATCACAGTGAAGAAACATCCGAAATCGAAAAACAGGCACAGATGATCCTTGCTGACTACGAAAAGATCCGCAATGGAGAAAACGGTCTGTTTACCATCGACGAACTGGAAGAAGCCATGCAGAAAGTCATGGACGAATATGCAGGTGGAATCGCCAGCAACTATCAGTCAATGAGAAACAGTTAAATCTTGCAGAAGAAAAAATTACAAGATTAAGTGAACTGGCAGATCAGGTCGGTGCAGAAGATATGCATGAACTTCTTTTTGCATACGAATTGAAAGAAAGACTTCTTGTCTGTCAGGTGCTGATCGAGCATCTTAAGAATAGAAAAGAAACCAGATGGCATTCTTTCAATGAGAATCTAGATTATCCGGAAACAGACCAGAAGTTTGAAAAATATGTAAATTCCAGAATGGAAGACGGAAAGATCCGTATTCTGTTCCGGGATCTGGTAAAGGGGGATACTTATGAGCATACGAATTCGTGAAGAGCGATGTGTCGGCTGCGGTAAATGTCAGGAAGTATGTCCTGGTACCTGATTCAGATCATAGACAGAAAAGCAGTCATGAAATACCCGAAAAACTGCTGGGGCTGCGTTTCCTGCGTAAAAGAATGTAAGGCAGGAGCCATTGAATTTTATCTTGGCGCAGATATCGGTGGTATGGGTGGAACATGAATGTTACCCAGAAAGGTGATCTCCTCAACTGGAACATCACCAGATCTGACGGCAGTGAACTGGTCATCAGCGTTGACCGGCGAAATTCCAATAAATATTAGTACAGGAGTAGAACTATGAGCGGATTATCACATTTAGATGAACTGGAAGCAGAAGCAATATATATTATCCGGGAAGTGGCAGCAGAATGCGAAAAACCTGTTATGCTTTATTCCATTGGAAAAGACAGCTCAGTGATGCTTCATCTCGCACTGAAAGCCTTTTATCCGGAAAAACCACCTTCCCGTTTTACATGTAAATACAACCTGGAAATTCAAGGAAATGATCGAGTTTCGTGACAAGACAGCAAAAGATCTTGGAATCGAAATGCTGGAATATATCAATGAGGACGGTGTGAAGCAGGGAATCAACCCATTGACAACGGATCCGCTTATACTGATATCATGAAAACACAGGCTCTGAAGCAGGCCCTCAACAAATACGGATTTACCGCAGCATTCGGAGGCGGCCGTCGTGATGAGGAAAAGAGCCGTGCCAAAGAGAGGATCTTTTCTTTTCGTAATGAAAACCACGCCTGGGATCCGAAGAACCAGAGACCGGAGATGTGGAAACTTTACAATACAGAGATCAACAAAGGCGAGAGTATCCGTGTTTTCCCAATCTCCAACTGGACAGAGAAAGATATCTGGCAGTACATAAAAAGAGAAAACATTCCGATCGTGCCGCTTTACTTTGCAAAAGAGCGTCCGGTAGTTTATCGTGACGGCAACATCATTATGGTAGATGATGACCGTATGCGTCTGAAATCTGGCGAGAAACCGGAAATGAAAAAGTCCGTTTCCGTACCCTGGGCTGTTATCCACTGACTGGCGGTATCCTTTCTGATGCAGATACCCTTGATGCGATCATCGATGAGACATTAAGTTCTGTTGAATCTGAGAGAACCAGCCGAATCATTGATTCTGACGGCGGTGCAGCCAGCATGGAAAAGAGAAAGAGAGAGGGGTACTTCTAGATGAGTGGTTTACTGAAATTTATTACCTGCGGTAGTGTGGATGATGGAAAATCTACACTGATCGGACATATACTTTACGATTCTAAGCTGCTTTATGCAGACCAGGAAAAAGCCCTGATCCTTGACAGTAAGGTAGGATCCAGAGGCGGTGCGATCGACTATTCACTTCTTCTGGATGGTCTGATGGCAGAGAGAGAACAGGGCATCACTATTGATGTTGCCTATCGCTATTTTACAACAGATAAGAGAAGCTTCATCGTTGCAGATACACCGGGACATGAAGAATATACAAGAAACATGGCAGTTGGTGCTTCTTTTGCACAGCTTGCAATCATCCTTGTCGATGCAAAACAGGGTGTTCTGGTACAGACAAGACGCCACAGCCGTATCTGTGCCCTGATGGGAATCCATCACTTTGTATTTGCAGTCAACAAGATGGACCTTGTAGGCTACAGCGAAGAAAGATTCAATGAGATTGTAAAAGACATCAATGAACTTCAGAAAATCTTGGACTTCAGGATGTTGTGATCATCCGGTCAGTGCAACAGAAGGAGACAATGTAACTGTAAAATCTGAGAACATGCCTTGGTATACAGGCAAAACACTTTTGGATCATCTGGAAACAGTCGATGTGACAGAGACAGAGAGCGAAGCAGGATTCTACATGCCGGTTCAGAGAGTCTGCCGTCCTAACCACGAATTCCGTGGTTTTCAGGGACAGATTGAAAGTGGTAAGATCAAAGTCGGACAGACTATCACCACACTTCCAAGCAATGAGACTGCAACGGTAAAATCTCTTCTGAACGGAAGTACTTCCGTAGAGGAAGCAGTGACAGGACAGGCAGTAACGATCCAGCTTGATAAAGAAGTAGATGTCAGCCGAGGCTGCGTACTCACTGACCAGGCCCGGCTCTCCGTAGCAAAAAGCTTTACTGCAACACTTCTCTGGATGGATGACAGTAAGCTGACACTTGGAAAAGAGTATCTGGTCAAACTGGGAACCAAGAGAATTCCTGGATTCATCCGTAGCATTAAATATAAAATCGATGTCAATACAGGTGAACATATCTCAGCAGATCATATTGAGAAAAATGAGATTGCTCTGTGTGAGATCGAACTGGCTGAGAAGATCGTTCTTGACGAGTTTAAGAAACACAAGACACTTGGCGAGATGATTCTGATCGACCGCGTAAGCCATATGACATCTGCCTGTGGTGTGCTTGAAACAGTAGAAAATGACGGAGAGAAACCATATTTCCAGAAAGATGACATCAAAGTCGGTGGTTATGTATTTGAAGAATTTTATTTTAATCTTGAAAATGCGATGATGTCCAAAGCTGGTTCTGATAAGAAGACTTATCATGTCGGTGACGAAGTGCCGGCTGTTGGGGACAGCTTCAAATATCCAGAATATTTTGATATTCTTTCTGTAGAGGATGGCGCAGCAGTTTTGATCCGCGATGGCAAGGTGGAAGATATTCAGAAGATTGAAGACTATCGTTATGTGGGACTTCCGGTTGTAGATGAGAGAGGAATGGCATTGCTTGTGAAGAGCAGAGCGGATCTTGAAAAATTCCTTGCGGAAGCAAAAGAGGTTACGGTAGAGAAACGCTCTGAGGTACACAATAAATGGTTTAGATTTGAAACATACAGGAAGGTTGTTTGTACGGACAACTTTTGGGTAATTTAAGGGTACTTCCTTAATAGGTTTGTGTATTAAAAATTATAATAATACATAACGGTATAATAAACAGAATGATAAATTTTGTAAAAACACAATAAAAAAAGATTTAACCTCTTTTTATTGTGTTTTTGATTATCTGTGGTATATTTATTTCAGATAAAAAATAATTCATGCCGAGACAGGAGAGCATATTGGAAACAGTGGATCGCTGTTTTACTTGTGCTCATTTTTTTTGCAAAGAACAGTGGGGAAGGAACTTAAGATGGAACGTATATTCTGGGAGGCAGTAGAAGAAAACCCAATCATAGCAGCAGTGAAAAATATGGAAGATCTGGAGAAGTGTTGCAGCCTTTCAGATATACATGTGGTGTTTATTTTATTTGGAGATATCTGTTCTATTGCCGACATTGTACAAAAGGTTAAAGAAGCGGGTAAGATTGCGATGATCCATGTTGACCTGATCGGAGGATTAAGTACGAGAGAAATTGCTGTTGAATTTTTAAAGAATAATACAGAAGCTGATGGAATCATTACGACAAAGCCGGCATTGGTCCGAAAGGCCAGAGAACTTCTATGTATACGGTACTTCGTTATTTCCTTTTGGATTCGATGGCATACGAGAATATTCTTTCACAGCAGCACAGTGTACATCCTGATTTCATTGAAGTTCTTCCAGGTGCAATGCCAAAAGTTATACATAGACTGTGTGCTGAAATCAAAGTGCCTGTGATCGCCGGAGGTCTGATCACTGACAAAGAATCCGTGATGGGAGCCCTCACTGCTGGAGCGACAGCCGTCTCTTCAACCAATCATAAAGTGTGGAATTTGTAATTCAAATACACTTTTAAAAGGGAGGTTTTTATATGAACAAATATATTATGGCGCTGGATGCGGGGACAACCAGCAATCGTTGTATCTTATTTAACGAAAAAGGAGAAATGTGCAGCGTGGCACAGCGTGAATTTCACCAGTATTTTCCGAAGCCAGGCTGGGTAGAGCATGATGCGGATGAAATCTGGGCAAGCATGCTTGGTGTAGCAGTTGAAGCGATGAATATGATTGGAGCAGAGGCACGCGATATTGCGGCAATTGGTATTACGAATCAGCGTGAAACCGCAATTGTCTGGGATAAAAACACCGGTGATCCAATCTATCATGCAATCGTATGGCAGTGCCGCAGGACATCTGAGTATTGTGATTCTCTGAAAGCAAAGGGACTCACCGATAAATTCCGTATGAAGACCGGACTGGTGATCGATGCGTATTTTTCAGCAACTAAGGTAAAATGGATTCTGGATAATGTGCCGGGAGCCAGAGAAAAAGCAGAACGTGGAGACCTTCTTTTCGGAACAGTCGAAACCTGGCTGATCTGGAAACTGACCAAGGGTGCAGTACATGTTACAGATTATTCCAACGCATCCCGAACAATGTTGTTTAATATCAATACGCTGCAGTGGGATGATGAAATACTTGAAGAATTGAATATCCCCAAATCTATGCTTCCGACACCAAAACCGTCCAGTTGTATTTATGGTACGGCAGATCCTTCTTTCCTGGGAGGACCAATTCCGATTGCAGGAGCTGCAGGAGACCAGCAGTCTGCATTGTTCGGACAGACTTGTTTCCAGCCAGGCGAAGCAAAAAATACATATGGTACCGGCTGCTTTCTTCTGATGAATACGGGTGAGAAACCTGTTTTTTCCGAAAATGGCCTGGTTACGACAATTGCCTGGGGCCTGGATGGCAAAGTGAATTATGCGTTGGAAGGTTCGATTTTTGTTGCAGGAGCTGCAATCCAGTGGCTTCGAGATGAAATGCGTCTGATTGATTCTGCTGAGGATTCGGAATATATGGCAAAGAAAGTCAAAGATACAAATGGTTGTTATGTTGTGCCAGCTTTTACCGGGTTGGGAGCTCCACACTGGGATCAGTATGCGAGGGGGACGATCGTTGGAATTACCCGTGGGGTAAATAAATATCACATCATCCGTGCGACGCTGGACTCTCTTGCATATCAGGTAAATGATGTGCTACAGTCCATGAGAGCAGATTCCGGTATTCAACTGGCTTCACTTAAGGTAGATGGAGGAGCCAGTGCGAATGACTTTTTGATGCAGACGCAGGCAGATATCATTAACGCTCCGGTCAATCGTCCACGATGCGTAGAGACAACGGCCATGGGTGCTGCTTATCTGGCAGGGCTTGCTGTCAATACTGGACCAGCAGGAAGAAGTCCTTCAGAATTGGGCAATTGATAAGACCTTTATCCCAGAGATCACAGATGAAGCGCGAAGTAAACGCATTCGTGGATGGGAGAAGCAGTCAAATATGCTACGGATGGGCACGTGATGAAGAAAACTGATTACAAAAATAAAAATATATGATGGCATGAGAGAAGAGAGCCTGACATTAGATCCATGATACATGGGTTTATTTGTCGGGCTTTTTCTTATATAGAATTCAACAATGAGGAGGAAATAAAATGGAAAAATATGATGTGATCATTATTGGTGCTGGAGTTACCGGTACGGCAGTTGCAAGAGAACTGTCCCGTTATCAGATAAAAACCTGTGTACTGGAAAGAGAGGAAGATGTATGTTGTGGAACTTCCAAAGCAAACAGTGCGATCATCCATGCCGGTTACGATGCAGAACCGGGAACTTTGAAAGCAAAATTAAATGTAAGAGGAAATCTGCTGATTGGAGAACTGGCTGAAAAACTGGATTTTCCATTTAAACGGAATGGTTCACTTGTGCTATGTCTGGACGAAAAAGACTATCCAAATCTACAGAAGCTTTATGAAAAAGGAATTACAAATGGGGTAAAGAAGCTTCGGATTTTGAATCATGATGAAGTGCTGGAGATGGAACCAAATGTGTCTGAAAATGTGTACGCAGCTCTGTACGCGCCAACCGGTGGAATTGTGTGTCCGTTTAATATGACGATTGCTTTTGCGGAAAATGCCTGTGTCAATGGAGTGGAGTTTCGTTTTGATACAGAAGTATTAAACATTTCACGGATTTCTTCTGGTACAGAGAACTGGAAAATTGAAACAACTAGTGGTACTTATGAAACAAAATGTATTATTAATGCAGCTGGAGTCTATGCTGATCGTTTTCATAATATGGTCAGCGAAAAGAAAATTCATATTATACCACGTAAAGGTGAATACTGTCTCCTTGACAAAGTGCGGGCAGCCATGTGAGTCATACAGTTTTTGCACTCCCGGGAAAATTTGGCAAGGTGTTCTGGTTACGCCTACTGTTCATGGAAATCTGCTGATTGGTCCAACTGCACAGGATATTGAAAATAAAGAAGGAACAAATACAACAAGAGATGGGCTGGATCAGGTACTTATCAAATCCTCCAACAGCGTCAGAAATATTCCGACAAGACAGGTGATCACATCTTTTGCAGGTCTTCGAGCCCATGAAGACGGAGATGATTTTATTATTGGAGAAACGGAAAAAGATTTTATAGACTGTGCCGGAATTGAATCCCCGGGATTATCCAGTGCACCGGCAATCGGAGAAATGGTTGCAGATATTCTTAAGAAAAAATATGACCTGAAAGAAAAAGTAAACTTTGTATCAACAAGAAAAGGTATTGCTGACCTGAATGCAATGTCGCTTGAAGAGAGAAACGAATATATTCGTCGCAATCCGGCTTATGGAAATATTATTTGCCGATGTGAAATGGTAAGCGAAGGGGAAATTATTGATGCGATCAAAAGACCTGTTGGAGCCAGATCCCTTGATGGTGTCAAACGACGTACCAGAGCAGGATGGGACGATGTCAGGCAGGCTTCTGTTCACCGAGAACAATGGAAATTCTTGCGAGAGAACTTGAAACTCCAATTGGAAAAATTACAAAATGTGGCGGAGATTCCAGAATCATTGAAGGCGTAAATAAAGATTCATTTTAGGAGGGAAACAAATGAAAACATATGATATTGTAATCATTGGTGGTGGCCCGGCAGGATTGTCGGCAGCTGTTGCAGCACGAAAGAATGGAACAGAAAGTATTTTGATTCTTGAAAGAGACAAGGAACTCGGAGGAATTCTGAATCAGTGTATTCACAATGGATTTGGTCTTCATACATTTCAGGAAGAACTGACAGGACCGGAATATGCTGGACGTTTTATCACACAGGTTATTGAATTGGGAATAAAGTATAAATTACACACTATGGTCATGGATATCAGTGCTGACAAGGTTATAACAGCGATGAACCGTGAAGATGGAATGTTTCAGATCCAGGCAAAAGCAGTGATTCTTGCAATGGGATGCAGAGAACGTTCCCGGGGAGCACTTAATATTCCGGGATACCGTCCGGCAGGCATTTTTTCGGCAGGAACTGCACAGCGTCTTGTTAACATTGAGGGATATCTTCCAGGACGCAAAGTTGTGATTCTTGGATCAGGTGATATTGGTCTGATCATGGCAAGAAGAATGACTCTGGAAGGTGCAGAAGTACAAGTTGTTGCAGAACTGATGCCATATTCCGGCGGATTGAAGCGAAATATTGTACAGTGTCTGGATGATTTTGGAATTCCGCTGAAACTTAGCCATACTGTAATCGATATAAAAGGAAAAGAAAGAGTGGAAGGTATTACTCTTGCAGAAGTAGACAAGTCAGGTAAGCCAATTCCTGGAACAGAGGAAGAATATGAATGTGATACGCTGCTTCTTTCGGTTGGTTTGATTCCGGAAAATGAAATTTCACGTGGAATGGGAGTTGAACTGAATCCGGTCACTTCAGGCCCAAGGGTAAATGAAAGCCTGGAAACAAATATGGAAGGTGTTTTTGCATGTGGAAATGTACTTCATGTTCATGATCTGGTGGATTTTGTATCGGAAGAGGCTGCAGCTGCCGGACGGAATGCATCCATGTATGTTCGGAGAAAAGAGAATGCAGGTGAATCCTATAAAGATGCACGAGAAATACTTTGGTGCCAGAAGCAGGAGTAAGATATACGGTTCCTTCCGTGATTCGCATAGAACATATGGCAAAAGAGCTGACAGTTCGTTTCCGCGTCGGCGGAGTATATAAAAACTGTTATATCAGCTGTTATTTAGGTAAAGAGAGAATTATCCACAGAAAACGTCCGGTAGTGGCACCTGGTGAGATGGAACAGATTAAACTGACAAAAGAACAGCTGCTGGGATATCCATATGCAGATAAAATCACACTTAAAATTGAGGAGGCATAGAGTATGGAGACGAGAAATCTGACATGCATTGGCTGTCCAATGGGCTGCCCGCTTACAGTGAAAATAGAAAATGGAACCGTATTAAGTGTAGAAGGAAATACCTGTAAAAGAGGTGCAATATATGGAAAGAAGGAGGTAACAGATCCGACTCGTATTGTAACAACAACCGTTCACGTATCTGGTGGTGTTGAAAATATGGTATCTGTCAAAACACAGAGCGATATTCCAAAAGATAAAATTTTTGACTGTATTCATGCACTTAAAAATATTACTGTTTCTGCACCTGTGCATATCGGAGAGTGATTCTTAAAGACATTGCGCATACAGGTGTCGCCATCATCGCAACTAAAAATGTCGAGTAAATCCATTCAATTCCATTGACAATTCAGCATGAAAGTCTATCATAAAAACAATGTGTTTTCCTGAAAATCCACCTCAGACAGGGGTGGATTCGTTCAGGAAAGGGTATCATACATCAACAAAGGAGAATTACATATCATGACAATATCCATGATAGGCATCGATCATGACAGAGCGCCCGTAGATATCCGGGCTTTGTTTGCGTTTACAAAGAAAAATGCCGGTGAAGCAATGGAAAAACTCAAAGAGACAGCAGGAATCCATGGCTGTATCATACTTCAACCTGCAATCGTCTTGAAATTTGGCAAGCCACGAAGACGACCAGGAACTTCTCTTTACCAGTGTCTTTGCCAGCTTAAAAATATACAGGATGATTCTTATGAATCTTATTTTGTTTCAAGAACAGACCGTGAGGCTGCAGAACATCTTTTTATCTGGCAGGAGGACTGAAATCTCAGATTCTGGGTGAAGATCAGATCCTGACGCAGATTAAAGAAGCACTGAACTTGCAAGGGAACATTTTACGACAGATAGTACACTGGAAGTCCTTTTTCGCATGGCTGTTACAGCCGGAAAGAAAATCAAGACAGAAGCACCACTTGCACATGGAAATCCATCGGTTATCCATCAGGCGGTCAGTCACCTGAAAGAGCAGGGATATGATATGCATGGAAAAATCTGCATGGTGATCGGAAATGGTGAAATGGGAAAAGTTGCAGCGCAGACTTTGCGGGATGCAGGGGCAAATGTAACGGTAACTGTCCGTCAGTACCGCAGTGGTATGGTGAGTATTCCGATAGGATGCAGCCGCATTCATTATGGAGAACGCATGAACTTTTTGCCAAACTGCGATATTGTAGTCAGTGCGACCGCCAGCCCGAATTTTACTTTGCGGGAAGAATTGTTCCGGGACATTACGATCCGGAAGCCACTTTTGCTTTTGGATCTTGCGGTTCCGAGAGACATTGAACCATCTCTGGGCAGAAAAGAAAATATTACGCTTTATGATATGGACAGCTTCCATACAGAAAAACTGTCACCGGAAGCCAATGAGAGTCTGGTCAGGGCAGCTGCAATCGTAGAAGAACAGATGGCTGAATTTTTTCAGTGGCTGGATGGAAGAGATGTAATTCCGAGAATTCAGGAGATTAAGGCAGAGGCTGTTCAGGATTTGAATCTCCGTATTGAAAAGATACTCAAAAAGACACCTATGCAGGAAGAAGACAGAGTGCAGCTTCTCGAGGCAGTGGATACCGCAGCAGGAAAAGTTGTCAATAAAATGATCTTTGGGCTCAGAGACAGCCTGAATCAGGAAGCTTTTCTGGAATGTGTGGCAGGATTGGAGAAAGTATATGAAGAATAAACGATATTTTCCGATGTTTATTGATCTGTCCGATAAAAAGATTGTTGTAGTTGGTGGCGGAAATATTGCGACCAGGAGAATAAGGACATTGCTGCAGTTTACAAGAAATATTACGGCAATTGCACCGAAATCGACTATGGAGCTGCAGGAACTTGGCAAAACCGGTTATGTCAATCTGATTACACGTCCGGTAAAAAGGTCAGATTTGATATGGCATATATGGTGATCGCAGCTACAAACGACTGGAAATTAAACGATGAGATATACCGTGTCTGTAAAGAAGAGGGAATTTATGTCAATGTTGCAGACGATAAGAGTAAATGCGATTTCTATTTCCCGGGTATTTATATGAAAGATGAAGTTGTGATCGGAATTACCGCCAGTGGCCTGGATCACAGCAGAGCCAAAAAAGTCCGCTTGGCAATTCAGGAAGCAATGGAGGCATCAGATGATACAGACAACAGCGAAGAATAAAGTTATTATCGGAAGTAGAGAGAGCCGTCTTGCTGTTTTACAGAGTGAGATGGTACGTGATTACATAAAAGAACAGCATCCGGGACTGGATGTTGAAATTCTTACAATGAAAACAACTGGAGACAAAATCCTTGACCGGACACTTGACAAAGTTGGCGGAAAAGGCCTTTTTGTAAAAGAACTGGACAAGGCATTGCTGGAAGGCAGAACAATGCTGTCTGTGCACAGTCTGAAAGACATGCCGATGGAAGTTCCGGAAGACCTGCCGCTGCTTGCTTTTCCAGAAGAGAGGATCCGAGAGATGTTCTGGTGCTGCCGGAGGGTGCAGCCAGCCTGGATCCTTTGAAACCTCTGGGCTGTTCCAGTCTTCGTCGCACTTTGCAGCTGCAAACAATTTATCCGGATATGAAAGTGAAAAGTATCAGGGGAAATCTTCAGACAAGACTGCGTAAGCTGGATGCAGGAGAATATGCGGGCTGATCCTTGCGGCAGCAGGCCTGAAACGTCTGGGTCTGGAAAAAAGAATTCATCGTTATTTTTCAGCAGATGAGATTCTTCCGGCAGCCGGACAGGGGATTCTTGCCGTACAGGGACATAAAGGCCTGAAATATGAATATCTGAGTGGATATAAGGACGAGGATGCATGGATAGCAGGCACTGCAGAAAGAGCTTTTGTCAGATATCTGGACGGAGGCTGTTCCTCACCGGTTGCTGCATTTGGTATTGTGGAAGGTGAGGAGCTGTTTCTTCGAGGACTTATTACAGGGAAAAAGATGGCAGATATTTAAAGACAGTATCCGAGGACCAAAGACAGAAGCGGCCCGCCTGGGTATGTGTCTGGCCGAACAAATGAAACGTGAGCATGAAGAACAGGAGAACGACAAATATACAGGAGGAGAGCCAGTATGAAAAAGGAAAAGTGTGGCTTGTGGGAGCCGGACCGGGTGATATCGGGCTTTTCACACTGAAAGGTATGGAAGTGCTTCAGCAGGCGGAGGTCGTGGTATATGGACAGCCTGGTGGGGCAGGGGTCCTTGCAAAAGTGCCGACCACGGCTCGTCTGATCGATGTAGGAAAACGTGCTGATAAGCATACGATGCCACAGGAACAGATCAATCAGGTATTGCTTGAAGAAGCGCAGAAAGGTCAGCGCGTGGTTCGCCTGAAAGGAGGAGACCCGTTTCTTTTTGGAAGGGGTGGAGAAGAACTGGAACTTCTGACAGTAAATGGTATTCCCTATGAAATCGTTCCAGGTGTGACTTCATCCATTGCAGTTCCTGCATATAATGGAATTCCGGTAACGCACAGGGATTTTGCTCATCTGTGCATATTATTACCGGACACAGACGTGCCGGAAAGGAATACGATATAGATTTTAAAGCTCTGGTCAATACAAAGGGAACTCTGGTATTTCTGATGGGTATTGCGGCACTGTCAGATATTTGTTTTGGCTTACTTGAAGCTGGAATGGATCCGGCTATGCCGGCGGCCGTTCTCCAAAAGGGAACTACGGCAGATCAAAAGAGAGTGGTGGCAACCGTAGCAACTCTGAAGGAGGAAGTAGACCGTCAGGGAATAGAAACACCGGCGATCATTGTTGTTGGAAAGGTATGCAGACTTGCAGATGAATTTGGCTGGTATGAAAAACTTCCTCTTGCAGGATGGAAAGTTCTTGTAACCCGTCCAAAGGGGCGTAGTTCACGAACCGCAGAGGAATTGCGCAGAAGGGGCGCGGAAGTTCTGGAACTTCCATCAATTCGAACAGTTCCGCTTGAAGATCAGAGTACACTTGTTCATGCATTTGAGGAAATTTCCTCTTACCAGTGGATCGTATTTACCAGTCCGACCGGAGTGGAAATCTTTTTGATGAGCTGAAAAAAGCACATAAAGATATTCGCAGCCTGGCAGGAGCACAGATTGCTGCAATCGGTCAGGGCACGGCAAAAGTTCTGGAAGACAGGGGCATTCTTGTTGATCTGATTCCGGAAGTTTATGATGGCGAATCACTTGGCGAAGCACTGGCAGTGAAACTTCAGGGAGGAGAGAAGATTCTTCTGCCGAGGGCGAGAAAAGGCAATCAGAAGCTTGTAAAGATTCTTAAGGAACAAGGCGGACAGGTCAGTGATATTCCAACCTATGATACAGTATATGAGAAAAGCAGCCTGATTCATATTGACAGGGAAATTGAAAGTGATTCCATAGATTGTATAGTATTTACAAGCGCATCTACTGTAAAAGGATTTGTAGAGAGTACCGGGCTTTGGATTACTCCAAAGTTACTGCGGCATGCATTGGAAAACAGACAAAAGCTGCGGCAGATGATTATGGAATGCAGACATATATGTCAGAAAAAGCAACCATTGATTCGCTTGTAGAACTGGTTGTTAAAATAAAAAACAGATAAGGTAAACAAATAAGGAAGAGGTGCATTAAAATGAATCTGATTCAGAGACCAAGAAGACTTCGTGGAAGTGAAACATTACGTAAAATGGTAAGAGAAACAAGAATTGATAAATCATCGCTGATCTATCCGCTTTTTGTAAAAGAAGGTACTGGAATTGAAGAGGAAATTCCGTCTATGGAGGGACAGTACCGTTACAGTGTGGATCGTCTTCCATATGAACTGGAACGTCTGCAGAAAGCAGGAGTCAGCAGCATCATGCTTTTCGGTATTCCAGATCATAAAGATGAAGTGGGCAGTGGCGCATATGATGAATACGGAATTGTTCAGAAAGCACTGAGAGAGGCCAGAAGACAGTTCCCGGATCTTTACTATATTACAGATGTATGTATGTGTGAATATACTTCTCATGGCCATTGTGGTGTGCTCTGCGGACATGAGGTTGAAAATGATGCGACGTTAGATCTGCTTGCAAAGACAGCACTCTCTCATGTAGAGGCAGGTGCTGATATGGTGGCGCCTTCCGATATGATGGATGGCCGTGTGCGTGCAATCCGTGAGTGCTTGGATAAAGCAGGACATAAAGAAACACCAATCATGTCTTATGCAGTCAAATATGCATCGGCTTTTTATGGCCCGTTTCGTGATGCGGCAGGTTCTGCACCATCTTTTGGAGACCGTAAAAGTTACCAGATGGATTACCATAATCGTCGTGAAGGAATGAAAGAGGCACTGACAGATATTGAAGAAGGTGCAGATATTATTATGATCAAGCCGGCAATGTCTTATCTTGATATGGTTTCAGAAGTATCAAAAGCAACCAATGTACCGATCGCAGCGTACAGTGTCAGCGGTGAATATGCCATGGTCAAGGCTGCCGCTAAAATGGGCTGGATCGATGAAGAAAAAATCGTCTGCGAAATGGCAGCAAGTGCATACAGAGCAGGTGTGAATATATATCTTACCTATTATGCAAAAGAACTTGCACGTTTTATTGATGAAGGGAGAATTGGATAATGGGAAGATCAGAAGAATTATTTGAACGGGCGGTCAAAAGAATTCCGGGAGGGGTTAACAGTCCGGTAAGAGCTTATGGTGCAATTGGAATGGCACCGAGATTTATCAAACGTGCGGATGGATGCCATATTTATGATGTAGATGATAACTGTTATGTTGATTATATTGACTCCTGGGGACCAATGATCCTTGGACATAATTTTCCAGAAATCCGGGAGGCAGTGGTAAAAGCATGTGCGGAAGGCTTGAGCTTTGGATGTGCTACAGAGATTGAAGTGGAAATGGCAGAATTTATCTGTGAGCATCTTCCACATGTGGAATGGTACGTATGGTAAATTCCGGTACAGAAGCAGTTATGAGTGCGATCCGTGCAGCCAGAGGCTATACAGGAAGGGACAAAATCATTAAATTTGCCGGATGTTACCATGGACACAGTGATGCGCTGCTGGTAAGTGCCGGTTCTGGTGTGATGACGAGTGGGGTACCAGACAGCGCCGGTGTACCAAAGGGATGTACCCAGGATACGATGACCGCGGTCTATAATGATCTTGACAGTGTAAAAGCTCTTTTGGAGCAGGCAAAAGGACAGGTTGCAGCGGTGATTGTTGAACCGGTAGCTGCCAACATGGGTGTGGTTGCTCCGAAAAAAGGTTTTCTGGAAGGCCTTCGTACTTTGTGCGATCAGCATGGAACACTGTTGATCTTTGATGAGGTTATTACAGGATTTCGTCTGGCATTTGGCGGTGCCGCTGAATATTTTGGCGTAACACCGGATATGGTGACTTACGGCAAGATCATAGGTGCGGGTATGCCGGTGGGAGCATATGGCGGAAGAAGAGAAATCATGGAAATGGTTTCTCCTGCAGGTCCGGTATATCAGGCTGGTACTTTAAGTGGAAATCCGATTGCAATGGCAGCAGGACTTACACAGCTGAAATATCTGTATGAACATCAGGAAGTATATAAGGAGCTGGAAGAAAAAGGCCAGAAACTGTATGGAGGAATTGAAGAAATCCTGAAAGAGGCAGGAAGTGAATATCATGTAAATCATGTTTCTTCTCTGGGAAGCCTGTTTTTTGCAAAAGAAGAAGTGGTGGATTATACTTCAGCCAAGTCTTCTGATACAAAAGCATTTGCAGATTATTTCCTAGCCATGCTGAAACAGGGAATCCATCTGGCACCTTCTCAATTTGAAGCAATGTTCCTTTCAACAGCGCATTCCGATGAAGTACTTGAAGATACACTTACCAAGATCCGAAATTACTTTATGTAAAGTACGTAAGAAAATACACATTCAACAGAGAATGTCAACTTGTTCTTGCAAATGAATTGTGCTATAATTAGGACACCAAATGCGGATAGAGCTTTCGCACATATTCATCGAATTTTAGGAGGCAGTATAATGGGGAACAAGAAATATGTGGCCTATGTGGGTACATACACTTATGGTACCAGCAAGGGCATTCAGGTTTATGATGTAGATGTGGAGAATGGTAAACTGATCGAACGAAGCGAAGTTAACGTCAGCAATGCATCTCACACAGCAGTTTCCAAAAACGGTAAGTATCTGTATTCTATTGAGGACGAGGGTGTTGCGGTATTCAAACGTGACGAGAACGGAGACCTTGTTCGAATTAACAGTGTAGGAATTGACGGCATGAGAGGCTGTTTCCTTGCTACAGATGTGGACGGTCGTTATCTTTATGTTGCGGGATATCACGATGGCAAAGTAACGGTTGTACATACACATAAAGATGGAAGTCTTGGCCGTATTATGGATGGGGTATTTCATAAAGGACTTGGAAGTGTCGCAGAGCGTAACTTCCGTCCACATGTAAACTGTGTACGTCCGACACCGGATAATAAATATCTTTGTGCAGTTGACAATGGAATTGATCAGGTTAAGATCTATCGGATCAACAAAAGACGCCATAAACTGGAATTAGTAGATATTCTTCGCTGCCCGAGAGAGAGTGGACCAAGAATCATTCGTTTCAGTGCTGATGGAAAGTATGCATATATCTGTTCGAATTAAGTAATGAGATTAAAGTTTACAGTTATGATGGAAGTGGAAACAATCCGGAATTTGAACTTCTGCAGAGTGTTTCTACATTGAGTAAGCAACATGACAAGGATGCGATTCACAATGCGGCTTCCGGTCTGGCACTTGCTCCTGATGGCAAACATCTTTTCTGCACAACAGCTGGTGAAAACACAGTCTCCATGTATGAGATTGATGCAGAAACCGGACTTCTGGAGAAAAGTTCACTCTGCCGATCAGCGGTGATTATCCGAAGGATATAGTAATCTTCCCTGACAATCAGCATATTGCTGTTGCGAACCATGCAAGTAATACAATCACAACATTCAAAGTGGATTATGAGAAGAATATTATTGTGATGAATGATAAACCACATAAAATTGAAACTCCAAACAGTATTCATATGTGGCCGGTACCACAGGACTTTGATGCTGTCGAACCTTTAGCTGATGCAGAAGATGAGCAGGAGTGATTTTTCTCATATATATTTGTAAATGTAAAGATCCCGCAGTTATGACTGCAGGATCTTTTTGCGTTATAGAAGCGACTCTGTCTGATTTATTTTGTGTAAAATTTCTGAATATAGTCCAGACGGGAAGTCATATTGGCAAAAAGTGCATCTGTAATTGCAAGCGCACACATAGATTCAATAACGACAACTGCCCTTGGTACGATGACTGGATCGTGACGTCCATGAATTTCAAGAGAAATATTTTTGCCG
>ENA-OQDF01000036-OQDF01000036.1-human-gut-metagenome-genome-assembly--contig:-NODE-36-length-38300-cov-1.790664_pt1 | contig 38300 bp, 41 predicted proteins | sample MGYA00242769_ERZ504597 | MGnify/ENA primary metagenome ERZ504597 (study PRJEB26092, sample SAMD00036305) | human gut metagenome | host: Homo sapiens | study: EMG produced TPA metagenomics assembly of...
CTAAAATTATATCTAACTTTGCGGTTGGTTGAAAAGTAAAAAACTAGAGTATGAAGAAAAATTAGAGCCGCCCATCGTAGGTTTATGGCAACATCGGGAAATATGTGTTAGAGGCCCTTGAAGCTGCCCCGGATTTTGAGGTAGCAGGTATTATTCGTCGTAATCCGAATGATATTCCGGACGAGTTGAAGGCATACACGGTTACTGATAGCATCACCAAGTTAGATAAGGTTGACGTAGCGGTTTTGGCTACTCCTACACGCAGCGTGGAAGAGCATGCGAAAGAGATTCTGGCTTTAGGCATCAATACGGTCGATAGTTTCGATATCCACGGAGGTATCGTGGATTTACGTCGTTCTTTGGACGCTGTAGCGAAGGCTCATAATACGGTAGCTGTAATTTCTGCCGGTTGGGATCCGGGAAGCGACTCTGTGGTACGTGCTTTGTTAGAAGCGATGGTGCCGAAAGGTATTACTTATACGAACTTCGGTCCGGGAATGAGTATGGGGCATACGGTTGCGTGAAGGCTATCGAAGGCGTGAAGGCGGCTTTAAGTATGACGATTCCTTTGGGAACAGGTGTACACGTCGTATGGTTTATATCGAGGTAGAAGACGGATACGATTTCAAGCAAGTGTCTGCCGCTATCAAGGCGGATGATTATTTCGCTCATGATGAGACTCATGTAATGCGGGTTGAATGTGTCGATAATTTGTTGGACATGGGACATGGTGTGAACTTGGTTCGTAAGGTGTATCGGGCAAGACTCAGAACCAGTTGATCGAATTCGATATGAAGATCAATAACCCTGCCTTGACCGCTCAAATCTTGGTTTCTGTCGCTCGTGCGAGCTTGAAGCAACAACCGGGCGCATATACGATGATCGAATTGCCGATAATCGATATGCTGTACGGCGAGAGAGAGAACTTAATTAGAAGACTCGTTTAATATAAGTTGATGGTTGACAGCTGGCAATTGACAGTTCGGGAAATCCTGACTTGCGATTGTCGACTGTCAATTGTCAATTGCCAACTGAAATAATTATGCTTGATTTTATTACATGGACTGCCGATCCCGCTATCTTTACCATCGGTTCCCGGGAGATTCGTTGGTATGGATTGGCTTTTGCGATTGGTTTCGCTATTGGCTATATGATTGTAGAGCGGATGTGGAAAAAGAGGACTGCCGCCCGCATGGATCGATTCCCTTTTGATTTATACGATGCTCGGTACGGTGATTGGTGCCCGTTTGGGGCATTGTTTGTTTTATGCTCCGGAATATTATTTAGCCAACCCGATTGAGATTTTCAAGATTTGGGAGGGAGGATTGGCTAGCCATGGTGGTACGTTAGGTATAATTATCGCCATTTATTTCTACTCGAAGCGAGTAAGCCATAAAAGTATGTTATGGGCTTTCGATAAGTTGGTGGTTCCGACAGGATTGGTAGCTGCTATGATTCGTCTGGGAAACCTGATGAATCATGAGATTACGGTCATTCCACTGATTTGCCTTGGGGATTTCGTTTTATCGATAATTTACACGCATGGAGAATGGGGGCGGAGCTATTTTTACAGCTCCGAGCCATCCGACGCAATTGTATGAGGCCGCTTGTTATCTGGTGACGTTCGCTATCTGTATGTGGCTATATTTCAAGAAAGAGGCATGGAAAAAGCAAGGACTTATCTTCGGCGTATTTATGATATGCGTATTCGGGTCTCGTTTCTTCATCGAATTCGTGAAAAATGACCAAGAGCCTTTCGAGGCTGGAATGATGTTGAATATGGGGCAATGGCTAAGTATCCCGTTTGTTTTGGCAGGGTGCTGGTTTGTCTGGAGAGCGCTAAGAAATGGAAAATTAAAAATTGAGAATTGAAAATTAGAGAGCACACGCTTTGTTATTTTCAATTTTAATTATCAATTATCAATTAAAAAGATGTACAAGTTAAAAGAAATTGCGGATAAAGTTTATTATGTAGGAGTTAATGACCGTCAAAAGGCCCTCTTCGAGAATATGTGGCCGTTGCCATACGGCGTTTCCTATAACTCGTACTTGATCGTAGACGAGAAAACCGTATTGATCGATACGGTCGATGTTTGTTACTCTGATATTTTCTTGAAAAAAGTAGCGGATGCCTTGGACGGACGTTCTTTGGATTATCTCGTGGTAAATCATATGGAGCCGGATCATGCGGGAAGTATCCGTTTGTTGCGTCAGCAATATCCGGACGTACAGATTGTCGGAAACAATAAGACTTTCGGAATGCTGGAAGGATATCATGGCATCAAGGAAGGCTTGTTTGAGGTGAAAGAGGGTGATACCTTGAATACGGGTCGTCATGAGCTTGTATTTTATATGGCTCCGATGGTGCATTGGCCGGAAGTGATGGTTACTTATGACGTTACGGATAAAATCGTATTCTCCGCGGATGCGTTCGGTACGTATGGCACATTGGATGGTGGTGTGATCGATACGGAGATGAACGTGGAGCATTATTGGGAAGAGATGATTCGCTATTACTCCAACATTGTCGGAAAATATGGAAGTCCAGTACAAAGGGCATTACAGAAGCTTTCGGGCTTGGATATCCAGACGATTTGCTCTACCCATGGACCTGTTTGGCGTGAATATGCGTCGAAAGCGATCGATATCTATGACCGTATGAGCCGCTACGAAGGTGAGGAAGGCGTGGTTATTATTTATGGCAGCATGTATGGTAACACGGAGCAGATGGCTGAGGCGATCGCCGCTTCTTTGGCTGATAATGGCATCAAGAATATTGTGATGCATAATGTTAGCAAAAGCCCTTCTTCTTATATCTTGAAAGATGTGTTCAAATATAAGGGAGTTATCGTAGGTAGCCCGACTTATAGCAATCAATTGTTCCCAGAGGTGGAAGCTGTGTTGAGTAAGATCGAGTTGCGTGAGGTGAAAAATCGTATTTTCGGTTATTTCGGGTCTTTCACATGGGCTGGAGCCGCCGTGAAACGTTTTGGCGGCTTTTGGCGAGAAGATGAAGTGGGAGACTGTCGGTACGCCGGTTGAGCAGAAGCAAGGTTTAAGCGCTACTAAATACGAGGAGTGTTTAGCTTTGGGCAAGGAAATGGCTGGGAAATTGAAAACAATTAACGACAAATCTAATTTATAAACAAGAAGTTGATACAACTTTCAATTAAAAACATAACGTTATGAGACTAATTATCGAACCTAATTACGAGCAACTCTCAAAATGGGCTGCCAATTATGTAGCAGCGAAGATCAAAGCCGCGAATCCAACCGCTGAAAAACCATTCGTACTGGGCTTGCCTACCGGATCTTCTCCGCTGGGTATGTACAAGAACCTGATTGAATTGAACAAGCAGGGTGTCGTATCGTTCCAGAACGTGATCACTTTCAATATGGATGAGTATGTCGGCCTTCCGAAAGATCATCCGGAAAGCTATCATTCTTTCATGTGGAATAATTTCTTCAGTCATATCGATATCAAACCGGAGAACGTAAATATCTTGAATGGTAACGCCGAGGATTTGGAGGCTGAGTGTGCGTCTTATGAGGCTCGCATGAAAGCGGTCGGTGGCGTAGACCTGTTCTTGGGTGGTATCGGTCCTGATGGCCATATTGCGTTCAATGAGCCGGGTTCATCTTTGAGTTCTCGTACTCGTATCAAGACGTTAACTACAGATACGATTATCGCTAACTCCCGTTTCCTTTGTATAATGACGTGAATAAAGCTCCGAAGACTTCTGTAACGGTTGGTGTAGGTACGGTTCTTGACGCTAAGGAGGTATTGATCATGGTAAATGGTCATAACAAGCTCGTGCGTTGCAACAAGCCGTTGAGGGTGCCGTGAACCAAATGTGGACAATTACCGCCTTGCAGTTGCATCCGAAGGGAATCATTGTTTGCGATGAGGCGGCTTGCGCGGATCTTAAGGTAGGTACTTATAACTATTTCAAGGATATCGAGAAGGATCATCTTTGTCCTTGTTCATTGCTAAAATAAACGAATCTCAGATAGGGCTTTCTTTGAATGCCCATCATAAGGAGTTAAGAATGCCCATTGTAAGGAGTTTACGATGGGCATTCTTATAACCTTACGATGGCATCGTTGTTTTAGGGCAATTGGTGGCTGCCGGCTGGCTTCCTCATAGAAGATATACTTCACTGGTTAGAGGAAATATACTTTCCTGTCAGAGGATATATACTTCATTGACAAAGTCAGTACTACTTACTTTTTGCGTTCTTGACGTAACGATCCACCATAGGTCACATTCATACAATAGATGTAATATGTTCTCTTTGGCGGCGTAGCCATGACTCTCATAGGGCAATACGACATAACGTGCGATCGCCCCGTGGCCTTTTAGGGCACTGAACAGGCGCTCGGATTGGATCGGAAAGGTTCCGGAGTTGTTATCCATCTCACCATGTATGATTAATAAAGCTCCATGTAGTTTATCGGCAGACATGAATGGCGACATGGCATTATATATTTCCGGTACTTCCCAATAAGTACGGGTCTCTGTTTGGAAGCCGAACGGGGTAAGCGTACGGTTGTAAGCCCCGCTACGTGCGATGCCGGCTTTGAACAGCTTGGTATGTGTTAATAGATTCGCTGTCATGAAAGCTCCATAGGAATGTCCTCCTACGGCTACACGATTCGGATCACCTACACCCATCTCGGAAATAACTTTTACGGCCGCCTCGGCGTCATTGTCAATTGCTCAATGAAATCATCGTTCGGCTCCGCTCCCTCACTGGTACTAACGATCGGCATCTCGACATTTTCCATTATACAGAATCCACGTAAAACCCAATAGACGGGAGAACCATAGTTGATATTCGTAAACATGTATTGAGAACCTCGTACCTGAGAAGCCTCGGCCTTGCTTTTATATTCTCTCGGATAGGCCCACATTAAGACAGGTAATGGACCGTCCTTCGCTTTATCATATCCGGCAGGGAGGTATACGGTCGCTGTTAGATCCAAACCATCCGCACGTTTATACTTGATCTTTTGTTTGCTAACGTTTGCCATGGCCGGATATGGATTGGCGAAATGAGTCAATTGAGCGAATTTTTTCTTTTTCAAGTCACGAGAACAGAGATTCGCTGGTTCTGTAATGGATTGACGTGAAGTGATCAATTGAAGCTTTTCTGGATTCGCTACCTTTAGGATGGTCTCATAATATCCGTCCTCGCAGCGCCAAAGTTCCGTGTTCTTTTTTGTTTTCAAATTGTAACGGCTAAGGTAAGGCATATCCCTTTAGGTGAGGCTCCTTGGGCAAGCATCAATAACTCATTGTGGGCTTTATTGGTATAAACGATATATTTACCATACGCATTTTTAATCGTAAGTGGATTTCCCGGATTGTTGTAATTATCGTCGGTGGATACATTGAATAATAGAACCGGAGACTCAGAAGAGCAAGGCTTAAAAGTAAATGTCCTGTTTTTACGAGTCTCCCGGGAAGTCTCGATCAATAAAGCGAAAGCATCGTCATTCCACAGGATGTTGCGGAAACGTTTCTCTGTCTTTGCGACTTCCTGTTTCTCGCTGTTGAACGGATAGCTTATTTGGTAGATAATATCCATGAAATCGGTCTTGTTTTGCTTAGGATCTCCTTTATCTTGCGCTTCCGCCCAGTAAACGGTAGCCGGTTGATCCGATCTCCATCCGAATTGACGGGGATAAGGCGAGGTCGTGTCATATCCCATCGGAATATTGACGGTTGGATTATCCGCTAACGTATAAATGGAATTACCTTGTAAGTCGATAACCTCGAACTTTGTGGGAAGTTATAGATCGGTACTTGATAGGAATACGGACGATGGACTGTCGCGATAAGTAGCAAAGATTTATCCGGGGATAATGAAAGTGTACTGCCGTAGATTGCCGGTTTTCCGATCTCGTACACAATGCCCTCTTTTATACGTACCAATTGGGAGGTGAAATAATAGTCGAATAATTGCTCGTCGTATGGATTTTTCAGCAAGTCTTGATAGGTACGAGCGGGCATCACCTTTCCAGTACTTTCTTGAATGATGGGACCGGATGGGACTGTGGGTTTCTCCGGTGCCTTCCCCCTGTTTTCTGGAACCATAAGCGTAATAAACTCATTGTCGCTAATCCATAAGATCTCCGCTCCACTTGTCGCATTGATTTTACGGGTACTTACTTTCTGAGCTACGGGCTGTTCCGGGGTACAGTTATAAAGATATACGCCATTCGCTTCTTCCACGAATAGAGCTACCTTATTGGATGAAGGAGAGAATGAGGCTTCTGTGATTACCGCGTTGTCAGGAATTCCTTCAATCTTGATTTCTTCTTGAGTAGCGATGTTCATTAAACTGGCACCCGTATATTCGGCTTGCGGCTCGTATTGAATGTTTCGGGACTGATACGCATTCCCGCTAATTTAAGCTCCGGTTGCGCAAGCTTGGCGATAGACCGGTACGGGGAACGCTCTAACTGGAGTGCCCACTGATTGTTATCACTAATTCGGATGATCGGGGATAATTTGGCTAGGGCCACTTCCTCTATTACGGCTGGAGGACGTTGATAATGTGTTTCTTGCGCTATTCCAGGACATATAAGCGCTAAAGAGAGCAGAGCTGAAAATAAATGATTTGTTTTCATAAATAGTGATATAAGAAATCCCCAAAGATAACCTGTTAAAGTATACTTTGGGGATTGTGATTAATGTAAGTTAACGTAAAAAGAGTGTTAATAGTTCTTTTCGATCAAGTCGTTGAAATCTGTTTCCTTTTTTGGAATCTCGAAGATCCAACCATCAGCATTCGGATCCTTGTGCAAGAAACCACAGAAAGTAGCGTCAAAATTAGACCCGGTTCTATCCAATGGCAAACCTAGACGTTTCAAGTCGAACCAACGGAAACCTTCGCCCCAAGTTCGATACGGCGATGTGTCATGATCTCATCCGCTAGTTTTGCGCCAGTGTTACCCAAATCCTTGTACTCTGGATCACGTTCTTTCAACAAGGCTTGCAAATATTCCTTTGCTTTTGCGTCTTGATTGGAACGAGCGAAAGCCTCGGCTGCAGTCAAGTACATTTCGCTGATACGCATGAAGCAAATCACCTACAGCATCAGCTGTAGAGCGTGCCGTGAACTTGCGGTTCTGATAAACACGCTGGTTGTAAGAAGTTGCGGGTACTTCTGCCTTTCCTGTCGGATCCCACCATTGACGGCGAAGATCGGTTGGCGACATTAAGTTCGTAAGTACTTTGGCTGATACATTTGATACCTGTGCGGATAGAGCTGGAGTTGAAGTTCCAAGACATATACGCATAGAAAGAGTAGAAATAAACCGTTTGGTCATTCTGTGTCATTGCGGCATACATCGCCTCTTTCGTAGCGGAAGTGATATTAGCGAAACCATTCATCAATTCAGACTGAGACATGATCTTACAGCCATCTTTCTCTGCTTCATTGATAGAATTCACTGCGGCCGTAGCTGCGTCTGCGTATTTCTGTTGAGTCAGAAGAGCACGTGCTTTCAATCCGTAAACCGATGCTAGGCTATAATGATTCTTATCATTTGGCTCATAGTCTGCCAATAAGTTCAATGCTTCGTCTAAGTCCCCGTGAATCTTTGTGTACACCTCTTCTACCGTATTACGTGCCATAGGCTCGATTTCCGGACTCGTACGATAAGGAACTCCCGGTTGAGAGTTGTCCTGTCCGTTACGATATGGTTTCGCATAATATTGTACTAGATTGAAATTGACTCCATGCACGAATTGCCAAACACTCGCCCTTGATATGGTTCGCAAGCGCTTTTTCGCTTATCTGTGAGTTTTGACTTCATCGCTAAAGTTATCAATTCAACGCTTTCAAGATGTTGTTTGCATTCAAAATGAACTTATAATAAGTTTCCCACTCACCGGAGTTGTACGAACTTGTTGCGTTCGTTGGATAACTCCAGTTTAAGAAACCTTGATGCCAAGTCTGCGTGTCCCATGTCAAATCATCAGCTAACGCTTCTCGACCGATGATGAAACCGGGCTCACCTCCCAAACCTTGGTTGCCTAAGTCTTGAGATACCATCTTACGATGAATACCGTTCAGTGCAAGATAAAGATTGTCGAGCGAAGTGGATACTGTCGTGAATGAAACGTTCTCGGTTGGGATTGTATCCATATAATCGCTGGAACAGCTTGTGCCGATCAGAGAGCCACTTAGAAGCAGTCCTGCTGCGATGTGTTTGAATAATTGTATATTTTTCATATCTTTTCCTTTGTTTGATGTATTATGAATTTAGAACGATACATTTAAACCGATCGTAAGTTCTTAGCCGGCATATATTCATTGTAAGATACTCCGGCATAGTTAGCTTGCGGATTCAGACCTTGACGGGCTTTCAACATGAATAAGTTCTCTGCGCTGACATTGACGCGTGCACTCTTGATGTTGATAACGTTTAGGATAGACTTAGGCAAGTTGTAAGCCAAAGTGACAGTACGCAAGTTCAAGTAATTTGCGTTTGTCAACCAACGTGTAGAATAGGATTGTCCAATGCTAGTCGCATGACCTGAGTTATTGTCCAAACGAGGTACATCTGTGATCTGGCCCGGAGTTGTCCATGCGTTATGTAGATCCGGTGACATCGCATAACCGAACTCACCTACATCCATCAATCCTCTATAACTCGAGTCAAGCACCTTGCCTCCTAATGAATAAGAGAATACGGTAGAAAGGTCGAATGCCTTATAGCTCAAATTGATATTGAAACCACCATATACTTTCGGAACGGCAGAACCACTGAAATCATATTTCGCATAGCTATAAGAGTTTGTCAATACTTGACCATCTTTCTCTACAAGTGTCTTTTTTACCGCATCTTTAATATTACCATTCGCATCGGTGTTGTTTTCGGCATCAAAGATATACAATCCATCTCCGTTATCAGGATTAACACCCCACCATTGACGTAACCAGAACTCATAGATTGAATGTCCCTCCATCAATTTCTTAGAGTCTTTGATGATACCATCTTTCCGGTTGGCATCAGGCAGACGAGTCACCTTATTATTGATGAATGTAGCGTTTGCGCCGACTGATAATTTCCAATCTTTTGATTTTAATACTTGGTAGTTTAAGTCGATTTCCACCCCTTGGTTACGAACTTACCAATGTTTTGTACGATCTTTTCGACACCACTGGATAACGGTTGGCTAACATTGAATAACAAGTCTCTGGAGGCCTTACGGAAGAACTCGACCGTACCATTCAAGCGACCGAACAATCCGAATTCTAAAGCGACATCGGTAGAAACCTGTGTCTCCCATTTCAAATTATTGTTTGCCATAGTCGGGAAGTAGAGACCTGCTTCCAAACCGTTGTTGATACCCAAATTATACAAGGTTTGATAAGGATAGTAATCCTGTTGTGTGTCATCATCTGTATAATAGATGGCATCGTTTCCGGTTTCACCGTAGGATGCCCTCAGTTTCAAATTGTCCACCCAAGTCAAGTTTTCCATGAAATCTTCTTCTGATACGCCAAGATGCTCCGAATGACCAGAAGTTACCCCAACGGTTATCCTTGCTAAAGCGAGAGGAACCGTCACGACGATACGAGGCTGTTACATAATATTTATCATCGAAATCATAGTTCAAACGAGCGAAGTATCCTTCTTTCTTATATTCGCGTGTATAAGAATCCATTGAGCTTATGCTTACGAAGTTACTGTACTCATACGTTCCGGAAACGATCTCATTAGTCTTCATACCGTAGTTATATTGTAAACGGTAGCTATAGTTCTCATGGCCTAACAAAGCTTCGATGTTATGCTTACCAAAAGTCTTTGTGTAATTAATCAACTGGTTGAATGTCTGTGTCAAGAAGTTTCTATTTCGGATGTTCAAACGTCCCGGTCCTGCGGTTCCGTCACCTACCTCTGGGTTCTCATATACTCTACGGCGTTCATCCTTATTGTCAAATGCGTAGTTCACTGTTAAATTCAATCCTTCGATCGGAGTGATCGTTACATAAGTACGGGCACTAGAGTTTGTGGTAGACATCAAGCGATCGTTCCACAGGGCCTCAGCGATACCGTCGCGTCCATTGCTGGAGATACGGGCTCCTTCATAATCGTAGGTATATAAAGCCGGATCAGTAACTACGTTTCCTTCTTTATCCAAATAAGCCCCTGTCTCAATATCATGCTTATGTACCGGATAGATCGGTGCCATAGAACGAATGAAACGAGATAAGTTACCATAACCAGCGGAGTTGCTAGAAGTAGAAGTAGAATAATTGGAGTTTGTACGACTTAAACCTAAATTCAATCCACTCTTGAACCATTTCACCGGATAGATATTATAGTTCAAGCGTGCGTTGTAACGCTCAAAGTCTGTCTTAATCATATATCCCTTATCATTCAGATAGCCTATGGAAGCATATGTGTCGCTCTTTTCTGTTTTTGTATTGTAGCTTACATTATATTCTTGGCGATGTCCGGTACGGTAAGCGGCATCTTCCCAATCAAGGTCCTCACCCCATTTTAAAGCCGAGCTGATGGATTCAATAAACCGTCTGTGCCCACGATTGCGTCATTGGCGATTCCTACGAAAGGATTATATTTTAATTTGTTGATAATATCTTTAGAAGCATTAGCGGCAGCGTCGGTAGCACTTTGTCCGAGTGACATATTTGCGTTTCTCAACATTGCCATTGCAAAGGATAATAATCGTATACACCTACTTTTGCGTAATCGTTATAAGCTCTGCTAGACCAACCTTGTGAGATACTCAAGGTAACACCTGCGCCACTGCTGCTAGAACCTTTCTTAGTCGTGATCAAAACCACACCGTTACCTGCGCTAGATCCATACAAAGATGTAGAAGCGGCATCTTTTAAAATTGTCATTGATTCGATATCAGATGGCTGATAGAAGAGATATCACCACTGAAGATGGCACCATCCACTACATATAAAGGAGCATTATCCGCGTTTACTGAACCAAAACCACGGATCGTTACCTTGGCAGCTTCTCCCGGTTGTCCGATAGAGGAAGTCATTTGTACTCCGGAAGTGTTTCCTTCCAATGCGGAGAGGGCGTTACTCAATGGACGTTTGTCCATCAAAGCGGCACCCACCGTGGATGCGGAACCTGTAAAAGAACTTTTCTTTGCGGTACCATAAGCTACGACAACAACTTCATCTATAGCTTGAGAATCTGAAGAAAGAACAATTCTCATGTTTTGCTGAGCTGTAGTTTCTTGAGTCCGTAAACCTACATAAGAAATAATTAGCTTAGCATCTTTCTGAGTTTCTAACTCAAATTTACCATCTAAATCGGTAATGGTTCCAATAGTGGTTCCTTTTACTACGATGGATGCACCTATAACAGGCTCCCCATCATCTTCATTAATCACTACACCGGTCACCTTCATTTGCTGGGCGACCATACACTGCACTCCCAGAAAGAATGAGAGTAGTACAAGCGTTAATTTGTGCTTCATAGAATGAATTTGTTTGTTAATTAGACACACATTATTTTTCAAGAGACCATAGTTTGCACAGAACTACAGTTAAAATACTTATCAAAAAATGTACACACCAAGACTCCTGAAAATCACAGCCGCAAATATACTAATTTTTTATTATAAAAAAGCAAACTGTTATAAAACATTCTAAAACTAATATAATATTGATTGATATTGTCAAATTCAATTTAGTTGTACTGGGGATCTTGTTGCATTATGATAGCTGGCAGGAGGGTTTTTGGTCTTAGTTATCTATCTGTTAATTATGCTGTTAAACATAGTTCTGTGCAGACTAAATGCCTTAATGGATGCTGAAAGGGAAGATGTCCATAAAGGATATCTTCCCTTAAACTTGTGTGTATAATAAAAAATGAAGTATTAATTAACGTTTATAAACGGATAGGGTTACATTATAGAAATCTAGAATCTTCGTACGGAAGATAAAATCATATTTGGCCTGTGCCTGTTCCGCTAGACTTTGCGCGTATTTTGTTTTAGCCTCATTAAATTCAAAGACAGTGCTTTTACCTGCGTTGTAACGCTCTTGGGCATAATTGAACGCTTCCTTGCTCGCCGTGACGGATTTGTCGGAAGCCGTATATTTCTCTTGGGAAGCCGTTGCGTTGTAGTACGCTTGCTGGATTTCCTTGTATAACGTTTTCTTTGTATTTTCCATCAGCAATTCCCGGTTGATAATGTTGATCCTTGCGGTACGAACGCTATTGCGTACTTGGAAGCGGTTGAAAAGTGGAATACTCAATGAGAATCCGACGATCTTGCCCATTCTGCTTAAACTGCTCGCTAAAGGAACGAGTATCGGCAAATTCACCTCCGGAAGTAGAATGATAATATCCATTGCTGTAACTAGCCCCGAAATTTAACTTGGGGTAATAGCCCGCTTGCGCGACACGCAACATTTTCTTTTGGCTCTCTAGCAAATACTGTTGTTCCTTGATCTGAGGCTTGAACGTAACCGCATGATCGTAAATGTTTTCCGGAGGTAGGATGCTACTCATATTATCAGCCACCGCATCTTCAATTACAGGAGTCTGTATATCGAAACTCCGATCGCTTCGCTCTAGTTCCAGACTTTGCGCCAGATCCAGTAAAGCGAGGTTCACATTGTTTTGCGACTCGGTAAGCGTGACCTCATCTTTCGCTAATTGGGCCTTGATATCATACAGTTGGGAAAGTGGCACCTTTCCGGCGTTCACCATGGCCTCCGTTTTATTCACCTGCTCCTTGTCTAGTTCCACTTGTAGTTGCGCTATTTTCAGTAACTCTTTATTATAAAGTACTTGCAGGTAGTAGGAAGCTATATTGATGGATAGGTCTTCTCTCGCCTTATTCAAGTTCTCGATAGACGCTTTTAGATCAAGTTTGCGGGCGGCGATATCGTTCGGTATTTTTAACCCGTCAAATAAAGGCATGTCCAGATTGATCCCCAATGTGGAATTGGCGGCGTTCTGGTCCACGATCACCCCGGATTTAGACGTGGAGCGTCCGAACTGGAAGCTCTGTCCAAGACTGCCGTTTAGGGCCGGGAGCCAACTGTATTTGCTGGTATGTAAGTCTACCTTTCGGCTTTCCTGTTCCTGCTCCTTTTGCTTTAAGTCGATATTATGCTCGATGGCATATTGGATGCACTCCTCCAGACTCCATTGCTTCACCGCATCCTGAGCGAAAACATAGTTTCCGGACAGGAGGGAAGCGATTGCCAGTATATATAAGTTTCTTCTCATCATACAATCTTTCTTTTATTTCTTATTCGGGTCAATAGCTGCGCCCCGGACTTTATCGGTTGCGGCCAGTCCTTCTTGAACCTCGATCTTGATACCGTCGGACAGACCTACCTTTACCGGATGTTTCTCGAAGACTTGCTCCGGTTGCTCTTGTTTAACTAACTGAACGAATGCGGAATCCCCTTGGAACTCGACCGTGCTTTCCGGGATCGTAAGAACGTCTTCCGCACGTTTAGCACGATCTCGGCGTTGGCGCTATATCCCGCACGGATGAAAGCATCTTCGGGGATCGTCACGGCTGCTTGATCTCAAATTGAATGGCTCCGTTTTTCTCAACACCTTTGGGTGATACATATTCCAGCAAGGCCTCGAACGAACGGCTTTCCATGGCTCCGATCGTAAGCTTGATAGGCATTCCCTCGTGAATGCGCCCGATCTCGGTCTCGTCTACGTTTCCCTTGAAGATCATGTCATTCATGTTGGCGACTGTGGCGATTGTCGTACCGTCGTTGAAGTTGTTCGCTTGGATAACGGAGTTACCTACTTTCACCGGGATATCCAGTATCATACCGGTGATGGTACTACGGATCTGCGTGGTACTGGCTACATTGGAGTTCTTGGCGATACCGTCACGAATAATTTCCAGTGCGCTTTGCGCATTCTCTTTCTCCTCGACCGCCTTTAAGTAGTTGGCCTCGAGAGATCGAAATCCTCTTGGGCGATAACACCTTGCTTGAACAGCAGTTCATCTCTCTTATAGGTTTCCTCCACCTGTTTAAGAGATATATCCGCTATGTTTACGCGAGATTCGGCGCTATTTAGCTGTACCATCTCCGGTATGACCTTGATCGTGGCGATAATCTCCCCGGCCTGTACCATCTGTCCCGCTTCTTTCCTTAGCTCGGAGATGATACCGGATATCTGCGGCTTGATCTCTACCTCGTAGCGAGGTTCCACGCTTCCGGTGGCCACGTCTTGGTCTCTACCGTATCCCTTTTGGGGGTTACGACCTCATAAACGGTTATTACCGGTTGCGCCTTCTTCCATAAGAAATAGAATGTGCCTATTACCGCCGCACCTACGATCGTTAATAAGATAATACGTAGGATTTTCTTTACGATGCGATTCTTCATGATTATATAGTTTTATTTTAATTATCGATTCGTTATTATTCATCTCGGATGGCATCTATCGCTTTGATCTGCATGGCTCTCCATGCGGGAATCAGGCCAGCCATAAAACCGCTTATCAGCAGTACGACAGTGGCAGCTACCGCTGTTGGATGTTTACGCCGGGATTCAGCAAGGTCGGATCGTTCGTTGGATTGGCGGACAATATCTTATCCAACAAATCCAAGAGGAAGACTCCGGCGCTTAATCCCAGTAAGCCCGCCAAGGCAGTCAGCACCAAGCTCTCGCTCATGACTTGCGAGATGATGTCGAAAGGCTTGGCTCCCAAAGCCCTTCGTACGCCTATCTCCCTCGTGCGCTCTTTTACCGTTACCATCATGATATTGCTGATACCAATAATACCCGATAGCAAGGTACCCATGCCGACCAGCCAGACCAAGATGTCGATACCTGTAAACAGTAGATTGAATGTCTTGAATTGTGCGGCGATATTGACTACGCCTATCGCCTGAGGATCGGTCGGTGCGATCTGATTTTGCGTCTTCATGATATTCTTGACCTGCTCGATTGTCGTCTCAATCGGATATCCCGGTTTCACGCTCAGTGCGAGGAAATGCAGGATGTCGCCTTGGTTCAAGGTCTGCTGCATGGTATTGAACGGAATGAAGACGGTTTCTTCTCCCCGGCCGCCCAGATTCAGGCCCGATGCCCTTTGGTTGACCACTCCTACTACTTGGTAGTAAAGCCCGTTCACCCGGATATATTTGCCGCAAGGGTCCTCGTTGTGGAATAATACCTCATTGATCTTCGTGCCGATCAAGCAAACCTTGCGCTTTTCCCGCATATCGATCTCATTCAATAAACGGCCATAGTATAGGTCTTGCGTATCGATATTGAAGTAAGCCGGATATATACCTTTCACGTTGAACGTTCCGGTCATTATCCCGTAAACGATATTCTTTTCCGAGCGGTTGCCCCAAAGGATGGGGGAGATATCCTGTACGCTAGGTACGTCTCGTATGATGGCGTCTATGTCCCGGTTCCTCATGTTCCAGTTTCGCCCCTTGTTGAATCCTTGGTAGGGTTCGCTGGTGCGATCGGCGTAGAAGAATAGCGAATTCGTCGCGAATCCGTTGACGCTCTTGAACATGGCGTTCTTGAATCCCGATCCGGTACCAGCAACAATACCAGCATAAGGATTCCCCAGAACACGCCGAAGCAAGTCATCAAGCTACGTGTCTTGTTGCGGGTGATGGTTACCCATATTTCTGTCCATCTGTCTATGTCAAACATATCTTTTCGGTTTATTCTGTTCTCATGGCTTCAATAGCGGATACATTCACGGCTTTGCGAGCGGGGAAATAGCCCGCCAGCACCCCCGCTACGACCAGCACCCCGGTAGCGGCCAGCGATATCCCTAGCTGACGGTCGGGTGCCGGAATAAGGTAAGATCCTCGCCGGGATTTCCTCCGGATGAAGCGTTGTTCATCCCGCTCATCGTCATGCCATAGTCGATTAGCTCCGTCAACCCGATTCCCATCAGCATCCCGATGTAACCGAATATGGCGGTGATCATGATGGACTCTACGATGACAAGCTTCAATATCGAGGCCGGTTTCGCCCCGATCGCCTTCCGGATGCCGAACTCCCGGGTCCGTTCGCGTACGGTGATCAACATGATGTTGCTAACCCCCACGATACCAGCCATCAAGGTGCCGATACCTACGATCCAGATGAAGAGCAAGATACCGTCTGTCATCGTATTGAACATACGGATCTCATTGCCGGTCATCCACATACCGATTGCGTTCTTGTCTGTCGGGTCGAATATGTGCTTACGGGCCATATACGACCGGAACCTGTTCTCGAAATCCTTGCACTCTTCTTCGGTGGAGACCCCGTTTACCGTAAAGTAAATGGAGCCGAACCCGAAGCCTTTATTATAAAGTTGTTGCGCTACGGTAAACGGTATATATGCGGGCGCGTTGTTACTCTTGTCGTCATCATCATAGATACCAACAACTTGATACATCATATTGCCGCATTTCACGTATTTACCCAGCGGGTCCTCGTTACGGAATAGCACTTCCGCCATACGGGGGCTTAGTATGATTACCTTGCGTGTAGCGTTCATATCCATCTTATTGATGAAGCGCCCGTTCTGGCTCGCTACATTAATATATATAATGGAATTGTAATCCTCGGATACGCCCCGCAGGTCGCCCACGATGTATTCTTCCCCATACGAGATGGTATCTGTTTGCGAAATGGTAGCCGAGCAGTATTCTATTTCCGGGAATGCCATCTTGATGCCGCTGAGATCCGCTTCCTTGAACTCGATCCTGCGGTTCGTGGGGTTACCTTTATAAGGCATGGTGGTATAGCGCCCCCAAACCTCCACGGTATTGGCGGAAAACCTCCGGAAGTTGAATATGATGCCGTTTCTCAACCCATTTCCCGCTCCCAGCAGGGTAATCAGCATAAAGATCCCCCATGATACGGCGAAACCGGTCAAGAAGGTACGGAGCTTGTTTTTCTTTATCGTGCTCCATATTTCCCTAAAATTGTCAAAATCAAACATGCGATTCTTCGTTTACGGTGTATTCAATCAATCCGTCTTTTACCCGGATAATCCGGTCGGTAGCTTCCGCCACGGATGGCTCGTGGGTAACGATCACCATGGTCATACCTTCTTGGTTTACGCTACGGAGGAGTTCCATCACTTCCACGGTCGTGATACTATCCAATGCCCCGGTAGGCTCGTCGGCCAATATGACCTGCGGCTTGGCGATCAAGGCACGTGCGATGGCCACACGTTGCTTCTGTCCGCCGGACATCTCGTTCGGCATATGATCCGCCCAATCCTTCAATCCCACCATGTCGAGATATTCCAGTGCCATGGCGTTTCTCTTCTTCCGGCTTACGCCTTGGTAATTAGAGTGGGAGAGCTACGTTCTCCACTGCGTTCTTAAACGAGATTAAGTTAAATGATTGGAAGATGAAGCCGATCATACGGTTCCTCAGCTCGGCGGCACGGCTTTCGCTTAGATTCTGAATCAACTGTCCGTTTAATAGATAGGTGCCCGTGTCGTACGTATCCAATATCCCCAAGATATTCAATAGGGTTGACTTCCCGGAACCGGACGCTCCCATGATAGATACCATCTCTCCCTTCTCTATATCTAGGTCGATACCTTTCAAAACGTGCAGTGGGGCTCCGTTAAAGTACGTTTTGTTTATTCCTTTCAGTTGAATCATCATATTATGTAGTTACTTTATATATTAGACGTACAGTTTGCTAAATAAGTTACACTGTTGGTGAACACTTTTATCATCTGGTTACAAATATATGTTTTACTAAGATACCTTGTATCGCAAGGTACTACTAATTATGTAATATTAACAAAGAGGTCTTGATTATAAGTAGATCCTTGTTCCTTTCCTCTGTATATTTTAGGCTAAACAAGCGGCTGTCTTACCCAATTCATAAGGATACATTCATCATGCACCAACTGATGCATGATCTTCTAACGCTGGTGCATGATCATCTACCAACTGGTGCATGATCGTCCACCAGCCGTTGGACGATGAAGCTAACCTTATCTTTGCCCTAATAGATAAAGGGAAAAGCTTTAGGCTATACAGGCATAAACCTTAACTTTGCGGCGAAATTCAAATAGCAGAAAGATTTATGGTAACAATTGGTACGCCCAAATCGGCTACGGCAACTAAAGTCGTGCTTTGTGGCTCGGGCGAATTGGGGAAAGAGTTTGTAATAGAGTTGCAGCGTTATGGCGTGGAGGTAATCGCCTTGGATAAGTATCCGGACGCTCCGGCCATGCAGGTGGCGCATCGTTCCTATGTGGTCTCCATGCTGGATGGCGATGCCTTGCGGGAGATCATCGAGAAAGAGAAACCGGATTATATCGTGCCGGAGGTGGAAGCGATCGCTACCCGTACCTTGATGGAACTGGAGGAAGAGGGATACCATGTGATTCCTACCGCCCGTGCCACTTGGCTGACGATGAACCGTGAGGGAATCCGCCGCTTGGCGGCCGAGGAGCTGGGCTTGCCTACCTCGCCGTATCGTTTCGCCGAGACCGAGGAGGAATTTAAAGAAGCGGTGAAGGTAATCGGTATGCCTTGCGTGGTGAAGCCGATCATGAGCTCGAGCGGACACGGACAGAGCGTGTTCGTGAGGAAAAGGATATCGATCGTGCTTGGCAGTACGCCCAAGAAGGAGGACGTGCTGGAGCGGGTAAGGTGATCGTGGAAGGTTTCGTGGATTTCGACTATGAGATTACCCAGCTGACGGTTCGGCATATCGGAGGAACGTCTTTCTTGGAACCCGTAGGACATGTTCAGGTGGACGGTGATTACCGGGAGTCTTGGCAACCGCAAGCCATGAGCCTTGCCGCTAAAGCGAAAGCCCGTGAGATCGCCGGTAAGATCACCGAGGCTTTAGGCGGACGTGGTATTTTCGGCGTGGAATTATTCATTAAAGGAGATGATGTCATATTCAGCGAGGTTTCCCCCCGTCCGCACGATACCGGAATGGTGACGATGATTACACAGGATTTGTCTCAATTCGCTTTGCACGCCCGTGCAGTGCTTGGCTTGCCGATCCCTAATATCGTGTTTCATGGAGCGGGAGCTTCCCGTGCCGTTGTAGTGGAAGGGACAGTGACCGGTTGTCTTTGGGGAATCTGGATAAGGTTTTGGAACAACCCGATACGCAGATGCGTTTCTTTGGAAAACCGGAAGTTCATGGACATCGCCGTATGGCGTCTTGCTGGCTCGTGGTTTGGATGTGACGGAGGCAAGGGAGAAGACCGGAGTGATGATGGAGCGGTTAAATGTTAAATTGTGATGCTTCCTAGGATAAATGAACGTTTTGGTGTGTGTTGTGAATAAAATGTGAATATTTACAGACCTATTTTTCTATCAAAATAGTTTTATTTTTGTCTCAAGTTTTTAAAGAGACATTTGATAATCTATAAACGCAGATTACATATGTTTGTTTCACTAAAGAGTGAAATCTGATTTGCCGAAGTTTGTACTTATTTTATGAATACAACAAATGGAAATATGGGCGTTGATTTGAAACGCTCTATTTCTATTCTCGGTGAAGATAAAAGAGTGAGCAAACAGATCAATAGCTAAGGGTGGGTAGATTTAACCAAACAGACATCCTTATCTCCTTTCGCCCACCCTAGCTATTGTTCTTATTTTACTTGGATTCCTTTTGTATTTCTCATGGTTTCCATCACGGCATGCGTATCTACTTGGGCCTTTTCTTGTATAAACTCCGGGAGGTTGTAAGTCCACAACAGGTCTTTATAATATTTTACGGGATTTTTTTGCGGCAGGAGGAATGGTTTATGGGCCGTACCTTTATCATCGATATAGGTAAAGAACGGGCGTGTGTATAATCCATCCAACCTGCGACTGCTAAATACCAGCCAACGATTGTTGTGGCTCCATGAATGGTAGCTTTCTCCTTCGGCGCTGTTCGCCTCGCTCAGCGGGTACGTCTTTCCGTCGGATAGGCGGATCATATATAATTCAGCGTCTTTATGCCAAACCCCGAAACCGCCATATTCCTGTAGGGTAAAAGCCAGATATTTACCATCCGGTGAGATTCTAGGGAAGGATACGCTTTTGTGATTGGCCCGGCCATTGTATAAAGTATCTACTTGCTGGCCTAGGGTGCGGGTTTCCGGGTCAAAGTCGACACGGCATAGGCTGTAGGTCATTTGTCTGAAATTCTTAGAAATAGAATCTACGGCGGCGGTCGAACTGAAATAGAGGCTCTTCCCGTCGGGAGAGAACGCAGGGAATATTTGCCATGCGTCTTTGGAATTTAACGCTTCGCAAGAGAATACCTCGTTCTTCTTCACGTCGTAGATCACGATATCGGAGTTATGATCAATACTTCCAGCGTATTGGGATTATTGATGAAGAAGTTTTGGTAGGTATCGCATACGGTGGCCGCCAGATAGTTACCATTCGGATGCCAATACATGTAGACAAAGTTTGAGACGGTCTCGGGAGTCTTGGTATTTAGCTTGGTGATTTTCTTTCCATCAATCAGTACGGAACCGGCGTGTTTGCCTCGCATATGGAAATCATTTTATCCGGGTTCCCGGAGGAAACGTGTGGCAGTTTACGCAGTTATAGTCGGTTAAGCTATTCTCATAAATCACGCTTTGGTCATAATTCTCCAAGTTCCGTTGATAGATACCCATCCTGTTCCACATATCATTACTCAAGGCTAATAACCGATAGGCTATATATTTATCAATGGAATCATTTACGATGTCCATATGAAAAGGCGTATAGGCGTTCCATTCGCCCTGTATGCGTTTAGCAATGGTCAATTCTATTTGGTTTCCGGCATTCTCTTTCAATAAGGCTTTCCATCTCTTTTGTGGGATCTCAAAGAGCCCCTCATCACTATAAACTTGGAGTTGAGTCTTTTCCCCTTTAATGATAAGGCAGTGCTCACTGCTATCGGCGATAGAGAAATTGAGCGGGGCGATGTTCACAGGGATGGTCACATCCTTGTAATCCGGATAAATGGTTATTTCCTTGTTTAAGCTCTTGGCGATCTGTATGTCGTTTTTGGAGCATGAAACCATCAAGGCGATGAGGAAAAGGAAAAGATATCGGTTTGTATTTGTATAAGTCTGTCTTTCCATATGTGTTTTATTTAGAGAGTATCAAATAGTACCAGAAGTAGGTTGATAGTCGGCTATTCCAGTCGCTAGATTTTGTCGGGCATGCCTTAGTCCCAATACACGTTGCTTGAATATCGAGAACTCGGACAGGACTTTATCGGTTACCCCATACTTGCGGCAATATTCCGGATCATGCTCCGCATAAGAGATCACGGCTTGTTGCAAGGGTTCGGGTAATATAGGGAGTACTTCCGTCCCACTGAATCTTTCAACAAACGTTTTTATAGCGGGCAGGTCTTTCGATAATAATAACGTACCGATCGTATAATCCAATGCGGCTTTATTCTGGGGATTCTCTTCCAATATAATCATCAGGTTATCAAACAATCCGATTATATTGGCGAAAGGTCTTTGTCGCTGGATAGGCTTTTTCTTTTTGTACCTAATTCCGGGTCGCTCTCCACCGCTTGGTCATTATATGAGAACTTTCGTTGCGAGGAGGCCCATTCGTGATAGGCCCATGTCTTTCCCAATAATGATATAAACTTCTCGGCTGCGGGATACTGTCCGTATATCAAATGGGATTTTATTAATAATTTAGTCATGACGGGACTGCCGTATGTAATTCCTACCGAGGTACCAAAAGCGAAATTGTATGCCAAGGACGTGATTCCTACATGGTAGTATATCTGGCTGAATAGGAAACTTTCCTCTATATGCGCTTGGTACTTTGAGACCAAAGATTGTATTCCGCTTTGCGGATATTTGAATAAATCAGTCTGCATGACACCCTTGTGGGATAAGGCAAGGTTTAAGCAATTCAGGTGTAAGTAGTTATTATAGTTTAGATCGGCGGACGAGATTATGGCGTCCCATTGCTCGGTATCTATGTAATGAAACATTTGCATCAACGTATAGAAATCTTTATTCCTCTGTTGAAGAGCCGTTTGCGTATAATACATACCGGATAAGGCAAGTAATGCTACGGCTACTAAAGCTTTTAAATAGGCTTTTATGTGATCTAAGTAACGTGATAGGAAGAATAGAAGCATAACGAGTAGCGCTACTTGCCAAGAGAAGCCGTAGAATGGTTCCAGCTCAATGAAATACTCTACGTAATCTTTCATCCAAAATACATAGTCATAATCGGGTTTACTGCCTCCTAGGACACATAGGGAGCCTACGATAAGTAGCAGCAGCAACGGGATGAAGCTTGCGTACCAGCGTTCGCATTTTTGTAATACATCAAATAGTAAGATGCTAAGGGCGAATAATATAGCTACAGATCCCATCGTGTAAAACAATCCGGTCGCCAGCAAGCAACCAATTAAGGTACGGTACGTCCAATTAAATCTTCGTGCGCTGTAACTATATACGTTAAGCGCCAATGACCAAAACAACATGGCTATCAGTCCTTCATAATGATAGCTATCTTTCATTAGGTAAAGATATTGGAATAGGATGGGGAGAAAGGCCAAGGGCATAAGATATAATGCCGGATGTATCTTTCGTAAGGTCAGCCAGAATAACCAACCGGAGATTCCACCGATCAAGGCGGTCACCAGCGATCCGATAAGCGGGATCCTGAAAAACTGTATCAAGAATTGAGAGATAAAAGTCGCTAGCCCCCCTATCTGCTTAAGTATGCTGAATATATAGGTGGAATCGAATAGGAAAATCTGCTGCTGTTCCCGATAAAAAAAGAGAGCTCTTGCATGGTCTGCAAATGAAACCATAAGACGCCGGTCAATAGAATGAATGGAAGCGGTGGTAATATCTTCTTATATAAAGTACTCATGTGATTTATTCTATTTACGATAAGTTACGTCAATTCCTTTATCCTCTTTGGCTAGCGTGCTAAGCGCCCGGATCTTGGAGGATACTTTTCCGGTAATAAACTCGGGTATATTATAAGATTTCATGAAACGGTGATAGTAGTCTGTGTCTTTCTGAGGCAAAAGGAAGGGCTTAGACGCATTTCCTTCTTCATCTATATAAGCAAAATAAGGACGTGTGTATAACCCGTCTATCCTTCGACTGCTGAAGACGATCCAGCGGCTGTTGCTACTCCATGAGTGATAGCTCTCCGTATCCGTGCTATTGGCGTTTTGCAAGGAATGAGAGATTCCGCTCGCTATATCCAGTAGATATAGATCTGCGTCTTTATGCCAGATCGAGAAGTTACCGTAGCCGGACAGCGTATATAACAAGAATTTCCCGTCTGGGGAAACACGGGGAAAAGAGGCGCTCTTCCCATCTTTTCCGGCATTGTATAAGGTATCTATACGGGAGCCGAAACTCCGGGTTACGGGATCGAACGCTATGGAGCAAAGGTTATATTTTACTTCTGAATATTCATGCGGCATGGAACGTGCCTCTGCCGAGCAGAAGTAAAGAGTCTTGCCATCGGGAGAGAATGTCGGGAAAGTCTCAAACGCTTTTGCTGTCCGAATGGAAGGCGTACTGATAATCTCATGCTTTTCCGTATCGTATACAACTACGTCGGATTGGCTGTCGAAGACCTCCACCCGGTTTTTGTCGTTGGCATGAAAGCTTTGGCTGGTCTGATTGACAGAGAAGCTACGTATTTCCCCGATGGATGCCAAGAGGGATAGACCAAAGGCGAGATCGTCTGATCGGTCTTCGTATTTAATTTCTCGATCTTGTCTCCGTCGATCAGATAAGTGCCGAATACTTATCCTCATGTGGAACAGCATTTTATCGGGGTTTTGCATACAAAAAGAATGGCAATTCATACAGTTTTGACCGCTGTATTTGTTTTCCATGATAGGGCTTTGCTTATAATCTTCCAGATTCCGTTGGTAAATACCATTTGATTCCAAAGTTCGTATCCGGGTTCGATCAAGCGATAAGCCAGATATGATCCATGGGTTCCGGAGCGACGAATAGTGAGAATTCCGGATAGGCGAGCCATTCTTTGTCTTTTGCGTAGAGCTTTACTTGTATCGCTTTTCCTGTCGCCCTTTTCAGCAATTTTCTCCAATCGGATGCGGGAAGATAGAATTGTCCCCCTTTTTCCTTGACTTGTATCTTTTCTTCTCCGAATTTGAGTACGGCGAAGGCTTCCGCATGTGGATTTTCTATCTTGAAATTTAAGGGAGCGATATTATAAGGGATCGTTACATCCGCATAATCGGGAAATAATACAGGTTTCTCCGAGGTTTCTTTGCTTACCGGGATCGTATCCGAGCAGGATATTCCTAGTAGAATAAGAAATAAACAGGTGATATATAGAATATTTCTTTTCATGGTTGTTGATCATTTTAGAGTATAATAAGACCAATAAGTGTCTCCGAACGACTTCTTTATAAGTTGCGGAAGTTGTGGGTTGTTCCGGTTCTGCACGACTAAATTCCGATAACCTGCGAATTTGCGGATCACATTTCCGGATACGTTAAAACGTTTCCAGTAATCCACATCCTTCTCTGCTAATAGGATAACAGCCTCTTGGAAACTCACGGGGAGAGAGGGGAGTACCGGTGTTCCATAATACTTTTCTATCAGCCTTTGGAAAGCTTCATGTCTTTAGACAGCAGATAGATAGCCCCGGTGAATTGGATCGGGAGCTGATTTTCCGGATCTTGTTCCGCACGGATAAGTAAATCATGTTCCAGTCCGTTGATACCGGATAAGTTACTTTCCTTCGGAAGAGCTTTTCGTTTAGGCCCTAATACCGGATCAGCTTCAATCGCTTTGTCGTTATATAAGAAGCCTCTATGCCGTTTGGCCCAATCATGATAGGCATATGTTTTTTCTAAGATACTGATATATTTCTCGGCGATAGGATACGTTCCGTAAATCAAGTTTGTTTGAACAAGCCGTTGCAGGTTCCGGGGATTACCGCGCCAATTACGGTGACATACCCTTCAAAAGCCATCTCCTGCGATAATGCGATTTCCCCTAGCGTAAAATAGGCGTCGCTTAACAGGGCGGAGACCGTAAAGGTCTTGTTCCAAGAGGCGAGTAACCCTTGAGGACCGTGTTGATCAAAAGCGAACATCCGGTCTGCCAACTCCCCTTTTTCCGCAAGTGCCCTATTTAAGTAAGTTAAATATAAATAGTTTTTGATCGGCCCGTGACAATGCCGGATGATCTCGTCCCATTGTTCGGTACGGGCATAATAATCCAAGACTTTTAGAGGATAGGCTTTCTGGTCGTTATACCGTGGAATCGTTACCCAGCAAAGGAATAGGATTAGGATGAATTGAACGGTAAGCTCTATCCCTGTTTTTTCTTTGATTGGTTTTTGCCTTTAGGATATACGAATGCCCCGATCAAGCTAAGCGGTAAACAGACCCATGCGAAATAGATGAGATTGGGAGCCGCCAGAATCGGGTGGTAAAAAGCGTCCGGTAAGAATGCGAAGCGATAACTGGTGATGGTAGTTGACCAGACACTTCCGATCCCGATAAACAGGTATTCAATTAAAACCGCTAAAAAATAGAACCCCTGTTTGGAACGGCTTATCGCTTCCTTGAGAACCACACTTAATGAGAATAGCCCGGCAATCGGTCCTCCTATCCAAAAAAGTAGTGGGGTGATTACCAATGCGGCGGATAGCCGGTAACAGGGATCTTTTATGCGCATCCATGCGTTCAGGCTAATCAAACAAAATAGGAATGCGATAGTGCCTTGTACTAAATAATTGAAGTCGTATTGAATCAATAATAAGAATAAAACCGGGAGTAAGTAAAGCAGGAAGAGCTCTTATTTGGATTAATTTGCAGGATGATCTCCCTCATTGTTAAGCCAATAGACGTAAGTATAGCTGCGATAATGAAAGGCCCTGCATAAGGCGTAATAAAGAATTGTGTCAAGAATTCCCCGATAATCAAAGATAAACCTCCCGGACTGCTGATTTTATCCGCAAGATAATCTTCGGAAAACTGGAATAGTTGAAGCTGCTCGATATAGAAGAAATGAAACTTGCCGGTTATTTGCAAGAAACCCCCTAATAGGACAAACAGGATCAAACCGAGGAGTATTTGTTTATATCTCATGGCTAGAGTACACGTTTCATTTTGATTTAAAGTCAAACAAAGATACGATTTTTATCGGAAATACCAATCTACACAAAACGAAGTTAACTTAATTGGCACATGGAGTTAACTTCGTTGGCAAAGTATGTTAACTTCGTGAGCAAAGTAAGTTAACTTACTTTTGGGGATTAAAAAGCAGGCCGGACATATCACATGCCCGGCTGCCCTTTCTGACTGTTAACCCACTTGTTTATTTCCAGTTTTCATTCTGAACTAAAAGACCATCCATCTTTAAGATTTCATTATGAGGGATAGCATTGTTGCCCATTTTGCGTTGTATGTACTATTGGAATATTTACCTAAATGCTTAGCTTCGTATTTCACGAAATCATTTAATACCTCGGATGCGATACCCCAGCGAGCTAAGTCATACCAGCGATGACCTTCCATCGCTAACTCGATACGACGTTCCCAACGCAGTGCCTCCAGCGCTTTGTCTTTTGATGCGAATTGAGAAGGTGGATATAAACCTATACGATAGTTTGCGGCAGCATCTGTACTTTGCTTCCCGTTAATCTTGTCATCCAAAACATAAGTAGAACTAGCCTCGGTCATTGTTGCCGGATCTACTGCCTTTACATAGCTATTGGCGGCACGAGCACGTACTTGATTAATGTATTCACCTGCTTGTTGAGGCTGTCCTAACTCGATCAAGGTTTCAGCGTACCAAAGCAATACGTCTGCGTAACGGATCAAGTGGAAGTTTTTAGCAGTGGAGTTTGTTTGCGTCGTGTTAGATAAGCTTCCTTTATCGGCTTTTCTAGGGATATTCTTCTTGTTTAGGTATAAACCTCCGTTAGAAACATCACGTACCCAACCATCCAACGCATTTGGCACTGTCCAATCTAAGAATGGAGTCTCGAAACGACGGTAGAAACATCCAAACGAGGGTCTGTATAGACGGTCAAATCAGTGTGAGGTAAATTGTTCTCGTCTAAAGTTGATAACGCAGGATCATTACGATAAGAATCATCCATTTAGGTAATCCGTTTGCGTCAACAATATGAGCGTTGACCATATCATAAGAGGGTTGATAGAATCCCCAACCTCCAGTTCCTAACGCTCCGCTGAAGCCGATGTGCCAAGCTCCGTTGATATTGGCAGTTTGTTCTACGGTGCCGGAAACTGCAGCTTGGACATCGAATACAGATTCTCCTGTCCAGTCACTTTCCCCTGCTGTATAGAGTTCCTCGTATGTATCTGCCAAGCGGAACTTAGTGCCTTTGTTATCTTTTCCGTTTGCGATTACATCTTCCAAAATCGTTTTAACTTCAGTCCAATGATTAGACGTTCCATTTTTTCCGTTATATGGAGAGGATTGGTACATCTTTACTTTAGCCAACATAGCGCCAGCTGCCCATTTGTTTACGCGTCCTGCCTCGGTCCAAGTGTCGGGCAGATTGTCATAGGCAAACTGCAAGTCTTCTACTATCTTATCCCAGATATAGATATAATTCCCATTCTCATCCACATTAGAGACTTGTGGGTTCACGTTCTCTTTCATGGCTATGTCATCTACATAAGGAACAGCCGCTCCAAATAATTTTACGACCTCGAAATGGAAGAAACCGCGTATGAAGCGGGCTTGGGCGATTGTTTCCGTATAGAAGTCTTTACTTTGGCCTGCTATAGCCGAAAGCTCTTCTTTTGCTAAATCCGCTACCTTGATTACGTTGTTTGCGGTGAATACCCCATGGTAACTATGTGCCCATTTTGTTTCAAAATAAGCGTTGTCAGTTGTAAATGTATAAGTTTCCAAGCTGGTAAAGTCTGGTTGGTCTTGGAAAGTTGAACCTTTGTTTGCGTCACCTCCCATTACGTCACCATATACATAGTTGGTCAATGTCGAACGGAAGTATCCATCATTCGCATCTGTAGAGTTTAATCTAGCGTACATACCAGTTAGCAACTGAGTAATACCTTCTTGCGATACAAAATCCGGTTCCTGTTTATTTGTGACTGGCTTCACATCCAAGAAATCGGAGCAAGCAGTCATGCTTCCCATCGTGGCGGCAATGACTGCCGCATATATAAATAGATTTTTCATCTTGTTTCAATTTTTAGTTAGCAAATATTTGTTAGAATGTCACATTTACACCCATGATAAATTGGCGTGGCATACCATAAGAACCGAAATCGGTACCCATCGTACGGTCATTGGAACGACCGTCTGTATCTGTACGAACCTGTGGGTCTAGTCCGGAGTAACCAGTCAATGTGAATACGTTTGCTATTTGACCATAGATGCGGATCTTCTCAAACTTGATTTTATCTAAAATACTCTTTGGAAGTGTATAACCTAAAGTCAACGTTTGCATGCGTAAGAATGAACCATCTTCTATATAGCCGGAATTAGACTCATTTGCGGCGATTGTACTCTCACCATTAGCGGTTGCCCACATAGGATAGATACCATCAGGGTTGGTTACAGGATGCCATGAATTGTCGCGACGATCTTTAGAATAAGCGGACTGTAAGGAACCATAATGTGTATAATATTTATACATGGCGAATAGATCATTGCCTACGGAGAAGTACATATAAGTACTTAAGTCGAATCCTTTCCAGTTAACACCTAAGTTGATACCTCCTGTTAAATCCGGATGTGGGTTTCCAATGAATGTACGGTCACTAGCGTCGATCTTACCATCGTTGTTCACATCTTTTACTTTGAACTGACCTACATAATTGGCAGCGTTTAACGTAGAAGCATCAGATGTACCATATGGCAATACTGTTCCACCGGCATCATTCTTATAGTTACGGACTTCTTCTTCACTCTTATAGATACCATCTAGCTGATAACCGTGGAATTCACCGATTGCATGTCCTTTCATCAATACGTTCATGTTGGAAATACGAGTTCCGGTAAAGATTCCGGCATCAGTACCAATCTCATCCAGTCTATTCTTGTAATGCGACAAGTTTACGCCTACAGAGTAACCTACCTCACCGATTTTATCATTCCAAGTAATATTCAAATCAACACCTTTGTTCGTCATATCACCGATGTTTACTTTCGGCTTGTCAGCGGCACCGGCCAAAGCAGACCAGTTGGCATCGATCAACATATCAGAAGTTTTCTTGATGTAGTAGTCGAAGTTGGCGGTTAATCGTTGATTAAAAGCTGTAATATCGAAACCTGCATTAAACATCTTAGATGTTTCCCATTTTGCCTCGATATCACCAAGATTGGTTACGCCAAATCCTTGATATACCTCTGTGTCAGAACCATTGATGCTATAGAGATAACGGTTACCAGTACCATATTGGAATGCCCAGTTATATGAATCGATATTGGAGTTACCGGTTGTACCGTAACCGGCACGAATCTTCAAATCGTCTAACCAAGTACGTGATTTCTCCATGAATTTCTCGTCCGACATACGCCAACCTAAAGAGATAGAAGGGAATGTACCCCAGCGATTCTTTTCAGAAAAACGAGAGGATGCGTCGCGACGTACCGTAACTGTAGCCAAATATTTACCTTGGTAAGCATAGTCCGCACGAGCGAACATACCGAACATGGTGGATACAGCGTTCTGGTTTCCGCTATTTCTTAAGTCAGAGCTAGCACCGTTGTTGATTACCCAAGTGTTGGGATCATCTTCGAATGGATAGTTGATACGACCTGCCTGGATCCAACGTCCTAAACCCTCACGAAGTGCCTCTGTACCAATCACAGCATTGATCGTATGATCGTCGTTGATTGTTTTGCTATAAGTAGCGGTGTTTGTCCATTGATAATCTAACCAATAGTTTGCTTGCTCGTAGAACTCGTTGTTGTTACGTCCTTCTTTATTGGTCATGATCGTACGTTTGTTCATCCAGAAGTCCCATGCGCCACCTAAACGTGCGCTGAACTGAGTACGGATCTTCAAATTCTCTCCAAGGCTTTCTAAAGGCATAATCTCTGCGTAGATAGCTGATTGGGCACGTAAGAAACGACGACGATTGTCCTTGCCATAATCAACGGACATTGGTGCGCTCTCAGCACGTCCTCCTTCGGCATTTTGTGAACCGGAATAATCACCGCCAACTGTGTAGATAGGTACCCAAGGTTGGATGGAGAAGGTCTTACCGAAGGTATTATCATCACCTTGACGACCGCGTTCTCCTGAGTTCTCGATTACGGCGATGTTGGTATTCTGACCGATATTGAACCACTTGTTCACGAAGAAGTTTGTATTCGCACGCAAGGAATAACGACGGAACCATGACTCCTTGATCGTACCTTCACGATTCATGTAGCCTAAGCCTACTGAATAAGTCGCTTTTTCACCACCTCCGGTGATAGAAATCTGGTGATCTTGCACCTTACCGGTTTGAACTACTTCGTCGTACCAATTCGTGCCGGCACGAGCTTCTTCCTCAGAGTAGCCGTCCTCAAGCATTTGGTAGTAAGCGGAACGAGACCAAGTGTTCTCACCATTGTCTTTGTAAGAAGCTTCCCAAGCTGCGATACTGCCGTATTGAGAGATGATCTGTTCTTTACTATAACCAGCAGGTTTGATAGCATAAGGCATTGTTAAATGACCTGTACCGTCTTTACCTATTGAACCGAACTGGGCGTGGTTTACTGTTTGGCCACCGCGGTAGTTGAATAAATTACGTTGCCCTTCTTCTTGGAATTCCATAGCTTCCCAAGCGTTCAACAGACCATAACCGTCATTGGCCATCTTGGCTACACCGAAGTAACCGTTATAAGATACTTGTACACGGTCGTTCTTTTTCCTTGTTTAGTCGTGATAACGATAACACCATTTGCACCTTTCGCTCCATAAATAGCGGAAGCAGCAGCGTCTTTCAATATCTGCATGGATTCAATATCATTCGCATTTACCGCATCGATATCTACTCCTTGTACACCATCGACAATGATCAACGGGTCTGAGCCGTTTACGGAACCCACACCACGTATACGAATCGTTGTCTCCCCTAATGGACCACCACCTGCTTGTACAAATACACCAGCAGCTTTTCCTTGCAAAGCCTCAGCGAAATTGGAAACAGGAGTCTCTTTTAACTCATCCGTAGCGACAACAGCCACAGATCCGGTAATATCCTTCTTCGCTTGTGTACTATAACCAGTAACGACGACTTCATCCAAAGCTTGTGAATCCTCGACCAGCGTGATCTTGATGTTTGTCTGATTACTCTTCAAAGTAACCTCTTGAGTTACGTATCCGATATAAGAGACTACTAAGATGGCGTTTGCGGGCACATTCTCTATAATGGCTCGTCCATCCATATCAGAAATATTTCCGATAGTAGTTCCTTTTACGACTACGTTGGCTCCAACGATAGGACCAGATTTATCCACGATGTGGCAGTTAATCTGTCGTCCATCTTGCTGGACACTCATAAATCCCGTACTAGGTGTAGGATACAGATGATCTGTTTCTGTTGCAAAGGCCGTTCCGGCTCCGTACAGAAGAAAAGAAGCTCCTAAGACTAATGGCTTCCATGATACAACATTTCTCATACAAATTTAGAATTTAAGGTATAATAAAATAAAAAACACAAACTTTTAACAAAATGAATTCACTACTCTCTCATACCTCTAAGGTATATTACATCTGTTTACATCTTAAAATAAGTAAACATCACTCTCTTCTTTTCAACTTCTTTTGTGTAGCTTCTTCATTATCATGGTTTTAATTATGAAAATCACTTCTTGTTTTTTTCATGATATTAAAAAAACGACTAGTTGAAACGATCGTTTCATTTAGTCGTTTGTAAAGATCTGTCTTTTTTTTGACACATGCAACTTTTTGTTCATTTTTTTTATTTTATCTTATTGCTAATGGGAAAGATAACCTTTTCTTCCCACAAAAAAGCTCTTCTTTTTCAAATCCTCTTTCCCCCTTCTCGAAAACGCAAGATTTAAACGATCGTTTCAACTAGTCGTTTTATGAAAAAAACATTTAGACCATAAGTATTATAGATGAGTAATAGCTACAAGCTGTGATGTTGTGTCTATATGAAAAAATCAAATTGTTAAGTAGATTGTGTTTTTTGATTTATACCTTAAATTCTAATTTTATGAGTAATGTAGTATTTTGGAGACAGGTGTTTCTGGGAGCTCTTTATTCCTTTGCGGCGGATATCCCATCATCGCTGCGGAAGTTGGCGATTTAACACCAAACGTAGGAACTCGTAGCCTACAACAAGATGGACGTAGAGTCATTTGTGCTATTTCAGACAAAGCCGGACCAATTGTAGGGGCAAATGTCCTTGTTAAAGGAACCACTATCGGAAATATCTCCGATATGGACGGACGTGTTATTTTAGAAGGTGTGCCTAGTAATGCGATTTTAGTTGTGTCTTACATTGGCTATGTCAGTCAAGAAATTCCTTTAAAAGTAGTCAGACGAATGTGAGGATTCATTGGTGGAAGATACTCAAGCTTTGGATGAAGTGGTAGTAGTTGGATATGGTACGCAATCGAAGAAGGACATTACCGGTTCTGTTGCTGTTGTTTCTACAGACGCTATCCACGAGACTCCGGTGGCGACTTTCGCCGAGGCTTTGCAAGGAAAAGCATCCGGTGTGTATATCTCTAATTCCGGAGGTCCCAGCGGTGAGACTACGATCCGTATTCGTGGTGTGGGTTCTCTTAATAGTTCAGACCCGTTGATTGTTGTGGATGGTGTATCCGGGGTGGATATCAGTTCCGTAAACCCGAATGATATTGAGTCTATGCAAGTGTTGAAGGATGCTTCAGCTACCGCTATTTATGGTGCACAAGGTGCGAATGGCGTAATTATCATTACGACGAAGCAGGGTACGCGTGCTGATCGTGTTCGTGTCTCTTATAATGGATATTTTGGTGTCGCTAAGATGGCTAACAGCGGTTATGATTTGTTGAACGGTTGGGAATCGATGGAATTCGAGGAATTAGGACAGCAGAATCTGTATAACTATCGTGGTTTGCAACCTCTCATCCTCAATTCGGGCAAATCGCCGCTACGGGTGGTAAAGGTATTTCGATGCCTTATGCGATTAAGCGGCCGGTTATAGCGAACAGCAGATTATTGATATGTATGGGAGCGTAGAGGCTTGGGAAAAGTCGTATGTAGACGATGGAAGCAGCTCTTGGGCCCGATCCGCGTATTATCAGATGTTGGCCGACGGTTATTCCGATGCGGAGGCTCGTAAGGGTACCAATTGGTACGATGAGATTGTACAGACCGGAAAGATCCAAGATCACCAGATCTCTTTGGTGGGTGGTGGCGAGAAAGCTACTTATTCTGTCTCTTTGGGTTATACAAATCGAGAGGGTACGATCCAGAATTCTTATTTCAAACGTTACTCTTTACGTACGAATACGACCTATAATCCTAATAAGTATTTCACGATGGGCCAAAATACGAACCTTGCCGCTATGGAAACGGGAGGAGAGTCTGGTCGTCAAGGAGATGCGAACACGTTCGCTAAGACTTATACCATGAATTCGTGGGTACCTATATATAATGTAGGAGGTGATTATACGGGATCCGTGGCACCTAATGCGGGCCGTGATATTTCCGCCGTGCATCAGGTAGCTATGAATGAGAATGATTGGACACGCATGTTTCATGGACAGACTGCGGTTTTTGCCGAGCTTTCCAATCCTTGGATCGAGGTCTGAAGCTTCGTTCTCAGTTTAGCGCTCGCTTGAATGGTATGTGGAGTTTGGAGATGACCGAACGTCAAAATATGGCGAACAAAGAGGCTTCTGCCAACAATACATTGACTGAGACGGGCAACTGGCGTTTGAACTGGCAGTGGACAAATACGGCTACTTATACCAAGAAGATTCATGAAGATCATAATATTACCGTTGTTTTGGGTACGGAGGCTATCAAACAAGGTGTCGGCCGTTATATGCAAGGAACCCGTATCGATTACATCTTCGAGAGCGATCCGAATACTTGGACACTGGATAATGGTTCTTCTTCTAATATAGGTAACTCTAGCCGTTATCAAAGAAAAGTGACTATGTTCGGCCTTTTCGGACGTGCGGACTATTCTTATAAGGGTAAATATTTGGCGACATTCACGATTCGCCGCGACGCTTCTTCCAAGTTTGGCTCCAAGAACCGTTGGGGTAACTTCCCTTCCGCCTCCTTGGGATGGCGTATGTCTGACGAGAAATTTATGGAGCCTACCCGGAAATGGTTGGATGACTTTAAGCTGCGTGCCGGTTATGGTACGACCGGTAATTCGAATATTGGTTCTTACAACTATGCGTTCCAGTATGGTACGGGAAATTATTATATGTATCCTATCACGGGATCGGATTCAGAGACTTCTCCCGGTTATGTGCTCTCGAACTTGGGTGACTCGGACGCTAAATGGGAAACCACAAAAATGTTTAATATAGGTTTCGACCTTACGGCTTTGAGTAACCGATTGACCGCCGGATTTGACTTTTATGTAAAGAATACCTCAGACTTGCTTGTGCCTGCTAACTGGTCTGCGCTGGTTGGTAACGCATCAAAGCCTAGTATCAATATCGGTGATATGAAGAACAGAGGTGTTGATTTGTCCATTGGATGGAGGGACAAAGTTGGCGAGTTCGGTTATAACATCACGGCTAACATCTCAAGATACAAGAATGAGGTTACCCGGTTGGGATCTTCTGATTTGTTCAACGATACTCGTTTGAGCAAGGTGAATATTACTACGGTGGGCCAACCTGTCGGAATGTTCTACGGGTATCAGATTGAGGGTATTTATCAAAATGAGCAAGATGTTATTTCCTCGGGCGTTCTGCCTTATGGTGTGGCTACGGAAAACGATTTGGTCGCTTCCGCATGGGTAGGCCGATATAAGATGAAAGACGTGAACAACGATGGTAAGATCGACGCGGATGACCGTACGATTATCGGTAATCCTCATCCTGATTTGACCGGAGGTTTCAATATCTCTTTGACTTGGAGAGATTTTGATCTAAGTACTTACATGTATTACTCGATTGGAAATGATTTGTACAAACACTACGAGTACTATACGATGTTTGGAAACTTGCAGTCTAATTATTCGAAAGATCGTTTGGCGAAATCTTGGGATCCGGTGAATAATCCGAACGGTATTTATCCTTTGTGGACAACGACCTCGACCGAGGGCCCCGAGGCTGGTAACGAATCGAACTCCAATTATGTGCAAGATGGTTCTTATCTTCGGATGCAGACGTTGACTTTGGGGTATTCATTGCCTAAGAAGTTGCTGAAGAAGATCGGTTTCGAGAAGATACGTGTATACGGCCAGATCAGTAACGTGTTTACGATAACCGGTTATGATGGATTGGATCCGGAGGTTCGTTCGCATACTTCGTTCGAGAACGAATATGTATCAAGCGATATGAATAAAGGTATCGATTATGGATCTTATGGTATGCCTCGTCAGTTCTTGATGGGTGTGAATGTGACATTCTAACGTATGTGCTTTATAAACGATTAATTTGAATTCATTATGAAAAAGTTCTTATATATTTTGCGATGGCGGTGGTTCTCGCGTTAGGCAGCACATCTTGTTCCGATTTCTTGGAGATCGAACCAGTAGGTGCGGTTAATGAAACCAATTTAACGGATCAGGAAGGTATTAATTATCTTCTTACCGGCATGTATTCAGCGTTAAATATTCCGGCGGCTACGACTAACTCTTATTTTGGGGCAAGCTTGACAAACTATACGTATGGTGATGTGATGGGCGGTGACGCTAATAAGGGGTCAACGGCTGCGGACCAATCGGACTTCACGTTGTTGGAGACTTTTAGCTTTACGACCGATAATTCCTATATCAAGCGTAAATGGGTGGCAGTATACGATGCGGTAGCTCGTGCTAATAATGTCATGCATTTGGCCGGTTTGATTAAAGATGAGCTTTCCGCTATACCGGGACAGGAGAAAGATTTTTATACCGAGGCCATAGCCCAAGCTCGTTTCATGCGTGGTTTTTATTTGTTTGAGGGTATCAAGAATTTTGGGGCGGCTATTCCTTATGTATCTTTGGAGGATTATGAGTCGTCCGTGAACCCACTGATATCGAATGTGGATGAGAGCGGTAACTATATTTATATTTGGGAACAGGTGGCTGAAGATTTGCAGTATGCTTATGATAATCTTCCCGGCGCATGGCCGGAAGAGCCCGGTCGTGCCAACAAATGGGCGGCTGGAGCGTTTTTGGCGAAACTGAGAATATTCCAGTCTTCTCCCTATAATGGAACGAATGGAACCTCCAACAAATGGACGGAGGCTAAATCGATTTTAGAAACGGTTATCGCTAATGGTACGGATAGCAAGGGCACGAAATATACCTTGACCCCGAGTTATGAGACGCTTTACACGGCGGGCGAGAGCGACTGGACGGGCGAGTCTGTGTTTGACGTCCAGATGGCAATCTCCGGTACGCAGTATTATACCAACGCGATCAATGGTAACTCTCATATCTCATTGTCTGGCAAGATTGGTTCCGGCTGGGGATTCTACCAGCTTCTTATGACTTGGTGAATGCGCATATGGTGGATGAGAATGGATTGCCTTATCTCGATAAGTCGTATCAAAGCAAAACCTCGGTTACGACAATTGATGGCGATAATGTACCTCATACGGATTTGACGGTTTATACGGATCCTCGGGTTGACGTATCTGCGGGTCGTTTCAATGTGCCCTATATGGATTGGGATATACCAGTTACTATCGATGGCTGGATTCGTGATTTGGCGAATGGCGGTCCGTTCTTGAATAAGAAGAACCTGCCGAAAAAGGCGGATAAAGGGAGGCTTGAGCTTGATACAACCGGTGCTCAACTGCAAGAACTTCCACTTGATGCGTGTAGCTGAGCTTTACCTGCTTTATGCTGAGGCTTGTATAGAAACGGGTGATATCAATACTGCCAGAGAATATATCAACAAAGTTCGCGCACGTGCCGCACAAAGTTGTATCATGGCTGCCGACGCGAATAACAATATGGCTTTAACTTCTTCTCCATATGTATTGGAGGATAAGGTGAGCGGAAATACCATTGCTAATACGGCGGCTAATTATCGCATCGGCTTGTATCCTGCGAGTGGCTGGACAGTGGATAAGGCGATAAAAGCCTTGCGTTTCGAGCGTAGGATCGAGTTGGCGATGGAGGGGCATCATTGGTATGATCTTGTGCGCTGGAATGCGGCTTCTGAGGAGCTGGGTAATAAAGGTTCGGGCTTCTTGGCTTATGAAAAGAGATATTTGCTGAAGTACCAATCGGCTACGTATCCGGATAGATTAGTGACACTTCCGATCCCTAACGATGAAATTGTCACCATGGAAGGCGTATTAGTCCAGAATGAGAACTGGAAATAAATTGTAAGTTGATAATCATTGTGGGCCGGGCATGTGATATGTCCGGCCTTTTGTATATTTGTACCGTGAATTCAACAACCCGGTGAGGTTCGGTGTTCTTAAGATAAACAATAAATGAGGATCATTATGAGATTGGTGTATATTTATCATAGCGGATTCGCTTTGGAAGCGGATGGCTTTTCGATCTTGATCGATTATTTCAAGGATAGCGATCCGGACCCGGCCAAGGGATACGTGCGTAGCGAACTCTTGAAGCGTGCGGGCACATTATATATATTAGCGTCGCATTTTCATCCGGATCATTTTCATCCGGAAGTATTGAAATGGAAAGAGCAGAAGCCGGATATCAAATATATCTTTTCCAAGGATATATTGAAGCGTCGGAGGGCCAAGGCTGATGATGCTATTTATTTGAAGAAGGGGGATGCCTATCAAGATGAACTTCTGACCATCAAGGCATTTGGTTCCACGGATGTGGGGATCTCTTTCCTGATAGAGACAGAAGGCAGACGGATCTTCCATGCCGGCGACTTGAATAATTGGCATTGGAAAGACGAGTCCACCCCGCAAGAGGTAGCCGAGGCTGAGGGTAATTACTTGAAGGAACTGGATATAATAGCGAAAGAAACCTCTGTGATGGATCTCGTCATGTTCCCGGTCGATCCTCGTTTGGGTACCGATTTCATGAGGGCGCCCAGCAATTTATCGATCGTATAAAAACAAGCGTATTTGTCCCGATGCACTTTTGGGAACGTCCGGCGGAGGTTATGGCTTTCGGCCCTTACGCCGAATCGAAAGGATGTCGTTATATCGTATTGTCTGTTCCGGGAGAAGGGACGGATATATAAT
>ENA-OQDF01000037-OQDF01000037.1-human-gut-metagenome-genome-assembly--contig:-NODE-37-length-38246-cov-1.937249_pt1 | contig 38246 bp, 41 predicted proteins | sample MGYA00242769_ERZ504597 | MGnify/ENA primary metagenome ERZ504597 (study PRJEB26092, sample SAMD00036305) | human gut metagenome | host: Homo sapiens | study: EMG produced TPA metagenomics assembly of...
ATCCGGCTGCATCTTGGTGCGGTCTTTCACCCATCCGGCACCCGTAGGACCATCGTTGAAGGCATTGGCATAGCGGTCGATGTTGATGCATTTCAGCTGGCGCAGAATCACGCCCCTTCAGCATCTTCTTCAACTTCTCGTCCTTGTTGGCAAGCGCACGTATGGCCATACCTGTGCACCTGAGTCGCGGAGCCACATAGCTGGGATGTCGCCTGTATATACAAATGTATCATCGTCACCGTTTTCTAGCACACGGTAATGGACGGTGCTCTCCAGGGTGTTAGGATAGCAGTTTGGCAAACATCCAAGCCAACTTTGGGTTCTTCTTCAGCAGTTTCTGTACTTCCTTGATCTTCTTCTCTACGGCGGTGGAGGTGAAGAGGCGGTCCTCTACTGGCGGACGCTTAGATTCGTACTTGCCATCCACCGGTGTCACCACCTTGGTATAGCGTGCGTGGACATCCACCTTGGCGTTCTCCTGAGCCATCGCTGTCATGGAGCAAGAAGAGCCATTGCTAAAATAGTCTTTCTCATTTTCTTATCTTTTGTTAGTTAGTTCATATTATGGTCGGTCGGCAGGACGTGTTCCCCACTTGGATGGCTGGCTGCCCATCTGGAGTTCCAGGTGCCACCCTTCATGATGTCGTTATACATGATGTACGACTTGGTGTATGGCTTGCCGTTCAGCTTGGCATGCTGGATATACATGTTCTCCTTGCTGTTGTCCTTGCAGATGATGCTGAAGGTCTTGCCCTTGCCTATGTTCAGCGATGCCTTGTCGAGATAGGACTGCCGATGATATACTTGCCGCCGGCTGGCTCTACCTGATAGAGACCTAAGGAAGAAAGAATGTACCATGCCGACATCTGACCCACGTCTTCATTGCCGCTCAATCCGTCGAAATCGTCCTTATACATCTCGTCCATGGTCTGGCGCAGCAGGCGGGCTCCCTTCCAAGGCTGGCCCACATAGTTGTACATGTAGAGCACCTGGTGGCTAGGCTCATTGCCGTGAGCATACTGGCCTATCAGACCGGAAATATCCACCGAAGTCGATTCACCTTCCAGCTTGGAATCGGCAGTGAACAGAGAATCCAACTTGCCGATGAAAGCGTCGCGTCCTCCCATCAGTTCTACCAATCCGTCTACATCGTGGGGAACGAACCAAGTCCACTGCCAGGCAGTGCCTTCGCAATAGTCATCGTTACGGTGATTGGATGCGCGGGGGTTGAAAGGCGTACGCCAGTTGCCCTCACTGTCCAGTCCACGCATGAAACGGGTACTCGGATCGAAATAAACTTTATATCCCTCGGCAAAGGCAGCATACTTGTCGCGGTTGACTTCGTCGTCCAAGGCACCTGCCAGTACAGAGATGCACCAGTCATCGTAAGCATACTCCAGCGCTTTTGCCACGGACTCATTGTCTTTGTCGCAAGGCACGTAGCCAATCTTGTTCTTCCAGTACTTGCCTGCGGCATCAGATGCGGCACAACCAAAGGATGCGTGATAATGCCCGTCGTATCGTATTCTGCCGTACGGAGGCAAGCCTTATAGGCTCCTGCACGTCGAAGTTACGGTATCCCTTTACATACGAATCCGCTATGAGGGAAGCTGCATGATAACCAATCATGGTACCCGTATAGTTTCCGGCCAGTTCCCACATAGGCAGGACGCCGCCTCGCGGGACTTCTGGATGAGCGAACGGATGAAGGCCTCGTTCAGTTCTGGATCGATAATCGTCATCAGCGGATGATAGGCACGGAAAGTGTCCCATAAAGAGAAAATGGTGTAGACAGGCTCGTCCACCCTGCCTTGATGGGGCTTCAAGTCCATACCAAAGTAACGTCCGTCGCATCGGTAAATAAGTTGGGCTGCATGCCCGTGTGGTAAAGTGCCGTGTAGAACATGGTACGCTGGTCGTTGTCCTTCGTATCGATGTCAATCTTGGAGAGATAAGTGTTCCACTGCTGGCGGGCAGCACGGCGCACACCGTCAAAATCCCATCCGGAGATTTCGGCTTCCACATTCTTGCGGGCACCGTCCATATCCACGGCAGACACACCTACCTTTACCAATACCTCCTCATTGGGCTCCGTCTGGAATTGCAGTAAAGCTTTAGCTGTAGGCAGAAGCGGACCGCCTTCGTCCAATGCCATGGAGTCCGTGACCAGCGTATAGGTAAATGGTTTGGAGAACTTGGCGTAGAAGTTGATATACTGGTCGAAAGCCCAATATACAGTCTTCTTGCGTCCACGGATTTCAGTATCGCTGATTACTTCCAGCTCCATCTGTTCATTCTTCTGGCGCTGAATGCTATAATCCAAGTCGAGGATAAAGCCTGCATCTTCGCTTTCGGGAAGGTATAGCGATGAATCGCCGCACGTTTGGTAGAGGTCAGTTCGGCTTTCACCCCGTAGCGTCCAAAATACGGAATAATATCCCGGTTCGGCTGTTTCATTCTCGTGGGAAAAGGCAGAGGCGTACGCCATCTGCTGGCTCTTCGAGCCCATAGAGTGGTAATCCTGCCGCCCTACAGTGGGCATCAGCAACACATCCCCGTAATCGGCACAACCCGTACCCGCTGACGTGAGTATGTGAAAATCCGTTGATAGTAGTATCTGCATAGTAATATCCGGAGCAGGCATCCCACTCGTAGATACGCGTGTCGGGGCTGGCTGAATCATTCCGTTGGGAACTACCGCTCCGGGATAGGTATGCCCATGTCCGCCCGTACCGATGAACGGATTGACGTAAGACGCATAGTCCGGTGCCGTCTGGGTACAGCTGCAAACCGCCCCCAGCAGAAAAAGTCCGCCCAACAGTATGGAACTAGATTTCATGTTTTTCTTCATATTGTTTATTGTATAAGTAAGTGTATAGCTTCATAATAGAATCTTGTTATATGAGAATGCTTGAGGAGGGCCGCCCCATTACTTTGAGCAAAGCCCTCCTTTGTTTCATGTATGAAAAGGTTCAAGCATCCATTTTCCGAAACCTCAGTTTACGGAAACATGGCATCAGCGTACCTTCTTCATCGTATAGTTCTCACTCACGAAGTAAGGAACATCGGGGAAGATGTCGTTCTCAATCTCACCGACTACATACTTATAAGGTTGATAGCCCATCTGTTGCCCAAACCATAGATACGCATATCACCGTTAGGAGCAATATCGCCATCCATGGAATAATTATCATACTTAGGATATGCTTTCCACTGGAAGGCATTACTATAAGTACCGAAATGCATCTTGTAGGTAGCAGGGTCTTCAGCATCGCCCTCATGAATGGTTTGCGGATAGATGAGCAGTGCACCGTTATAGTAATCGCAATGCATCGGATACTTACCGGTAATTTCGGGGAAAGTACCCCAGTTGTAAACTACATATCCGGTACCTTCTTCATCTTTCTCTATAATTACATTCTTCTCAAAATCCTGACTGCCTTTCCAATCCCACCAGCGAGGATTGCCTTCTTCATCCACATAGGTAAAGAGGGAGTTACTGGAAGTTACTTTCCATTCACCGACCAAATCTTCATAGCCCATCATCTTTCCTTGATAAGCTTCACCAGTACGGTTCCAGTACTTACCGCTCCACTCCACTTCATCATCAAAAAGTACTTTACTTATTTCCGAAAGCAGCGTATAATACTGATACATCAGCGGTTTGGGATTGTAGAACATCTGAATGCCATAACCTTCATCTTTCACTTTTTGGAATTTGCTCTTGTCAAATCCATTCCAACCTCCGTTCAACTCATCATTAATCTTCCAAGGCAGCGGAGCATACTTGGATTTGGGCAGGTTCTCAAAATGAGACGCTTCACGGCCAAAAGCTCCATTAGGATTCTGATTCTGGTAATAACCATAGGTCATATAGTCCACAATATCACCAACTTTCACACCTTCTACCTCGCCATCGGGAGAATCAAGCGAACCATATTCATACACACCGATCAGTTTATCTCCAAATACCTGGCGGCACTCATAAACCAAACGTGCGAAGTTGGCACGTGAACGTTTTTCGAAGCCGGGACTGGGGTTGGAGTTGTTGTAACTGGTGTACTCATCATCAAAGTCAATGCCATCCAAACCATAGATATCCAAATAAGCCTTCAGTTCCTTGGCAAAGTCTTTGGCGGCAGCTTCAGAAAGGTTACCCATACCGGCCTCATCATGGTTGCCAAGAATAGTCATAGCCACCTTAATGCCCTTAGCCTGCAAAGGACGGATGAACTTATCCGCATTTCTCAGCAAGAAAGAAACCTGGTCATTGCAAAAACATGTACGCGACCGGTCTTGCTATCCACATTGATATTGGCAGCAAAAATGCTGACTACATCAAAGAAAGGCTTTCCGTCGCTCTTCATGGTATATTCACCCATATTCAAGATGTTCTCGTCATTTACTTCCACAAAGCAATGTGTAAGTATATCACCCTTACTGATACTCTCAGGAATAGCAGCCAAAGGCTTTACCAAGTAAATATATTCCTGATTGTTTGTAGAAACTTCCACACCGTTATTGGCAGATGCAGAAACGGCAACAGCATAAGTTTGTCCGATTGTGCCTCCTGCATTGATATTCAGTTCCACAGAAGCCGACTTCTGTTCGCCCGCCTTGATAATGACAGTTCCACCGTTCGCCAGACTCAACTTATCGGCGGGATACATTTTATAGCTTGTTCCATTCTTCTTATTATAAGCTTCCAAAACGTCTTCGTCCACTTTGAAGGTCACCGTAACATCCTGCTCTGCAGCTTTGCTCAGTTCAAAATAGAGATGTCCGGTAGCAACCTTGTCGCCAAAAACGGAAATCGGAGTAAGTTCACGTGCACCAGCGGCAGACTTACATAACCATACACGCCATCCACAGTATCCAGCTTGTCGCTGTTGCCGGTGTTGATGACAACATCATCTTCACAACCGGTAAAGCATATTCCTGCACATGCAAAAGCCATTGCCAGCAAGCCTGATTTTACATGATTCATATATTTCATAATCAATATCTTTTTATTTGAATTAAGGTATAACTAAATTATTTGGCGGGCAGTTCCACAGCAGTCCAAGTCAATGGTTCAACTGCAGTAGCATTGTTCTCATTTCCGCTATAGTCATGAATGGCAGTACCGGCACCTTCATCGAACTTCCAGTAAGAAACCAGTCCGTCAGCATCCGGATCTACCTGGTAGAAGTGGTCCTTTGCATTGATTTCTGCTGATGTCAACACCTTGTTCCAGATACGTACCTCTGAGATGTTACCTTCCAACCAGCGGTCACGATTGTATGAATGACCAATCCAGAATCCGTTACCTTCATCAGTCATAGTCTGCCCCCAGTTCACAGCACCGCAGTCCAAAGTAGTCTCCAACATATTCTTACCATTGATGTAAACTATAACAGTTTTTGCATCCGCATCGTAGGTCACAGCTATATGTGTCCATTCATTTGTCGGAATAGCCAGACTCTCATCAGTCACATTGCCACTGCTTGTAGCCACCTGCAATTGGTTCTGAGGAATTCCGGCATCACCGATACGGAGCAGGAACTTGCCTTCGATACCCATAATGGAAGTCAGCATCTTGTCGAACTTGCTTACGCGAATCAACGCTTCTGCCGTCAGTTTATTCATATTATTGGCTACATCCGGATTGGTCCAAGTTACGTAAACCAGATTCTTGGTAATATCAGGAACCGTATTAATCAATGCAGCACCCTTCAGCACGTAGTACATGGTACCGGAGCTCTTCAAGACTCCGATACTTGCCTGGTCTACCGTAACCGGCAATACATATACCTTCTCACGGTCCAGTTCCGTCAAGTTCTTGAAGCTGACAGTGATGTCATCTGAAATGACAGCACCGGCCAAAATGGTAGCCTGCGGAGTTTCTACCGTATAATAATTTTCCGGCAGCGCCTCGGCTGTGTCATAATAGGTGGCGTTATAAGTAGCTACCAAGGAAGGGTCCGCCTTCAAGGAAATAGTTATGTCCCGTGATTCAGGGCGAGCCATTGAAATCCGGAATGAACCTTCCGTATCGGAAACTGTGTTTTTCAACAACACAGTGCTGGTCATCGCCGAGCTGTTGATATACACCTGATTATCGAAATTCTCAACGTCATTATCATTACAAGCAGCAAATACACCTGCCAATAATGCCATCGATACTAAATATATACTTTTCAGTTTCATGATATTCTTTTATTTTTTAGGAGCAGGATTCATAATATTGATAGCTTCTCTCACGTATTGGTAGGTATTGGTTGCATTGTAGTAATCATTCTGCATGTTCTCAATAGCCAAACCAGCTTTTATAAACTCAGCAGACGGCTCTGTCACCCAATAAGCGGCTTCCGACAGAGCTCTCAAAGCATTGTAATATCCGGTAGTCTTATCAGTTGTATCCAGAGAGATGGTAGATGCCGATACAATGAAGCGGTCAGCCGGAACACCGTCTGCCATCAAGGCCTGAAGCGCTTCTATCCCCAGTTGGGCAACATCCGTGACATCATTTGTAATCAAGATGATATGGTCACAAGAAGACAGTACAGACTGACCTATCAGGTTGGCAGGATACCCCTGGAACACCAGCTTCTTACCCGAATTGGCGCTCTTCCAGTTGGCTATCACACTGAAAAAGGTATCTTGATTTGCCTTTGCTTCAGCTTGTCAGCTTCGGACATGTAGATAGGATTGCTGCCGCGATATTCAGCAACAATGCCGTCGAAAGGAGCTTCCAGAGCAATCAATCTGTTCAACTCAGCAGAAAGATAAGCCGAGAATGTGGACGTTTCCGTTCCTTCCTTCACCTTGTCGGTATGTTCCTTCAAGATATTGTCATAACTGATAGAGTAGAATACTTTTGTTCCTTTCTCGTGTACACTTACAATGTCTTTCAGTTCGAATTCCACTAAATCGGGAGTAGTCACAATAATTACGTCCAGACTGTCAGGCACATCTGACATGTGTTGCCCACGACTGAAAGGAACTTTCTCACTATTATCAAACCAGCCGTACACAATCTTATGGTCAGAATTCTTATATTCCTGCAAGTTCTTCAGATACTTGGCATACAATTCGGGAGACTGTTCGTCGATTCCGGGTTCTGCCAATTGATGCTTTCTGTATCTGTCCAGTCGGAGCAGGCAGACAATGCCAATACGGAAAAAGCTGCCAGCGCAATTCCTTTAAATGATTTCTTATATAATTTCATAATTATTCAGCATTTATTGTTATTATTTACGTGCCCACCATACATCAGTAGCCATGTTGTCCGGTCCACCCAGATAATTGCTTACTGCATCCTGCACGTTTTCAGTATTATTTGTATATTCTTCAGAAGGATAAGGCATGCGACGTGCACCTTTCTCGCTGTCAACAATTCCATTACTCTTATTGCCTTCGCTGGTTGCAGGCAACAGTTTGGGATAACCCGTACGACGGTAATCAGCCCAAGCCTCGTTGCCTAACGGCCAGTTAGCAATCCATTTCTGAGTAATGATACGCTCCTGCTTTTCCTCTTTGGATGCTCCCTCATTCCATTTGATGGTAATGTTTGAAAGGTTCTTTTCATACGTATTAAGACCAGCAGGATCCTTATAAAGGGCAGGGACACTGCTTTCATCAGCCAGATAACTGTCTACCCCCGTAGCTCCCCATTGTTCAAAAGAAAGGCGGACACCTTGTTCATAAAAATCAGCCGCAGTTCCTTTCATGCTGAAACCATAGACTGCAGTAGCTTCAGCGCGCAAGAAGGCAACTTCCGCTGCATTCATCCAAAGCACAGGGTCTGAAGAGGAAATCTTCACCCGTGAATAATTTATGAAAGATTCCCTCGCTTTGCTGAGATCGATACCACGGCGTAATCCTACATAAGACTCTCCCTCCCATTTGGATTCTTCAAAATAGCTGGCGCGGCGATTGTCATTGTAACCGTTCATGTAACAGATGATGTCAGCAGCAGGATGGGTATCACCGCCTGATGCTTCTTCATTATAACGCACTGCCATAAACAGCGGGTTGCTGATTGTTCCGAAATACTTCCATGTAGCATTGTCTGCATTTGTTTCAATCAAGCCCAGTTCATGATTCACTGCGCTTTCAGCCATCTCTTTGGCTTTGGCAGGACTTACATTGGCAATGCGGATAGCTAGACGCAACTTCAATGAGTTGGCAAATTTCACCCACTTCTGTACATTACCGCTGTATACGAAGTCTGCAGAAGCGACCAACGCCGCGTTTCTGTTCTCAGTCAGCACCTCAATGGACTCGTCCAGTTCCTTGAAGAATGCATTGTAGACTTCTTCCTGCGTATCATAAGGAATAGTTATCTTGCCATCCTGACCAATCTTGGAATAAGGGATGGGACCATATGTATCAGTCACGCGGCTCATGGCAGCAACCTTTATGATTTGTGCAATAGCATAGGGAACCGGATTGTTGGTATTCTCCGATACTTGTTTCACTGTGCTCAAGTTAGCATATAATGTCGAGATGATACGGTCACTCATCAAGAATACGCGTGTCCAGTCATTCGTAGCATTAAAATTGGATATTGTATTGGACCAGCCGGCATTTGAATCGGCAAAATAACCTCCCAACGGTCCGCCCAACAAACAATCGGTAAATTGTGCCGTATTGACGTCTGACGAAATAACCGTACTTGCCAAGTTACTCATGCAGAACCCAGTGCATAATCATCGGGAGTCAAATCGCCCGGTTGATAAGGATTGGAATTGATATCCATATAATTGCCGGTGCAGGACATAAAGCCCATAAGCAATGGAGCAATAATCAATTTATTTATTATATTTCTCTTTTTCATATCGTTTGGTATTAAAATTTAAAGCTCAAGCTAAAGCCGATGTTACGCAAAGCCGGCATCATGAAATAGTCGATTCCCTGATAGAAGTTATCGGTAGAAGCCACACTTTCTGGATCGAAAGGAGCCTTGCTGTAAATCATCCATAAGTTGCGGCCTACCAACGAAACCTTGATATCACACACATCGTTCAACAACTTTTGGGAATAGTGTAACCCAAGGAACTTCCTGCAGGCGAACGTTGGTAGCAGAGTAAGTATAGTATTGGGGAACAGCTGTACCACTACCGACTACACCATACCATGTTTCGGGATTTACCTTGTCCTTGCCATTCACCAATACGTAACCTAAATCACGTGCATCCGCAGAGGCCTCAGACACACCATAGTAATCCAACATGGCTTGTGTACGTGAGTAGACCACACCACCCAAACGGGCTGAAATCAAAAAGCCTGCTGTGAAATTCTTCCAGATGAAGTTGTTACGCCAAGCCAAATTCCCCTTAGGAAGTACACTTCCCAATTTGATGTATTTGTCAGGATCGGTAATGGTTTCCGTAGCAACTGCTCCGTTCTGGTCTACAAAAATCTGTCCATTGGCATCACGCTTCATATCTCTCAGAGAGTAAAGGTCCCCCATGCTTCCTCCCTCTTTCAGCAAGAAGCGGGCATCACCTAAACCACCCATATTCAACGTGCTCAAAGAGAACAACTCACCGGTAACGGTTGATGGCTTTGTCTGCCAGTGTCAAAATCTTATTCTTGTTGCTGGAAAAAGTTATACCAGTATCCCATGTAAAGTCCTTCCAAGTATTCTTATAGTTCAGTGACAACTCAATACCGGAGTTACGTACGGCACCGGTCTGGATATACAAAGCCGACCAACCGCTGACAGGCAACTGCGGATTGAATGTCTGATTCATAGTCTTGGCATTGTAATATGTCACATCCAATTCAAAATTTTTGAGGAAACGCATGTTCAAACCGATTTCCCAAGAATTGGTACGCTCAGGCTTCAGATTATACAACGGATATTGAGTCGTGATACTCCATTGACCAGAACTTGAATTCCATTCGTAGTGAGGATTAGCCAAGTATCTGGAGAAAGCACTACCAACAGATGCCCATGAACCACGAACCTTTATAAAAGAAAGATAATCTTTGTTCAAGTTAGGCATCAGTTCAGACAGTACAACAGAACCACCGACTGAAGGATAAAAGAATGATTTACTGTTGGAGTTGGGACCTGCCAACTGTGAAGGCCAGTCGTTACGTCCGGTCAGCGTCAAGAAGTAAGTATTCTTGTAACCAAGCTCAGCCGAAGCGAAGAGAGACTGAGTCTGTTCACGCCATCCCTCCTGCAAGCGCTGTGTCTTGCTGGCACTCAGGTTCTGGATAGCAAAGTAGTTGGTTAGACCTACCGGTTCACCACCGAAAGCATCACCACCGTCAGCAATCGGACCACGTGTTTTCATTGCATCCGAACGTATATCGGAGAATGAACACCGACGTGGCCTGGAGTGACCAGTCTTCACCGAAATATTTGTTGATACTCACCAGGAAGTCAGCATACAACTGTTTGTCCTGCGTCTTAGTAATACCATAAAGACCTCGTGAAGAACTCTCGGTGAGCTGGGTATTGGTAGAAGCATAAAACTTTTCTGTATAGTCATTATTGGAGTTATCCAAACGTACACGTCCTGAAACAGTCAGCCAGTCTAGAATCTTATAGCTCAAACCGGCATTCAGCATATAGCGATCCTTCTTGTTCTGGCGCAAATTGCGGTAGTTAATCCAATAAGGATTCTGCATTACCATACCTTCGTCCCCTACCGGCCAATATTGCGTATAAATCTTACGGGCAGCGTCATAGCGCTCATACATGCTGATATCCGACCAGTCGTTGCTGCGCGGGAACAAATAAGCACCCACCAACGGGTTATTGTAGGTACCCTGGTTCGTCATGTTCTGGTCATTCTGCAGAATATAGCTTGCACCGAAGTCCAAAGTCATCTTGTCGTCCAAGAAAGTAGTGGTATTACGTACCGTGAAGTTGTAACGGTTGTATTTGTTGTTGGGAACAATACCCTTAGAGTTTACGGCAGCAGCCGATGCATACGTCTGGTTTTTTTCTGTACCAGTTGACAAAGAGATGCTTTCCGTCCCTACAATACCCGTCTGGAAATAATCATCTTTCGGACTGTAATTGTAATTATTGGCTGCAGACAAAGGAGCTCCCCAGCTCATGGCTCCTGAAGTGCTCATCACACCACCGGTTCCCGTACCATACCGGTTTTGGAAGCTCGGCATCACAAACGGATTGGTGAATTCAGTATTGCTGCTGACAGTAAGACTCACCTTACCTTCTTTACCTTTCTTTGTAGTGATGACAATGGCACCGTTGGCAGCTTCCGAACCGTACAAGGCAGCAGCGGCGGCACCAGTCAAGACCGACATTGACTCGATGTCTTCCGGGTTGATGTCAGCAATCGGTTCTGAAGATCCCTGGGAGTCGAACTCCTTACCTCCGGCAGTACCACGGCCAGAGAAAATAGGCACACCGTCAATTACATAAAGTGCATTGGAAGACTGCATGATGGATTTCGTACCACGCATCACTACCTTTGACACGCCACCCACACCGGATGAAGAAGCATTGATATTCACACCTGCTACTTTACCACTCAATGAGTTCACAAAGTTGGCGTCTTTATTGGAAGTAATGGCATCTGTATTCACCTGCTGTACATTGTAGGACAATGCCTTTTCCGAACGCTTGATACCTAGGGCAGTAACCACAACTTCTTCAAGCTGTTGGGTATCTCCGGCCATCATCACATTAATCGGTGCATTACCTTTCACGGGAATTTCCTGCGTAGTATAACCGATATAAGAGAATACGATCACCGGATTCGCTTCCGTAGTGGTCAACGTAAAGTTACCGTCGAGGTCGGTAATGCACCCGTTGCTGGTACCTTTTATCAATACATTCACACCAATCAGAGGTCCCATGTCATCTGACACGACTCCGGTAATCGTCCGTTCTTTCCCTTGTTGGTTGCCCTCTTGAGGAGCAGCAGACTTTTCAGAAAGATAAACGATGTTATCCTCCACTTTATAGGAAATGTCTTTCCCTTTGAGAATAACATTCAAAGCATCTTCTATAGACGCATTGTTCACTTTGACGTTTTCTACCGGCAACGCAGCCAGTTTGTCGTCATAAAAAAATTGATACTTGGATTGAGACTTGATTTGTTCAATGACTGTCCTCAATGTGCCGCGAGACACATTCAGGTTTAATTGGGCAAAGCCCCACTGGATAGAAACTGCCATGAACAACAAAACTAATAAAGCCCGCATGAACGTCGAACTCCGAAAGCATAATTGTCTTTCATAAACACAATTTATAGGTTATACAATAAATTACTTCGAGAGATTCATTCTCTCGCATTCCTATATAAAACAACAGACAATGAAAATACACTTACTGAAAAAGTATCTTTTTATCATTAATCCTAAAAAAAAGAGTTACCCCGAAAATAAGTTGATATATCATTTTGCTCAATATTACTAACGAAGTAAATAATTATTTCCACCTGATTCAAGAAAAACACCTATAATACAGATAGTAAATAACAAAATGATATATCAACTTATTTTCGAGGCAACCCTTTTCTTACTATATTATTACTATTCTTTACTTCTTCAGTTCATTCGAGAAAGAATAAGGATAATCTTCCGGCTGCGTACCTCTCTTCATATTAGGCTGGCTGCCCATATCAAACCTCAAGGTACCGCCATTCTGCAAATTGCCATGCGTCAGATAATTCCTGGAATAATCCACGCCGTTCACCTTGAGAGACTCGATATACATGTTCTCCGGTGAGTTATCCGGAGCGTCAATTGTCAGGGACTTACCGTTCTCGAAATGGAGGGTAGCCTTACGGAACAGAGGGGCGCCCAGTACATACTCGTCCGTACCAGGGCAAACCGGATAGAAACCAAGTGCAGAGAAGACATACCACGCGGAAGTCTGACCGTTGTCCTCGTCACCGCAATAACCGTCGGGACCGGCAGTGTACATGCGGTTCATTACCTGACGAAGCCAATATTGGGCCTTCCAAGGCTCCCCGGCATAATTATAAAGGTAAATCATGTGCTGGATGGGCTGGTTGCATGGGCATAGTTACCCATATTCATCACTGTCATCTCACGGATTTCATGGATTACCTGGCCGTAGTAGCTGTCATCGAACAAGGGTGGAACAATAAATACAGAGTCAAGCATCTCCACGAAAGATTCCTTGCCACCCATCAAGTCTATCAGACCTTGAGGGTCGTGGAATACAGACCAGGAATAGTGCCAACTGTTACCTTCAGTAAAGGCGTCACCCCACTTCAATGGAGAGAAAGGAGCCTGGAACTGGCCGTCTTGATTACGACCACGCATCAGCTTGCTTTCCTTATCAAACACATTCCTATAGTTCATGGCACGTTCCGCAAAGAGTTTCTGCTCCTTCTTCGGACGGTTCAACTCTTTTGCCATGCGGTAGATGCACCAGTCATTATAAGCATACTCCAAAGTACGGGCAGTGTTCTCGTTGATTTTCACATCGTAGGGAACATAACCAAGCTTATTGTAATACTCATAGCCGAGGCGACCCGTAGAAGAGACCTCGGGATGGACATTCTTTGTACCGTTGATGAGACCTTCGTACAGCGTCTGCACATCCTCCACCTTCACACCTTTCAGATAGCATCTGCCAGTACGGAAGCAGAGTTGTTGCCAATCATACAGCCACGGTGACCCGGACTTGCCCATTCGGGGGAAGAAACCGCTTTCCTTATAGGTGTTGACAAGACCTTCCTAAATCTGCCTGTTCACTGACGGATACATCAGATTAAGGAATGGAAAGAGACAGCGGAAAGTATCCCAGAAACCGGTATCCGTATACATATAACCGGGCAGCACCTGACCATTGTAAGGGCTGTAATGAATAGGACTTCCCGCCTCATCCAGTTCATAGAATGCACGGGGGAATAACAAGGAACGATACAAACATGAGTAGAAAGTACGGTACTGGTCAAGGGTTCCGCCTTCCACATCAATACGGCCCAGCACCTTGTTCCAGGCATCCTGACCTTTCTGAACCAATGTTTCCAAATTGTCATTGCCAAGCTCCTTCAAGTTACGGTCAGCCTGCTCAAAACTGATGAAAGAAGAGGCTACACGGGCATGTACCACTTCACCCTTGCGGGTTTTGAAGCCGATAACAGCACCGGCGTGTCCGGCTTCCTGCTCAACCTTATTCTCGGTCAAGACGCCATCGGTACAGACGCCTTATAAGTAAAAGGCTTGTCGAACTCTATCACGAAATAGTTCTTGAAGTTCTCGGGAACACCGCCGCTGTTACGGGTAGTATAACCGATAATACGATTCTGTTCCGGAAGTATCTTCACATAAGAGCCTTGTCAAAGGCATCAACAACAACGTATGAATGATCATTTTCAGGGAAAGTGAAACGGAACAATACGGCACGGTCGGTAGGGGTGAACTCGGTAACCACATCGTGTTCGGCAAGATATATCTTATAATAATGAGGAAGTGCCACTTCGCCCTTGTGGGAGAACCAGCTTGCACGCTTCTCCTCATCAAACTCGGGCTTGCCAACCACCGGCATGATGGAGAACTGCCCGTAGTCGTTAATCCAGGGACTGGGCTGGTGTGTCTGCTTGAAACCACGGATCTTGTTCGCGGTATAGGCGTATTGCCAGCCGTCACCCATCTTACCAGTCTGGAGGAGTCCAGAAGTTCATACCCCAGGGACGGTGCGATCGCAGGATAGGTATTACCGGTGGAAAGCTCGAAGTAGACTGCGTGCCGACAAGAGGACTGACATACTGGGTAAAGTCCTTGGCATGCAGCCACAAGGAACTGCTCACAAAAAGAAACAATAGGATTAATTTTCGCATAATATTAGAAAGTTGTTAGTATTAAATAAATTCTTCTCGTCATATCTCGGATTTGTGCGGCCTTCCTACTTCATTGAGGAGAGGAAAACACTGTTCCCCACAATTTTATACTCCAATGGAATGGCATTCTTTATCAGATTCAGCACAGCCCCCACACTCTCTTTTTTCTTCAGTGTACCCGAGTAGGTCTTGCTTACATCTATGTTCGGTGCTAGAATTATCCTCACCCCATACGAATTCTCCAATGTACGCGCAATGGTGTATAGGTCAGCCTTCTCAAAGACAAACTCATTATTGTGCCAGTTTTCGATTCCCGTATCCACCTGCTTCACCACCAGACGCCTAGTCATTCCGTTCAGCTCGGCTTTCTGTCCGGGGGCAAGGATAATCATACCCTCGCCATGATTGCCTTTCACCTCTACTTCGCCTTTCAGAAGGGTAGCTACTGCAGACATCTTAGCCTTGTCAGACTTGAGGTTGAAAACAGTTCCCAATACTCTGACCTGCATGGCCTCACTCTGTACGACAAACGGTTTTTCCGGATTCCTCATTACCTCAAAATATCCTTCTCCTTCCAGATAAACCTTTCTTCCCTTCCCTGCAAACTCATACGGATATTTCAAGGTAGTATTTTTATTCAGCCAGACTTTTGTGCCATCCGGCAGTTTCAATTCCTTAATCTTATCATGAGTGGTGACAGCCAGTAATGTTTCCGGCTGGCTATAAGTCTGATAAAAAAGATAGCCGAAAGTACCCAAAAGGAAGAAGCCCACAAATACGGCCGCATACCGCATCCATCCAACCATCCTCCGTACCTTGTATTGTTTCGTCTTCTCTTGTTCCAACCTTTTAAACAATCGCTTTTCGACCTTTTCTATGTCTTGTGCATTCGAAGTATCCCCCAGTCTCCCCAAGTGGTAAATCTCCTCCAGCCTGAACAATTCGCGTGCATTCTCACCCGACCCTTCCAGCCAAGCGTTCACCTCACGAAGTTCATCTTCCGTACATTCACCCATAAGGAACTTGGCCAATATCTCCTCATTCAACTTATTCATTCTTTCCTTCATTATGATAATAAAACAACGCTGCTCGCAAAAACACTTACTTTCCCGATGAAAAACAGAGCCAACATCAGGTTCAGATACCCCAGTTTATCGCGCAGCAACTTCAAAGCTTTGTACATGTGAGCCTCCACCGTACGCAATGACACTCCCATCGTATCAGCTATCTCCTTATTCTTCATATCATGCAGATAGCTGAGTTTGAATACCATCCGGCACTTGTCCGGCAATTCATTGATGGCATCGGACAGCTTCCTTCTGAGTTCGGCATCCTCTATCCGTTTCACCACATCATTGCTGTCGGTTGATAGAACTCAACCCTCTTTTTATGGATTTCGAGCATGACAGCCTCATAGCCACTTACAATGTCCCGATGCTTCAGAACGTTCAAGGCACGGGTATACACCGCCCTATACAGAAAAGCCTGAATCTGCTCTCCCACCTTCATGGTATCTTTCCGCTTCCACAGCTCCACGAAAACATCCTGCACCACATCTTCCGCATCTTCTTCCCCCACAATGCGTGTGGCGTAGAACAGCAGATTGGTATAATACCTGCGGAAAAGGGATTTATATGTCAAGTCGAAATGTTCATCCATATTTTAGCCGGTTATCGGGGGCTGTACCATGCATCACCTGGCTTATCCCCCATTTCAAATTCGAAAACACTTCCATCCATTATCTGTTCATGCGTAATATAACTTTTGTCATAGCTCTTACCGTTGAGTTTGACAGATTGAATGTAGCAATTTTCCTTGCTCACCGCCGGTGCCAGTACCTTAAAGGTCTTTCCACCAGGCAGGTGCATCTTCATTTCCGGATATAGGGGGGTACCGATTTCATATTTTCCGCCAACCGGGTCTACCGGATAAAAGCCCATCGCACTGAACACATACCAAGCAGACATCTGTCCGCAATCCTCGTTGCCACACAAACCGGCAGGAGTGTTCAGGTAGAGTTCATGCATCACCCGGGCTGCATATTTCTGGGTTTTCCAAGGTTGATCCACAGCATTGAACAGATAAATGACGTGATGGCTAGGCTCATTTCCATGCGCATACTGGCCAATCATTCCGGTGCTGAAAATAGGCAGCTCATCATCTGCAGAAGGATTATAGGTAAACATACTGTCCAGCTTCTGGGCAAACCGTTCCTTACCTCCGGTCAAAGCTATCAAGCCGTCAATATCCTGCTGTACAGACCAGAAGTACTGCCAGCCGTTGCTCTCGCAGATGTGCGGAGTATAGTCGTCCGGCGAGAAGTTCCGGATAAACTCTCCCTTGTCATCACGGGGCTGCATGAAAGAACTTACCGGATTGTAAACATTCCGGTAATTACGGGAACGCTTATAAAACTCGTCCGCTACCTCCTTATCGCCCAGTTTCTCTGCCATACGGGCTATACAATAGTCATCGTATGCATATTCCAGTGTTTTAGAAAGTGACCAGTTTTCCGAATTATACTGATCCGTCACATTATAAGGAACATAAGCATATTTCTTATATAACCCAATGCCACGATAAGAATCGATATTGGCAGTAGCTACACAAGCCTCCAAGGCCTTTTTCGCATCGAAGTCCCCAATACCTTTCAGATAGGCATCTACAATAACCGGTACAGAGTGGTAACCTATCATCATATCTGTCTCGCTCCCCTGAAAATTCCATACGGGAAGGCGACCGTTCTGTTCGAAGAAGGCGAGGAAGGACTTCACCATATCGTTCACCCGTTCCGGCTCAATAAAGGTATAGAGAGGATGAGCCGCACGGTAAGTGTCCCACAAGGAGAAAGTACTGTAATTTGTCCAGCTCTCCGCACGGTGCACTTGCTTGTCGGGACCGTAATAAGCACCGTCCACATCACTGTAATGGTAGGAGCAATCATCGAATGATACAAAGCCGTATAGAACTTGACTTTCTCATCACGGTCATCGCATTTTATTTCTATCCGGGACAATTGTTTGTTCCAATCATCCTGCACAGCTGCCAGGTATTTGTCGAAATCATCATCGGGTACTTCGGCTGCCAAATTACGTGCCGCCCCTTCCATACTCACACCGGAGATGGCAGTACTAACAAGAATCTGTTCTCCTTCCTTAGTCTGAAAGTCGAATCGTGCAATGACGGATGTCCCTATCCGCTTGCCATCTTTCTCTATGGCAGCTGTATCGAGCTGCATCACAACAAACGGTTTGGAGAAACGGGTACGGAAGTAGAGGCGCTGGTCGCGTGCCCAACCGTCAGAGTAACGGTAACCTTGCACCGTTACCGAATCGACGACTTCTATGTGAGAATCATTGGTAAAATCCCAATTCATGGCTTTCCGCAAATTCAGGAAAACGGCAGCATCGGCTTTGGGGAAAGTATACCGCTGAATGCCACAACGCTCGGTGGCCGTCAACTCTACATTGATATTATAATCTTTCAGACGCACCTGGTAATATCCGGCGCTTGCCGACTCTTCCGAATGAGAGAACAAAGAGTGAATGCCGAGCGGAGCTTCCGCCTCCTTATAAGGCAATGTCACCGGCATAAAAGAGATATCATACAAGTCACCAGCGCCGGTTCCGGAGAGATGGGTATGGCTGAAGCCTGCAATGGTACTGTCTGGATAAAAATATCCGGAAATACGGTCCCAGCCCGGCAGTCCGTTGTCAGGACTGAGTTGCACCATGCCAAACGGTGCCTGGCACCCGGATAGGTGTTTCCAGTAAAATCTGTACCGATAAAGGGGTTCACGAACTCTGTATAAGACACACTCTTCACATCCGACACTTGTGGGGTACATGCCAGAAAGGATGAAAAGACCACAAACAAACAACAAGATTTTATCAAATTCATAACATTATAGGGTTAACGTGTATAGTATAACAACCTAACCGGATAAAACACTTACACATCTTGTCACTTTTTCAACAGAATTCATGCAAACAAAAGTAATACAAAATTCCGATTAATCCTCTTTTTTATTTTGTAAAAATATACTTTACACTATCTTTGCCACAAAAAGTCACAATGAATTACACGACCTATCTTTTCGACTTTGACTATACGCTTGCTGATTCTTCCCGCGGAATCGTCACTTGTTTCCGCAACGTACTGACCCGTCACGGATATACAGAGGTTACAGATGACGACATCAAACGTACCATCGGCAAGACTCTGGAAAACTCTTTTTCCATCCTCACCGGCGTGACAGATGCCGGACAACTGGCAGGATTCAAGGCAGAATACCGAAAAGAGGCCGATACGCATATGACTGTCAATACGGTGCTTTTCCTGGAAACCAAGTCTGTACTGACTGCACTAAAGGACTCTGGCGCCCGCATCGGAATCATCTCGACCAAATACCGATTCCGCATCAAGGAACTCCTCGACCAGCATTTTCCTGAAGATTTTATAGACATCATCGTGGGTGGTGAAGACGTGAAAACCGCCAAGCCATCTCCCGAAGGCTACTCCTTGCCATTAAGCGGCTACATGTCAGCAAAACCGATACCCTCTATATAGGCGACAGCACGATAGATGCGGAAACAGCCCAAGCGGCCGGAGTAGACTTTGGCCGGGGTCACCCACGGAGTAACCACTGCCAGAGAATTGGAAAAATACCCACACCGGAAAATAATGAGCACTTTGGAAGAACTGCTGGCAGTCCAGGAGGAGCATCCCTCCATATTCAAGATTGAAAGTCCCATCCGACCGGAAAATATGTATGCCACTTCTCCCCGGAAACAGAAAAGGATAAATGCCTGGCAAATCCTCCTTCTATTGACACTCTTTTGGTTGGCTATTGAAGAGCTGGACATGACCGACGACAGCAACTTCTTCCCGGTTGTCTTCATACTGACATTGTGGGGCATCCTCCAAAAAAGAAGGATACTGTCCAACAAAGCAAGAACTTCATCGACTCATGTGGCACCCCTACGCAGTACGCCTGCGTGCATTCCACATCAAGCTGATACAAGGAAGGAAAACTCCTCCTGCGGGTACCGAAACCTGCACTTGCCTGAATTGTGGCACCACCTATACCGGTAACTACTGTAACCGTTGCGGACAAAGCCGAAACACTCCACGTTACCGGCTAAGCAACGCCCTTAAAAACATTGCCGGAGGCTTCTTCAATATAGACAATGGTTTGGACGTACCTTCTGGAACTCCTCTACCGTCCGGGATACATGATTAGAGACTTCATCGGTGGTAAGCGTATAGAATATTTCCGCCCGTTCCAGACACTCTTCATTCTTGCAGCTCTTTATATCATGGCTGTGCAACTGGTAGACCCGGAAGCTCTGAGCAAAAAAGCAAAGACGGCAAAGACAGAGCAGACAGACAAAGAAGAAATCATTGCCGCTAAAGAGAAGCTTACCCAAAAGATGGAGAAAACCTATAGCAAAGAGGAAAAGCGAGCCCTCGCCATCACTATAAAAAGCCTGGAGAAAAGCCTGAACAAACTGGAAGAGAAGAACGACTCCACTTCTGCCACACAGGTATCCGAATCGAACAGCGATGATGGCGACCTCATCGATGAGTTTGTAAACGACACCTCGGAGGTGGGAGACAGACTGGAAAAAGTCTTCCAGAACTCTCCTTCCTAATGAAAGTATGGAATCTGATGAAGAGCTGGGGACACGGAAACAAAGCATTCCGCATCATTGCCACACTGCCTCTGTTTGCACTTGCTACCCAACTTGCCTTCCGACGCCGGAAATATAAGTTAAACTACAATACCACGGAGCATGTATTCATACAAGCCTACATAGCTTGCCAGATACTCCTGCTAAGCATCATCGTGCTGCCTTTCAACGGGTGTGCAAAGGTAGACGATTTGTATGAGCTGCTTTATGGCTTATTTTCGTCCTATTCTGTTGCGATTACAAACAATTGTACCGCTGCACCTGGTGGAGAAGCTTTTGGTGCACTATCCTCATGCTGACTTACAGTCTTGTGCTACTCGTCATATTTGCATGCCTCGTCATGGCACTAATGCTGGCCGGTATCTATGTACTGAAATTCATCTTGTAACAACAACCATCCCTACATAAATTGTCTCTTCTTGATGAAACAGTTTTTCTCCAATAGGCCAAAAGTACAATCTGCACTAAAAGAATAAAAAAGCAAAAGAACATTTGCCCATTTAGAATAAAAAGAGTACTTTTGTGCCCGATTATTCCGCACCGGGTTCGACCAAGTGCTTTCTAAGTGATTAGAGACCACCCGACGGAGCTAACTTATACATTAATATAAGAAATGTACGCAATTGTAGAAATTAACGGTCAGCAATTCAAAGCAGAAGCTGGCAAAAAACTGTTTGTACACCACATCCAGAATGCAGAAAACGGTGCAACAGTAGAGTTTGACAAGGTTCTTTTGGTAGACAAAGACGGCAACATCACCGTAGGTGCTCCCACTGTAGAGGGTGCAAAGGTTGTTTGCCAGGTCGTATCAAACATGGTAAAAGGCGATAAAGTTCTCGTTTTCCATAAGAAAAGAAGAAAAGGTTATCGTAAGTTGAACGGTCACCGTCAACAATTCACAGAGTTAACAATTACAGAAGTAGTAGCTTAATCAATTAAAACAGTAAGAAAAAATGGCACATAAAAAAGGTGTCGGTAGTTCTAAGAACGGCCGCGAATCACAGAGCAAGAGATTAGGCGTTAAGATATTTGGTGGCGAAGCTTGCAAGGCAGGTAACATCATCGTTCGTCAAAGAGGTACTGAATTCCACCCGGGTGAGAACATCGGCATGGGAAAAGACCACACTCTTTTCGCTTTAGTAGACGGAACTGTAAAGTTCAAAGTAGGCAAGGAAGACAGACGTTCAGTTTCTGTTATCCCCGCAGAAAACGCAGAAGCATAAGTTTCCGAACAAGAAATAAGGAAAAGGGATGTAATCCGAATGGATTGCATCCCTTTCTTTCATGTCAAAAGCAACACTTTATTTGTTTTTTCCATATCTTTGCACTCACAAAACCGAATAACATAAAAACAAGTATAAGATATGCTTACCATCAAACAAATTACAGAAAATACCGACGCGGTTCTCCGCGGACTGGAAAAGAAGCACTTCAAGAATGCGAAAGAAACCATTGCACAAGTGCTGGACTTCAATGACAAAAGAAAAGCCAATCAAACCATCTTAGATAAAAACTTGGCAGAAGCCAACTCACTCTCCAAATCCATCGGACAACTGATGAAGGAGGGTAAGAAAGAAGAAGCAGAAGCCGCCAAAAGCCGCGTGGCCGAGCTGAAAGAAGTCAACAAAGACTTGCAAGCCAATATGGAGCAGGCTGCCAACGATTTGCAGACTTACTTACACCATCCCAACGTTCCTATGACAGTGTGCCCGAAGGCGTCGGTGCCGACGACAATGTGGTAGAGAAGATGGGCGGCATGGAAACCGAATTGCCCAAAGATGCCCTGCCCCACTGGGAACTGGCCAAGAAATATGACTTGATAGACTTTGACCTGGGCGTTAAGATTACCGGTGCCGGATTCCCCGTATACAAAGGCAAAGGTGCACAACTGCAACGCGCGCTCATCAACTTCTTCCTGGACGAGGCACGCAAATCCGGCTATACAGAAGTAATGCCGCCGACAGTGGTGAACGCCGCTTCTGGCTATGGCACGGGGCAACTTCCCGATAAAGAAGGACAAATGTACCATTGCGAAGTGGACGACTTATATCTGATTCCTACAGCCGAAGTTCCGGTAACAAACATCTACCGCGATGTGATTCTGGACGAAAAACAGTTGCCCATCAAGAATTGCGCCTATACTCAATGTTTCCGTCGCGAAGCCGGCTCATACGGAAAAGATGTACGTGGTCTGAACCGTCTGCACGAATTCTCCAAAGTAGAACTGGTGCGCATCGACAAGCCGGAACACTCCAAACAGTCTCATCAGGAAATGCTGGACCATGTAGAAGGTTTGCTTCAAAAACTGGAACTCCCCTACCGCATCCTGCGCCTTTGCGGTGGCGATATGAGCTTCACGGCTGCCCTCTGTTTTGACTTTGAGGTGTATTCCGAAGCACAGAAACGCTGGCTGGAAGTAAGTTCCGTCTCTAATTTTGACACTTATCAAGCCAACCGTCTGAAATGCCGCTACCGTACGGCAGAAAAGAAAACAGAGCTTTGCCATACGCTGAACGGTTCCGCACTCGCTCTGCCACGCATCGTTGCCGCCTTGCTGGAAAACAACCAGACTCCAGAAGGAATCCGCATACCAAAGGCATTGGTTCCGTATACGGGATTTGAAATAATAGACTAAGGCCATAATAGTCACGTGCAGCAATACGCCTTTGACACTTTCTTTCGGGCACGAATTACATGAATTTCACAGTTGCGGTTAGCAAAAAACGTGAAATCCATGTAATTCGTGCCCAGAGTTTTATCATGACAAGCTTCTCCTGCGCAACTACAAAGTATTCTTCAAAATACGTGCAAACACCTCCTCGCGGAAATTACGTGCCACCGGAACAGTATGCCTCCCAACTATAATCCGATTGCCATCTATCATCTCAATCTTTTCCAAATTTATCAGATATGATTTATGGACTTGCTGAAATACTCCACCAGGAAGAGCCTCTATCATACGCTTCATGGTAGAACGTACAAGCAGCTTTGTGCTTTCCGTATAAATACAGACGTAATTTTCCAGCCCCTCCACCACCAGAATATCCTTAAACAACACCTTATGCATCTGACGGTCTGAACGGACAAATATAAAATTATTAGCTTCATCCGGCCATTTCTCCTGCTGCAAAAGACCATGTACTTTATTCACCGCTTTCAGGAACCGGTCAAACGAAATCGGTTTCAACAGATAGTCCGTAACATCAAGTTCATAACCTTTCAATGCATACTGCTCATAAGCGGAAGTGATAATCACATGAGGCGGATGGGCAAGAGATGCCAAGAGTTCAAGCCCCGAAAGATAAGGCATTTCAATATCCAGAAACAACAAGTCCGGCTGCTCAGTCTGCAAAAGAGTGTTCAACTGCATAGCATCTTCACATACACCCATTAAAGAAAGGAAATCCACCTTTTCCACATAGCGTTGCAATCCTTCACATGCAGTAGGCTCGTCATCGGTTATTACACATTTTACCTGTTTCATCCTATAATTCTATCACAAGTTTTACTCTAAACAAAGTATCTCCTCTATTTATGTCCAGCGTATGACGCTCCGGATATAGCAGCTCCAGCCTGCGCCTCAGATTTTCTATGCCGATTCCATGTTTTCCTTTCTGGTGCACTAATGGTTCCGGTATAGAATTTTCAATACTAAAACACAACTTGCCTTCTTTCAGACACATATCCATAGCTATAAAATAGTTCCCTCCCACATATTTGAAAGCATTCTCCACCAACGGTACAAACAACAATGGATAAATCTCAACCTGCGCCTCCATTTCATCGAAATGCACCTGCAACTGCAGCCGCTTCGTAGCACGAAGTTTACATAGGCTGATATATTGTTTCAGATATTCCACTTCCACACGAACTTGCACTTTCTCCCCGTCATTGTATAATTGGTAACGAAGCAAATCGGACAATTGCTCAAGAGTATGCCGTGGAGCCTCATTATTCTCATCTATCTGAAAATAAACCGTATTGAGTACATTAAAAAGAAAGTGTGGATGATATTGTGCTTTAAGGAATTTCAGCTCTGTCTGGAGCTGGTCATTTTTTATCTTCTCCAATTGCAGGCGTTGAGCTTCGTTTTCCTTCTGTATCATCTGATTACGCAAGAATATATAGAAGAAGCCGCCAAGCAACATACTGACTATGGCGGGAATAGGCACATCGTATAAATCAAGACTTACCCCCATCAAAAAGCGGATAACCCACATCGTCAGAAGACACCAGACGGGAGCTGTCAGGACAACCACCCCGTATTCCTGCCACCACACCAACTTCCGCTTCCGGCACAAACAAAGCCAATACTTCAATAGAAAAAAGATAGGGTAAGACATGAAGAGTACCACAAGCATATCCTTCAACATGAAATTCCACTCATTACTTCCCAATAGTATTCATGTTTCGGAATATCATTCGCCACACGAATACATAGAAAAAGAATCACGCAAATAATGCCGGCATCAGCCATTTGTTCCACAGTCTGCCCATAGTAGTTACAAATTTACTCTTTTTGTTTCATCTATTTCTTTTTTCCTTCTGCTTTCTTTTGTATCGCTGCCTTTTTGAAAACGCCAAGAGAAAGCAATACCCAGCACACGTTTGTTGTGCCGTTCGTCAACAAACGCCTGCACACCGGGAGATTGAATATCTACTTTTTGATAATTGGTGTTGAATACATCCTTGGCAAACAAGGTAACGGTGCATCTGTTACGGAACATCTTCTTTTGGATACCGATGTTCACCTCCAGCACCGGATGTACAGTGGCTTGTCCGTAGGCCATTCGCCCATTATAATTTGCCAAAAGTTCGGCCGACCATACTGAAGCGAAAGCAAACTGGTTCATGCAGCCGAGTATCGGGGTAAACATACGGTTTTTCATTTTCTGCCCTTGTTCCGTCCAACCATAATTATTATAAATAGCGATAGCGGTCAGATTCACTTTCCAAAAAGAAGCAGGTGAGAGGTTAGCATGTACACGCACACCCGTCTGTACATAGGAAGACAGATTCTGAGGCATTACATAGATACGCCGTTCCTCTTGTTCGCGATAGCTCTTCATGATAGCATCATCTGTATACGAGAAAAAGAGAACTGTCTGAAACCAGTCACGATACACATACCCCAACTCTATATTATCAGAAAAGGAAGGATGCAGTTTTGTATTTCCTCCTTCATGGGTATAGTCATCGAATATGTAGGTAAAAGGATTCAAATCACCATAATTGGGGCGGGTAATACGCCTGCCATACGAAAACTGAAACAAATGTTCCGAAGTCAAACCGTATTGCAAAGCAATGGTAGGAAACAAATGGAAGTAATTCGTTGTAAACGAAGAGTCTTTCTGTTGTGTATTTCCTCCAAAGTCCCCGTGTACATGGGTATGTTCCAACCTTAGACCCGCTGAGATTTTCAAGCGGTCTTTCTCATAGCCGGCTTGCAGATAGGAGGCATTGATATTTTCATCATATACAAATCGGGAACCAAGCGCCCCGTCCGGCAGCCAGCCGGAAGCCGACGGACGCATATAACCTGCCGTATTGTCTATCGTAACAAATGAGGTTTTGACTCCGGCCTGCAACTTCCAAACCTCACTTAATGGATAAACCGCATCTATCTGTCCGACATATAAGTCGGTATTTCCCTTCATGTCCCCTTTCAATGTATCGGGCTTAAAACTATCCATCAACTGGTTTCCAACACGGTAATAATGGAAATAATCAAAAGAAGCGCTGAGTTCTCCCCCTTCTCTTTTAAGCTTATGCACCATACTGGTCCCGGCAGAAAGATTGTTCCGGTTTTGCTCCGCATAGCTATAAGTATTTCCCGCAACTCCGATTTCTTGGATTTCCGTAAACATGCCTGCATTTTCCTTTTGCCGGGAAAAGTTTCCACCCAACGAGACTCCCCAAACTGTCCGTTCATTGAGATAATAATCACATCCGGTACGAAAATAGTGCGAATAATTCCTACGCTTCCGGTAAGAGTCCTGCATCATTCTTCCTCCATCCCGTTCGAACGCACGGTCGATAAACAAGTCTATGACATCCTTTCCCTGATAATACGAATAATTCAAATAAAGATTGAACTTATTCTCCCTGACATTCATGGAAACGCCGCCATAACCGCCACCCGTCCGTCCAAGACTGCCATTGCCGTTCAAGGCAGATTCACACCGCGCAGCCTTATTTTTCTTGTACGTATATCAATCAACCCGGAGCTTCCCGCCGCATCGTGGCGTGCGGAAGGCTGGGTTATCAAATCTATCTTATCAGCATTAGTTGCAGGAGTAGATTTCAACAGACTCATCAATTCATCTCCCGAAAGATAAGTAGGCTTGCCATCCATCAGAATCGTTGCACCGCTTTGTCCGTTCAACAAAATATTGCCATTGGAATCTATCACGACTCCCGGCAGGGAAGCAAGAACATCATAAAGACTGCCCGTACTTTGAGTGACAGATGCATCCATCCGATAACTTGTTTTACCGGCAGATATTTCTACCAACGGGAGTTTAGCAGTTACCATAATTTCTTCCAAACGCTGGTCGGCAATCGTATCCTGCTGCGACCAAACCACCAAAGGCATACTCAATAAAATTGCCCCTAAAAAACATTTCGATACATACTCTTCCTCATTTTTTATTTCAAAAGTAGGCAGGCTGTAGAAAGTGAACAAATTATAGTGACAAAGGGATGTTATCCAGTGACAACATGCAGTTTTACCCTATTCTTCTTTTGATATTACCAAATAACCCCTATCTTTGCAAAATCTATCAATCTGACAGTAATTGCGTAATTACACCAACAAAATTATTAGATAATGAATAAAATCATTAGCAAAGAACACTTTTCTGAAAAGGTCTTTAAGTTAGTCATTGAAGCACCATTGATTGCCAAATCACGTAAGGCAGGGCACTTTGTCATTGTACGTGTGGGCGAAAAAGGCGAACGTATGCCGCTTACCATTGCGGAAGCCGACCCGGTAAAGGGAACCATCACACTGGTGGTTCAGGAAGTCGGGCTCTCCTCTACCCGTCTTTGCGAACTGAACGAAGGCGATTACATTACGGATGTTGTCGGTCCGTTGGGACAAGCTACACACATTGACAACTTCGGTACTGTGGTCTGTGCCGGAGGTGGTGTAGGCGTAGCTCCCATGCTCCCTATCGTGCAAGCGCTGAAAGCTGCCGGCAACCGCGTCATCACCATACTGGCAGGACGTACCAAAGAACTGATCATCCTTGAAAAGGAGATGCGCGAAAGCTCCGACGAAGTCATTATCATGACCGACGACGGCTCCTACGGACGAAAAGGTCTGGTGACGGAAGGCGTAGAAGAAGTCATCAAGCGCGAGAAGGTGAACAAGTGTTTCGCCATCGGCCCCGCCATCATGATGAAATTTGTTTGTTTGCTGACAAAGAAATACGAAATCCCCACGGATGTATCCCTGAATACGATTATGGTTGACGGTACCGGCATGTGTGGCGCCTGCCGAATCACCATCGGAGGAAAGACCAAATTTGTATGTGTGGACGGCCCTGAGTTCGACGGACATCAAGTGGACTTCGATGAGATGCTGAAGCGTATGGGCGCTTTTAAAAGCATCGACGCGAGGAGATGCACAAGCTGGAAGAACCTCAAACCTGCCAAGCTACCGGTGAAAACATGGAAGATGAGAAAAGCCGTAATGCTGCATGGCGTCAGGAGTTACGCAAATCCATGAAAGCCAAAGAACGGACTGCCATCACGCGTGGAGATGAACGAGCTCGATGCAGAATACCGCTCGCACAGCCGCAAGGAGGAAGTCAACCAAGGGTTAACGAAAGAACAAGCGCTGACAGAGGCCAAACGTTGCTTGGACTGCGCCAACCCCGGATGTACGGAAGGTTGTCCGGTAGGTATCGACATCCCCCGCTTCATCAAGAACATTGAGCGCGGTGAATTCCTCGAAGCGGCCAAGACACTGAAAGAAACCAGTGCGCTGCCTGCCGTCTGCGGTCGCGTCTGTCCGCAAGAGAAACAGTGCGAATCCAAATGTATCCATCTGAAGATGAACGAAAAGCCGGTAGCCATCGGCTATCTGGAACGTTTTGCCGCTGACTACGAACGAGAGAGCGGACAAATCTCCATACCTAAAATCAAGGAAAAGAACGGTATCAAAGTAGCTGTCATCGGTTCAGGTCCCGCCGGTCTGTCATTTGCCGGAGATATGGCGAAGTATGGCTATGACGTGACTGTTTTCGAAGCACTGCACGAGATTGGTGGTGTATTGAAATACGGCATTCCTGAGTTCCGCCTGCCCAACAAAGTGGTGGATGTGGAAATTGACAACCTTGCCAAAATGGGAGTAGAATTCGTCAAGGACTGTATCATCGGCAAGACGCTCAGCATGGAACAACTGGAAGAGGAAGGCTTCAAAGGCATATTCGTAGCTTCCGGTGCAGGACTGCCCAACTTTATGAACATCCCCGGCGAGAACTCCATCAATATCCTCTCGTCCAATGAATACCTGACCCGTGTCAACCTGATGGATGCGGCAAGTGAAGATTCCGATACACCGGTTCCCTTCGGCAAATGTGTAGCGTGATAGGCGGCGGTAATACTGCCATGGACTCCGTGCGTACTGCACGCCGCCTCGGTGCAGCGCGCGCCCTAATTATCTACCGTCGTTCGGAAGAAGAAATGCCGGCACGTATCGAGGAGGTGAAACATGCCAAGGAAGAAGGTGTAGAATTCCTGACCCTCCACAACCCAATCGAATACATTGCCGACGAACAAGGAAAAGTGAAACAAGTGGTGCTTCAGAAAATGGAACTGGGTGAACCGGATGCCAGCGGACGCCGCAGTCCCGTACCCATCCCCGGAGCCACGGAAACCATCGACATTGACCTTGCCATCGTCAGCGTAGGTGTATCTCCCAACCCGATTGTCCCAAGCTCCATCAAGGGACTGGAATTGGGCCGGAAAGGAACGATTGCCGTCAACGATAACATGCAGTCGTCCATCCCGACCATCTTTGCCGGAGGAGACATTGTCCGCGGAGGTGCTACCGTAATCCTTGCCATGGGAGACGGACGAAAGGCAGCAGCAGCGATGAACGAACAGCTAAAAAAATAAGAATCTGTCATGAAAGGTGGAGACATACGAACTCCACCTTTTTATTCTACTACAACCTCTCCTTCTACTTTCCCCTTCTAACATACAACTTAATATTTCAAGAATATGAAACATATTCATCTATCCTTCCTTCTCTGTCTGGCTTCCCTATTGGCAAGCGCCCAAGAGCCCCTAAACGGGGATTCCCTTGCTTCAGACTTTCGGTATCTGGTAAAAGAACTGACAGCAACCCATCCTGACCCTTATAGCGGCTTCGGAGGAAAAGTATTCTTCTACGAACAAGCTTTCCATCTGGAGAACGAGTTACGCCGGACTCCCAGTCACGAAACAAGACCTTTTTGACAAGGTAAGCATTTTCCTATCCAATCTGCAAGACGGACACACCTACCTTTTACCTCCCACAGCCAATCAACAAGCAAAGCAGCGTTACCTGGCACTGGAAGTACGCACCATCCCCGACGGCATTATACTTCAAGGAATCCCTGAAACGTACAAAGACTTGTTAGGTAGCCGTATCACAACCATCAACGGAGATTCTTTAGAAGAGGTACTGGCCCGCACTGCCGCTATCCAAGCCAGTGAAAACCTATATGACCGTTATGCCAATCTATGCAAGTCCATGCCTACGGAACATTTCTTGAGACAGCTTTTCCCTGAAATGAAAGACAACCTTCACCTCTCACTTCTTACTCCCGACGGCAAATCAAGAGGATTAACCCTTCCCTTATTGTCAAGGCAGGAAGTGCAAAACACACCCATGCAACACAATAACAGTTGGAAAGCTTATACAGACAAACAACTGACCTATCAGTTCGTAGACAACGACAAGCAAATAATGCTCATCAATATCAACAGTATCATGGCACGGGATAATTTTGAGTATATGCAAAACAAGGGCTGAAAGATTTATACCGGCAAATAGGATTCTATTATCGGGATATCTTGAAACAAGATATGCCCGCCGATACCCTGCAAGCCATTCGGCAACTCCCGTCCCTTTCCGAAGTTTTCGCCCATATGTTGAAAGAGATGAAGAAGGAAGCTCCTCCACTCTCATCATAGATTTGCGCAACAATAGCGGCGGCTGGACTCCGATTGTCCTACCCACACTTTACCAACTGTTCGGTGACCACTTCCTGCAAACGGATATGGATATAAAATTCTATCGTATCATCTCTCCCCTCTACATGCAAAAACTACAGACAAACTTGCAGGATTTCAACCAAACATACGGAACAGACTATACCTACGGTGACTACACTTTTAGTACGGACGAAGCAGATACCACAAACATAGAACAGCGACGGGCCGACTTCATCGAGAACTGTATGTCCAGTGCACCGGAAGAACTGAGAAAGCAACAAGGAAAGGCGCTCTATACTCCGGAACACATTTACGTCATTACCAACGAACGTACCTTCAGTGCAGCTTTCCACTACACTTTCTATCTGTGGAAAATGGGTGCTACCCTTGTAGGAATACCCAGTGGACAAGCCCCCAATACCTATATGGAACAAACCTTATTCCGGTTACCTTATACCGGCATGCAAGGCTCTATAAATATGCTTTCCGGGCAAAGACCGGTGTGCCCACACACTTTATCCGGACTTGATGCCCACCTATCAAGACTACCAAAGATATAATTTCGATGTCCAAACTGAGATTCTGTATTTACTCGATAAGATTAAATCGGCTCCTCATTCTCATACGAACCCTGCGGGGAAGAATCAGAAGTAAAAACAAAGCCCCGTTTACAGAAAAATTGCAAACGGGGCTTTATTTCCATATTTCAATAAAGAGACTACTTCACCACCTTGTTCGTTGCCGGGTCGGGGAAAATCACCGTCGGTTGAATGACTTGGCTTCTTCAAAGTCCATCAGCGCGTAGGACATGATAATAACGATGTCATCAGGTTGCACCTTGCGGGCTGCCGCACCGTTCAAGCAAATTTTTCCAGAGCCGCGCTCGCCCTTAATAATGTAGGTTTCAAAACGTTCACCGTTATTATTGTCGGCTATATACACCTTCTCGCCGGCAATCATGTTGGCAGCATCCATCAAATCCTCATCAATCGTAATGCTTCCCATATAGTTCAGGTTTGCTTCCGTGACGCGGGCACAATGGATTTTCGACTTCAACACTTCAATCATCATATCTTTATAAATTACGAATTACTAATTATAAATTACAAGGCAGCAGGCTCTTTGTACTTGATATTGTCAATCAGACGGACTTCCCCGCAGAACACCGTGATACAACCCACAGCATAAGAGGTTTCCTCCCAATCGGCAATCTTCTGTAAGGTACTGCCATCCACCAGCTCAAAGTATTCCAAACGCAATCCGGGGGTGGCTGCGATGGTGTCTTCCACAAACTTCTGTGTCTCAATTACCGTATGCGAGGTTGCAAAGGTACGACTTCAAATAAAGTCTGCGAAATTCTCAGTGCATTTTTGCGTTCTTCGGCAGATAAACGGGCATTGCGGCTGCTCAGAGCCAACCCGTCTTCCTCACGAACAATGGGACAGCCTACAATTTCCAAAGGATACTTCAGCTGGCGGACCATCTCGCGAATAATTGCCAGCTGCTGGAAATCTTTCTCGCCGAAGTAGGCACGATCCGGCTGCACAGCATCAAACAGTTTGCTCACAATCTGGCAAACACCATTAAAATGTCCCGGACGGAATGCCCCTTCCATCACTGTGTCCAGCGGTGCATAGCTGAAACGGCGGGTATCCGGTTCCGGATACATCTCCTCCACCGAAGGAGCAAAGACAAATGCCGCTCCACACTCCTCCAGCAAACGGCAATCAGCTCCGGCGTACGGGGATATTTCACTAAATCATTCTTGTCATTAAACTGGGTCGGATTTACAAAAACGCTTACTACGGCAGCGTCATTTTCTGCCACACAACGTTTCACCAATGAGGCATGACCGGCATGCAAGGCACCCATCGTAGGTACCAGACCTATCTTCTTTCCCTGGGCTCTCAAAGCCGAAGTCCGGCCTGCAAGTCTTGATAGTATGTACTATTTCCATTTTAATTGGTTATATAATAACTTGGTTGTTCTCAAAAGCGGTGCAAAATAAACCATTATTTAGCATATAAAGAAGAAATATCACAAATTAATGCAAAACTCAGTACACTTTCCGACAATTCCAAAAGAAGATTTCTCACTGAACAACAATCAGTTAACAATTCATAAGGAATTATAGACGGGCTCTGTTTGCTTTATTGCCCGATTTTTTTTATATCTTTGCAGAATAATTGAGAACATTGTTATTATGACAAAGGCGAACAAGGTTTTATTTATAACCCAAGAAATTACCCCTTACGTTTCAGAATCCGAAATGTCCCTCGTAGGCAGAAACCTACCTCAGGCTATTCAAGAAAAAGGCAGAGAAATCAGAACGTTTATGCCAAAATGGGGAAATATCAACGAACGCAGAAACCAGCTGCATGAGGTGATACGACTCTCCGGCATGAACCTCATCATTGACGATACCGATCACCCGCTCATCATCAAGGTTGCCTCTATCCAGTCTGCACGTATGCAAGTATACTTCATCGACAACGATGACTACTTCCAGAACCGCTTGCAGGTAACAGACGAAAATGGTGAAGAGTATGAAGACAATGATGCCCGTGCCATCTTCTATGCCCGCGGCGTACTGGAAACGGTGAAGAAACTGCGTTGGTGTCCCGACATCATCCACTGCCACGGCTGGATGACCGCTTTAGCGCCTCTGTACATCAAGAAAGCCTATAAAGACGAACCTTCTTTCAGAGATGCCAAAGTCATATTTTCCCTTTATGAAGATGACTTCAAACAAGCTTTCCACACAGACTTTTCTAACAAGCTATTGTTGAAAGGCATTGCCAAAAAAGATATTGCAGGATTGAAGGAACCCATTGACTACACAGCACTTTGCAAACTGGCTGCTGACTTCTCCGACGGCATTATACAGCAAAGCGAACACGTCAATGAGGAAGTACTGAACTATGCCCGCGAATCCGGAAAGCCCGTATTGGAATATCAATCTCCCGAAAACTTTGCTGAAGCCTGCAACGACTTCTACGACAAGGTATGGAAAACAGAACAAAAATAAAATCGATTTAGACAGTTAAAACTATGAAAGTAAGAATATCTGGGAACATTACTTTTGGCAGTCCTGACTTTCTTTGGATGCGATGACAACACCGGCACATTAGGCCTGGGTATGTTGCCCGATTCTGACGGCATGTCAGCGCATACTGCTACTTTTAATGTAACAACATGTTCATTTCCCGTTGATTCCGTATTTGCCAAAACGAGTACCGGCTATATAGGCAAGTTTTCCGACCCGGAATTCGGTTATTACGAAACAAGTTCCTTACGGAGCTGAACTGTACGGAGAACTTCTCACTTCCGGAAGTGTATAAAGTGACCGAATGGGACAGTGAAGGAAATCCAATCAAGGCAACAGGTACAATGACTGCCGACTCGGTAGTTTCAGTACAACTAGCAGTCTATTATTCCAGTTGGTTCGGCGATTCCCTGAATGCATGCCGAATGAGTGTCTATGAACTGGACAAGAAGCTGGACAAAAATCGCTATACCAACATCAATCCAGAGGAGTACTACAATAAGTATGACCCCAAGTCCCTGCTCGGACGTAAGGCCTATTCAGCTTTCGACACGTCTGTTCCAGACTCTGTGAGATTTGAAAAGGACAATAACGGTTATTATACTTCTATCCCAATGTAACGTTCCCATTGGACAAGAAAACCTTCGGCGAAGACAGAATATTGAAGGTTTATCGCGAGCATCCCGAATACTTTAAAGACGCCGCAACTTTCATAGACAAGATTTTCAAAGGAGTATACGTGAAGAGCGATTATGGAGATGGAACCATCCTCTATGTGGATTATGTGGCTCTGCAAATGCAATTCCGTTTCCACCACGTAAATGATACTACCGGTGTAGCACTGAAGAAAAAAGATGGTACAGACTCTTTGTTCTATAGCATGCAAACTGTATTCGCCTCTACCAAAGAGGTTATCCAGGCAAACCAGTTTCTGAATTCTGATTTGATAAAAGCAAAGGCTGCCGAAACTCAACATACCTATATCAAATCTCCTGCCGGTATCTTCACTCAAGCTACCATGCCATACGATTCAATATACAATAAACTGACCAATGACACCTTGAATGCCGTGAAGTTAACTTTCACGAATTATAATATAAACAGTGACTATGAATATAGCATGAGTGCTCCCAATGACGTGCTGTTGATACGTAAACAAGACTTGAAAAGCTTCTTTGAAGAGAACAAAGTCATGGATAATATTACCTCATTTACAACCACCCACAATGCATTTGCCACTAATCAATATGTATTCAGCAACATCGCCCGGTTGGTTACCACTTGCATCAACGAAAAACAAGCTGCCAAGAAAGCCGCCAAAGAAAAGGCCGGCAGTTCTTGGAATGAGACAGAGTGGGAAAAAACTTGGAACAAAGAAAATGAAGACTGGGATAAGGTATTGCTGATTCCGGTTTCCATTACCTATGACAACAGTACAAGCAGTAGCGGCAACAAAACCATAACCGGTATCCAAAACGACCTCAAGCCGGGATATGCCAAACTGAAAGGCGGTCCGAAAGAGAATGCAAAAGGCGAAGTGGAATCGCCTCTGAAGATAGAAGTTACATACACCAGTTTCAACAAGTAACTGACAGATATTCCATAAAAATTCCGCTCTACGATGAGCGGAAGGCTTTTTTATGATTGATGGGAAAGCTGCCGATATTATTCAGCAGCCTTTTTAGTTGTTTTCTTTGCAGCAGGCTTTTTGGCAGAAGCCTTGGCCTTTGCCGTTTTTTCTGCGGCAGATTTAGCTGTAGCCTTGCCCTCTTTCTTTTCCGCAGCCTTTATCTTCTCCAGTTTGGTCTGCGCTTTCGCCAATTCCTTATGAAGTTCCTCTATCTCGGTACCTTGGTTTTGGATAGTGGTCAGCAATGCATTCAGTTCTTCATTATCTATATCTACCGGATAAAGAGAATCGACACGTTTGATAAAGTCACCAAGAATATTCATATAATTGGTGAAAGCATCAAAAGGAGATTCATAAATGCCACGGTTCAAACCGACACCGCTTTGCTTGGTAGTCATGAAACGGAAGTTGTTACTTGCCTGCAGATAATCCCAGTCTTGCTTGATACGACGGTCATCACAGAGATGGACACGTTCGGCAACACTATACAACTTGTTGAATGCTTCACGCTGCATCACGTTACCCAGCCAGCAGCTGGTATCTCTTTCTTCGTCCACCCAAGACATCGGATATGGAACGTCCAACTGGGAAACAGATTTCAGTTTAGTAACGATTTCCGTCGGTGTGGAGAAGTAATCCCCTTTTCTTTGGCACAGTATGGAAGTGCTTCAGGAATTCCAGAATATTGGAAGACAACGGCTGTGCCATGCCCAGAGCAGAGAGTTCCATAAAGATGTTGATGACCTGCTCTTCCTGCGGTAAAGCATCAATCCAGTTGATGTACTTGTCGGCAAACAAAGGATACTCGTTCCACTCGGAGTTGGAGAAGCGTAGGCTGATGTCGTCAGACAGCTTAAAGTCACGCAACAGCAACTTCAAGTTAGGATTCATGGAGCAATGGTATACATAGTGCGGACTCTTCCAACCCAAAACATGCTTGGCTCCTTCCGTCAGCATGCCCTTGAATCCCAAAGCTGCCACCATCGCACCAATCTCGTCATTATAAATCAGGCTGGAATTACGAAACACCTTCGGCGCCTTACCGAACATTTGCTTCATCTTAGCGCTCTGACGCATCACCTCTTCCTTGAAGCAATCCTCGTTGGCCAGAGAAGAAAGGCCATGAGAATAAGGCTCGGCAAGGAACTCACAGCAACCAGTATCATTCAGCTGGTGCAACAAGTCGATGACAGCCGGTGCATATATTTCCAACTGCTCCAGCGCAACCCCTGAAATGGAGAAAGCCACTTTAAACGCACCTCCGGAATTCTTCACCATTTCAATCAGAGTGTTCAATGCCGGGATATAAGAGCGTTCGGCTACATCATTGATACTGGTTTCATTGGCATAATCATCGTAGTAATAATGATCGATACCTATATCAAAGAAACGGTAACGTTTCAGATGAATGATTTGATGTATTTCAAAATAAAGACAGATAGTTCTCATTTCTATTATTGTTTTTGTTATTTACCATAGTTTCTTAACACATCCTCATAGAGGCGCGGATTCTCAAGCCTACTTTTTCCCACGTGATTCCATCCACTTCCTTCTTGCCTTCCTCCTGCAGATATTGGAAGAGAGCGGGATTAGTGCAGAGAGAGTAAATGGCATCGGCCATTGCATGAATGTCCCAATAATCGGTCTTGATGACCTTATCAAGAATTTCACCGCATCCCGACTGCTTTGAAATGATGGAAGGAGTTCCACACTGCATGGCTTCCAGCGGAGCAATACCGAAAGGTTCGGAAACGGAAGGCATAACGAATACATCACTGTTCTTATAAACCTCATATACCTGCTTTCCCTTCATGAAGCCCGGGAAATGGAACCGGTCGGCGATGCCCCGCTCGGCTGCCAGATTAATCATGGCATCCATCATATCTCCCGAACCGGCCATAACAAAGCGGATGTTACGGGCACGCTGCAATACCAGTGAAGCAGCTTCCACAAAGTATTCCGGTCCCTTTTGCATGGTGATGCGGCCAAGGAATGTCACAATCTTCTCTTTGGAATGGTCGGGACGTGGAATGTCCTGGTATTCCTGCGAGAGAGGATAGACGGCATTGTGCATGGCAAACACCTTCTTGGGATTCTGATGGTACTGCTCAATAACCGTGCGACGGGTCAGTTCGGACACGCACATGATGCAGTCGGCATAATCCATACCGTTCTTCTCCATAGAATAGACGGTAGGATTACTTTTCCACGTGAACGGTCAAAGTCCGTAGCATGCACATGGATGCAGAGCGGCTTCCGCTCACCATCTTGGCATGCACTCCGGCAGGATACGTCAGCCAGTCGTGGGCATGAATAATATCAATTCCTGCTGGCGAGCCACTACTCCGGCAATCACCGAGAAGTTGTTTATCTCTTCGTGCAGGTTGCGGGATAACCGCCGGCAAAGTCCATGCAGCCTATGTCATTGACGTGCATATAAGAGAAATCCGAATAGATATGGTCGCGGAAAGAATAATAATCTTCCGGCGTCATGTTGCGCGTCAGCCTCGACTTCAAATAATTGTAATCGACATCACGCCACACGATAGGCACCTGTTCATGCCTACTATCTTCAAGAAGTCCTCTTCTTCACCCGTCGGCTTGGGCATGCAGAAAGTAGTTTCCACATCGCCCTGCAAACTTAATCCTTTAGTTATTCCATAAGAAGCAACCGCAAGACCACCATATATTTTGGGAGGAAATTCCCATCCAAACATTAAAACTTCATCTTCGTTCCTCCTTTTATAAATTATACTTAGACAATAACTTCAAGATACGCAGGATTTCTGCCGTATTCATGGCAAATGACACCGCCCCTCTTCCTACAAACGGAGGATTACCATCGAAGAGTTCGGGCAATGCGCCAATACAATGGGAAG
>ENA-OQDF01000038-OQDF01000038.1-human-gut-metagenome-genome-assembly--contig:-NODE-38-length-37751-cov-3.792606_pt1 | contig 37751 bp, 50 predicted proteins | sample MGYA00242769_ERZ504597 | MGnify/ENA primary metagenome ERZ504597 (study PRJEB26092, sample SAMD00036305) | human gut metagenome | host: Homo sapiens | study: EMG produced TPA metagenomics assembly of...
TTTGGTTCACTGCTCGGGGGCTACTTCCACAATTCGTTCACGAAAGCTCGCACCGACCGGCTTTCTCTCTGTGCTTCCCGGGGTTGTGTACTCCTCCCTGTCATGGCATTTGGCTGATATAGGGATATTCATTGTCCGAACAGGGTGGACAATGTTTTCTTAGGTTACATTATACATTTATAGAGAGGAAATTGTCAACCGGGTTTTGGATAATTGCTGTAAAATTTATGTTCCTGAATGAATTTTGGCTACGTTACTGAGAACGGAGTGAACAGTAATGTAATTGACAGATTTCTATATTGCTGATATAAAAATAAATAATACAGTTGTTTGGAAGGAGGGGACATATGGATTATTTATCGAATAATGTGGCGGTGAATCTGAAGAGGATTCGGAAATCCAAGAGTATGAGTCTGGATCAGGTGTCTGAGCAGACGGGGGTGAGTAAGAGCATGTTGGCTCAGATTGAGAGAGGGACTGCCAATCCTTCTCTGGGTGTGCTGGGGAAGATTACCAGTGGTCTGAGGATAGAGTTTCAGGAGCTGATTCAGCTGCCGAGGGTGGACTGTTGTCTGGTGACGCCGGCAGAACTGGTTCCTACCAAGGAGGTAGCAGGACAGTACAGGGTATGGACTGTCTGCCTTATGAGGATACCCGTCTGGTGGAGGTGTACCGGATCGAGGTGGAACCGGGTGGTGTTTATATCAGTGGCAGCCATGGGGAGAAGACAAGAGAATATCTGGCTGTTATGGAGGGTGTGCTTACTCTGGAATGTCATGGTGAGAAGTATGAAATCCACAGAGATCAGGTGTTTAAGTTTGAAACGGATCAGGAGCATGTCTATCGGAACACAGGGAAGGAGAAAGCTTGCTGTACCTGTTTTTTCTGGATTATCATTGATGCAGTTGTATCAGGAATTTTGTTGCTGAAGCGGTCTGCCGCAGGCGAGAATCCTGTTTGCAGGATTCTCCCTTGTATGATTGGTGGATTACCATAGTGTAGAACTGAGTAGTGAAGCAGGTGATTTTATCCGAAGTATGAGTGTAAAATGTACAATATAATGCACAAAATAATGAAAAAGATACACCAGAAAATGAATATCTGAAAAGAAAGGATGTATGTAATGGTTTGTCAGTCTGCCATTTCATGAAGAGGCTGTGTTGTTATGAATTGTTGAGAAACCTTTATTATCGCACGAATATGCAGGAAATATTGGATATACAATAAGGAGAACACAGAGCTTTCGTTACTGTTCACTCCGTTCTCAGTAACGATCTTTCTGTAAAAAATGTAAATGTTCAAAAAAACATGTTGACAAATCATAAGGGCAGTGATATTGTAAGGATATACAAAATAATACACAGAAAAAGTTAAGCAAAGGCGCTTACCCATACGGGTCAGTTTGTCTTTGCTTTTTTTATTATCTTAAGGATGCAGGAGGGCACAGCTATGAAATTAAAAGACACAGGATTAACTTTTCAGGACATTAAGGACAAAGTAAACAAGTACATGATCGAGACTTATGAGAGATTTGATTTCCTTGCAGAGACAGCAGAGGGCATGTACATTTATGATGAGAATAAAACCCCATATCTTGATTTTTATGCTGGTATTGCAGTAAACAGCGCAGGAAACTGTAACCCTAAGGTTGTAGCTGCTGCAAAGGATCAGTTAGATGATATTATGCATACATTCAACTATCCATATACAATCCCGCAGGCGCTGCTGGCTGAGAAGGTCTGTGAAACAATCGGAATGGACAAGATTTTCTATCAGAACTCTGGTACAGAGGCTAACGAGGCAATGATCAAAATGGCCCGTAAATATGGTATTGAAAAGTATGGTCCAAACCGTTATCATATCGTAACTGCAAAGATGGGATCCATGGAAGAACCTTTGGTGCCATGTCTGCAACAGGTCAGCCGGGTAATGGATGCCAGGTTGGATTCGGACCTATGACTTATGGTTTCTCCTATGCACCGTACAATGACCTTCAGGCTTTCAAGGATGCATGTACAGAGAACACAATTGCCATTATGGTTGAGCCTGTACAGGGCGAGGGTGGCGTACATCCTGCAACAATGGAATTCATGCAGGGACTTCGTAAATTCTGTGATGAGAACGATATGCTTCTTCTGATTGATGAAGTACAGACAGGATGGTGCAGAACAGGTGCTGTTATGTCCTATATGAATTATGGTATCAAACCGGATATCGTATCTATGGCAAAGGCTCTGGGCGGTGGAATGCCAATCGGTGCCATCTGTGCAACAGCAGAGGTTGCAAAAGCTTTCACAGCAGGTTCCCATGGAACTACATTCGGCGGACATCCGGTAAGCTGTGCAGCTGCACTGGCTGAGGTGAATGAGCTTCTGGACAGAGATTTGGCTGGAAATGCAAAGAAGGTTGGCGATTACTTTGCAGCTAAGCTTGAGAAGCTTCCTCATGTAAAAGAAGTAAGACATCAGGGACTTCTGGTAGGTGTGGAATTTGATGATACTATCGGCGGAGTGGATGTAAAACATGGTTGTCTTGACAGACATCTTCTGATCACAGCTATCGGAGCGCATATCATCCGTATGATCCCACCGCTTATTGTTACAGAAGAAGAGTGCGACAAAGCTGTAGCAATCATCGAAGATACAATTAAATCTCTGGAAAAATAAAAATCCGGCAACGGTGTGATACAGTAAGGACAAGGGCGTCACGAATTATATTCGTGCGCCCTTTTATGATATCAGGGCCAAAAGGTCAAAAAGTCGTTCGTGCCTGCACGATAAGACTTTTGAACTTGGGACCTGCCAAACATGATAAAGTAGCGATTTGCATAGCAAATCAGCGGATTTCAAATGTTTGAGAATCTGATAAAAATTTGAGTGTGAGAGGGAAGAGCATGAAACATCTGGTAATTACGATTGGCTGCGAATATGGAGCCAAGGGCAATGCCATCGGTAAGAAGATTGCACAGGATCTGGGGATTAAGTTTTATGATCGTGATCTTGTGGATGAGATTATCAAAGAGGTAGGCATCCCTACAGACATTATGGACAGAGTAGAGGAAGGCGGAACCATCGCAGGTAAAGGTGCACAGGGTGATGTGAGAGGTTCCTTTTCCAAATATGCGGATCTGACAGACCGCGCCATTCATGTACAGAAGCAGATTATCCGGAAGCTGGCTCAGAAAGAAGCCTGCGTGATCATAGGACGGTCTGCAGATTATATTCTGAAAGATACAGAAGGAATCCAGCTGGTGAGAGCATTTATTTATGCACCTAATGATGTTCGCATTCATAACATTATGGAAAGCCATAATCTTTCGGAAAAGGATGCAAAGCTTCTGCTGGATGAGAAGGATAAACGTTATCATAAGAGACATCTGGCACTGACAGGAAGTAACCGCGGTGACAGACATAACAGGGATATTCTTATTAACAGTGATTTTCTGGGAATTCAGGGAACAGCAGAATATCTGGAAGATCTGATCGCAAAAAAATACGGAAAAAAGGAGGCCTGACCTATGGAACAAAAAACATCAGAATTTGACAAAGTACTTGGTGCATGGGACATACTTGTAATTGCATTTGGCGCCATGATCGGCTGGGGCTGGGTAGTTTCTTCCGGTAACTGGATTGATCCGGTGGTGTGCTTGGTGCAGCTATTGCATTTGCAATCGGTGGAATCATGATCTTCTTTGTAGGTCTGACTTACGCAGAGCTTACAGCAGCTATGCCTCAGTGTGGTGGTGAGCACGTATTCAGCTACAGGGCAATGGGTTCTACAGGTTCTTTTATCTGTACCTGGGCGATCATTCTTGGATATGTAAGTGTTGCCTGCTTTGAGGCATGTGCATTTCCCACAATCATCACTTATCTGTGGCCGGGGTTCCTGAAAGGATATCTCTATACAGTTGCAGGCTTTGATGTTTATGCATCATGGCTGATCGTGGCAATTGTGATTGCTTTTCTTATTATGATAATCAACATTAATGGAGCAAAAACTGCAGCAGTTTTGCAGACTGTTCTTACCTGTATTATCGGCGGTGCCGGAATTATTCTGATCGTGGCTTCTGTGGTTACAGGAAGTGTGGATAACCTTCAGGGACAGATGTTTGTTGGAAACGGTACCGGTGAAGCAATGAAAAGTATTATTAAGGTTGCAGTTATCACTCCGTTTTTCTTTATTGGTTTTGATGTTATCCCACAGGCAGCGGAGGAGATTAATGTTCCGCTGAAAAAATCGGTAAAATGATGATCCTCTCTGTTGTGCTGGCTGTTGTATTTTACGCACTGGTTATTCTTGCAGTAGGTTATATCCTGAATCCGGCAGAGATTATTGAGTCTCAGCAGGGAACAGGACTTGTAACAGCAGATGCCATGGCCAAGGCTTTCGGGACAAAGATTATGGCCAAGGTTATCATTGTAGGTGGAATGTGTGGTATTATTACATCATGGAACTCCTTCCTCCTTGGCGGTTCCCGTGCCATGTACTCTATGGCAGAATCCTACATGATTCCTCCGTTTTTGCAAAGCTTCATCCGAAGCACAAAACTCCGGTTAATTCTCTGTATCTGATCGGTGCCCTGACTATGCTGGCTCCTTTTGCAGGAAGAACAATGATGGTCTGGATCTGTGATGCAGGTAACTTCGGATGCTGCCTTGCATACTGTATGGTCTCTGTCTCTTTCCTGATCCTTCGTAAAAAGGAACCGGATATGGCAAGACCTTACAAAGTAGGCCACTACAAATTTGTAGGTTTTATGGCAGTAGTCATGTCAGGGCTGATGCTTCTGGTTTACTGTATTCCGGGTTCCGGTGGAAGTCTGGTATTTCAGGAATGGCTTATGGTAGGTAGCTGGAGTTTACTTGGAGTTGTATTTTATGCGATCTGTAAACGTAAATATAAAGAAGACTTTGGTAAACTTATTGAACTGATCTCTGATGAGGATGCAGCAAGTCTTATGCCGGAGGCTGATGATGAAGAGCTTGATGTGGTAATCGATGCGGCTATTGACAGGGTGCTTTCCTCTATGGCATAACGCTATAAATGACATGACAATTATTTTGGGTAACTGAGTTTTGAATTTGTGCAGGGTAGATGCCCTGCGCATTGCAATATTGAAAAAATACAGGAAAAGAGGCAGAAATTAATGAATCCATTTGAATTTTTTATTCCTCAGAATATTACAGTCGGTGCAGGTACTCTGGCGAAGCTTCCGGAATGTGCCAAAAAGCTTGGAGGTTCTCATGCAATGCTGATCTCAGGACCAACTCTCCGGAAAATGGGAGTTGTGGATAAGGTGGCGGATTATCTGAAAGACGCCGGAATGGCAGTGGATATTTTTACAGATGTAGAAGCCAATCCGTCTGTCACCACAGTGGAAAAAGCGACAGAAGCGTATAAGGAATCCGGTGCAGATTTTATCGTTGCGTTGGGCGGTGGTTCTCCTATGGATGTGGCAAAAGCAGTGGGAGTTACGGCTAAATATGGCGGCAGTATTACAGAATATGAGGGGGCACATAAGGTTCCCGGAAAAATTGTTCCGCTGATCGCAATCCCGACTACTGCGGGAACCGGCTCAGAGGTTACGGCATTTTCTGTTATCACTGACCACAGCAGAGATTATAAGCTGACAGTATTCAGTTATGAACTTCTTCCTGCATATGCAATCCTGGATCCTGAGCTTCTCACTTCTGCTCCGGCATCTGTGGCAGCAGCCTGCGGAATCGATGCATTTATTCATGCGGAGGAGGCTTATGTTTCCACAGCAGCATCTCCTTTTTCTGACGCAATGGCAGAGAAAGCAATGGAGCTGATCGGTGGAAATATCCGCCGTTTTGTGGCAAGACGTACAGATCTGGAGGCAGCAGAAGCAATGCTTACAGGTTCTCTTTTTGCAGGAATCGCCTTTTCCTTTGCAAGACTTGGAAATGTCCATGCCATGAGTCATCCGGTAAGTGCTTTCTTTAATGTGGCACATGGAGTGGCAAATGCAGTTCTTCTCCCTGTGATTGCAGAATATAATGCGCTGGCAGATCATGGCAGATATCTGAAGATTTATAATTATATCAGTCCGATTCCTGCATATGAGGATGAATTCGAACCACTGATGCTGGTGGATGCCATCAGGGAATTAAACGAAGATATCGGAATCCCGGAAGATCTGACCACAGCCATCCGCCAGGCAAAGAAGGGAGAAGAGATTTCTGATGAGGAGATTGAAAGCAAGATTGATGCCATGGCAGATGATGCTATGAAGAGCGGGAATATTGCAGTAAATCCAAGATCCTCCAGAAAGCAGGATATTGTGAAACTGTATTATAAAGCTTTATAAGATAAAGAATAATGCAGTATTTTATGTGATTGCTACAGGTAGGATATTGATTAAAAATATCTGTTCTTATAAAAAACGTGCAGAAACATCGAAGTCGACAGATAACTTCAGGTTTGAAGATTTATCTCGATTTTAAAATGTATCTGCACGTTGTTTTTTGAGAAATTTCCATTGTATAACTTGCCTGATAGAAAGAAAGATTATATAGTATTAATCAAAATATAGTAAAGTAATGTGGGTCAAAATATTGATTGTTCAGGAGGATTTTATGGCAAAGAAGAAAATATATGCAGTACGCAAGGGACATAAAACAGGACTTTTGCTACATGGGCGGAGTGCCAGAAGGCAGTAAGCGGATATTCAGGAGCTGAGTTTCGGGGATTTACAGAGAAAGAGGAAGCATTGGCTTTTCTGAACATGGAGACAACAGGAAATGTATCCGGTGATAAAGCAAAAGAGGCGGCAGGAATCGTGGAAGTACCTGAAAATATGGTCATTGCTTATGTAGATGGAAGTTTCGAGAAAGTATTGGCAGATATGCCTTTGGTTGTGTGATCCTTACACCGGATGGACAGGAAATCCGTAAATCCGGCAGCGGCAGTGATTCTGCAGGAGTCGCGATCCGAAATGTGGCAGGAGAGATGCTTGGTTCCATGACTGCAGTAAACTGGGCCATAGAAAACAAATATCCAGCTGTGGAAATCCGCTATGATTACGAAGGTGTAGAGAAGTGGGTAACAGGTGTGTGGAGGGCCAAAACACCTCTGACCAGCAAATATGCTGCTCATATGCAGGAAGCAGGAAGAAGTAAAGATTTCTTTTGTAAAATAGCAGCCATACAGGCAATCACTACAATGAAGAGGCAGATCAGTTGGCTAAGAGTGCATTGCTTAAGACAGATGAAGAAGTACGAATATAAAGTTCATATTAAAGAAGTAAGTATCTGAAAAGTAGAAAAATATGTGATAAAAACACCTGCTTGTTGATAGCTGATAAAATATATCAGCATCAATAGCAGGTGTTTTAGGGATAAGATTGAATAATTGTGAATCTGCCATCTGATGAGAATACAAATTCATCTTAACAGAGTTATTTCAAGTGTTTTATCCTGTTTTCACTGGTATTGGACCACATAGTATATTGTTTACAATTTCTAAAATGTTTATCACAGTAAGAATTGAAAGAAGCCTGGCTTACATTTTTCATATGCTGTTCATCTTTACCGGTTTGAAAACCAGCAACAGAACAGTATGCCCTTGATGTGCTGACAAGTTTAGAACCGGACAAAGTCCATAATGCAGAACCGGAACCACCTACTCCGTTGGTCCACCAGCTTATATGTATTCCATTGTAGTGAGTGTTATACTGTAAAATTTGATAATTCATCCCTTTTCCGGAACACTGACCGGCATAGATTACTTTGCCATTTTTTATGGTATATACAGAATAATCTACAATAACTCCACGGTTGCTTGATACAATCAGATCAGGGGTTCCATTTCTGTCAATATCCATTAGATAGAAACACTTTCCGCCAGACTGGAGCAGAACCTTTTCATATAAGGCTCTTTGATCTTTTATTTTAATCTGACATTTCAGTTTTTTAGAGCCGATTTTGGCTGTAATTGTTGCGGTACCTGTTTTCTTTGCTTTTACTTTTCCAGAAGAAACAGATGCAACTTACTGTCAGTGCTGGACCAGGTAACTTTTTTGTTTGTCCCGCTTACCTTGAGGTGATAAACACCACCAACATTCATTGTTAGTTTAGTTTTATTCAGTTTTACGGAAGCTGCCTGAGCAGTACGTGGAATGATTATTAGAGAAATAACCATTAATACTGCGATAATAAATGAGAAGTGTTTTTTTAATAGTTTTTTCATTGACTTTCCTCCGAACAATGAGTTTTTTGAAGAAAATTTTTTATTTTACTGTCACTTTTAGTTTTTGAGTAATTCCATTACATTTTATCGAGACAGTAGCTGTTCCTTTTTGTCTGGCAGTGATTTTTCCTTTAGTGTTTACTGTTACGCATTTAGTATTTGAGCTTTTATATGTGATTTTACCTGTTGGAACTGCAGAACAGGAGATGGTATAGCTGCTTCCTTTTTTCAGTGTTATTGCTTTATTTTTCAGGTTGAGAACTGGCTTTTTTACAGTAATTTTACAGGAAGCACTTTTATTTCCCAGAGTTACTGTGACATAAGCGGTTCCTGCACCTTTGGCTGTTACTTTTCCAGTGGCGTTGACCTGAACTACTTTTGTATTTGAACTGTTCCAGGTTGGCGTTGATGTACTGCCAGAGATGACTGATTTTAATACAGCAGAATTTTTGCCTTTGACAGTATAAAGAGTAAGTTGCTTTTTATTTAGTTTGATTGAGTGATCTTTTACAGGAACAAAGTTGAGTCCGGCATTATTTGCAGCTATTTCTACCGGGCTGTTCTTAACACCGTAGATGGTATGAAGTGCTTCTGCACCTATAAACACCCGGCTATGCAGATTGGTAGTTGCAGGAATCTGCAAGGTTTCTAATTGTGTAGTGCCATCAAAAACACTGGAGCCGATGTAGGTTACTTCTGGACCGATGATTAGTTTTTTTAAGTTTGTACAGTTTGCGAAAGTAAATCCTTCTATAACTTTGCCGTGATACTCGGCTTCTTCCAGATTTTTACAATTCAGGAAGACACTTTGTTCCTCATGTGTTACAGAAGGGGGAACAATAATATGGACAAGTCCTGTATCCTTAAAGGAAGCACTTTTCAGGAATACAAGGGTTGAGGGAAAATCAATATGTCTTAGAGCTTTGCAACCTTCAAAGGCACTGTAACTGATTGTTTGTGTTCCGAGGGGCAGAGTTACATCTTTTAAATTGGTACAGTTTTTGAACGATGCAGAGCCAACATAGGTAAAACCCTTATGGAAGATAACTTCTGATAGTGACGTGCAGTTTGCAAAACTGTATTCGCCAATTTCTTTTACTTTAGGTAAATCCAGATATGTCAGAGAAGTGCATCCTGCAAAAGCACTGTCTTCTATAATTTTTATATTTGAAGAAATGTTTACCTTAGTAAGGTTGTGACAGCCTGCGAATGTACGATAATAAATTCGGTCAAGACCCTCTGGATAATGAATAGACTTAAGATTTTCGCACTGTGCAAATACACTGATTCCCATGGATGTGATCGTATCAGGCAATATTACAGAACACAGGTTTTTGTTATTAGCAAATGCAGAGGATTCAATTTTAACAACAGGTTTCCATTTAAGATAGAGGGGACTGTAAGATCTGTATCAGACCCAACATAGCTTATAATTGTTGCTTTTCCAAGGGAGAGTGTGTATTTATAGCCATCCTCATAATAATAGTTGGCGGCTTTTGCTGATACACAGCTAAAAAGACAAAGGATGAAAGCAAATAGCAGAACAAGATGTTTAAACCCTGTATTTTTATTTTTCATAGATGCCTCCTGTAAAATTTAATCGAATCAATGAATTTATCTGCTTTAATTATGAAAAGTAATAAACAGTGAGTAGATGTTTAATCGCAAGTTGGTGCACAGGCATATGTAAAGCCTGTTACAATGTTATTTTTTATAGTCAGGGTGATGCTTGCAGCATTTCCCCACCAGAATACAGTCGGATTGTTAAAGCTTCTTAGGCCATTTTTATTAAGAATAGCAGTAGCTTTGGAAGTGTCATTCCAAGCTGCATTCCACCGATACCTACACCGTAATTTCCGCGATTGCAAATATAGACATATTTCTGATTCTTGGAATATTTTGCATTATAATTTACACCAATGATCATCTTGTTTCCGGCAGCATAGAAAGATGGATAACCAGAATTACTTTTTTTATGCATTCCACCTATTTTGTTGATAATAGTAGAATATTTTCCGACATATGATGGGCTTAAAGGCGGAAGATTTTTCATAAGGTTAAGTACTTTGACCGTTGTTCCGCTATATCTGGAAAAGTTACTGTAAATAGTTTTTCCATTTACGGTTTTATAAGCACGTACTTTGTAATAGTAATGTCCTGCAGAAGTTTTTTGTTTGCATAGCTGGTAGTATTTTTTGTTTTTATGGTTTTGATTTTACTATAATTTCCTTTTGCAGAAATTGGCACGCCAGATTTCATACCCGGATGCATTAGAAACTTTAGACCATTTAATGGAAACACTTGCTTTTTTTGAAGCAGTAACTTTGATATTTGCAGGTGCTTTAATAGCAGCGGCCTGTATCTGAGTGCATGCAAGAAGCATCAACAGAATACTTGTGATTACGAGAAACCATTTCTTTTTCTTCATATTAGTTTTCCTCCTGAGAAAATAATTTTGTGAATAATATTTCACAAGTTTGTTTTATCATAGCATAAAAAATTAAAAAGAGTGTATTAGGCGTAGAAATTAGACGGAAAATTCAGAGAATTTTGTCTAACTTTTGTGCCTAATCAATCTCGAAAGCAGAAATATAGTAAAATATGTTATAAATCATTTGAACATGGAGGAAAAAACATGAGCGCAAAGTTAGTATTAACAGTAAAGGATTCAAGCAGAATGGCAAAGGATTATTCTATGAGTATGATGGATAAAATGTTTCATCCGTTAAAACATAATAAAATCTTGAATTCAAAGGCTAAAATTGGCATATTAATTGATGATGAGGAAGAAGGAACTTTATATGAAGCTTCCAAGACTCCTTATGAAATCAATCTGCAACCAGGTTTCCACCGCATTACTATGATAGATCCGGCGAAGGAGAATAAAAAAGGCAATGTTAATTTAATAGGATCAATAATAGGAGTTGTTGAAGGGAATGGGATCGCAGATACCATGGCAACCAGTAGATTTGCAAAATCAATGGCAGGAGCAATGTTTAAAACCGGAGATGGATATCTGGATCTGAATTTAAAGGATGGGGATATTATCAAGGTTCAATGTCAGGCCGGAATTGGCGGGAAAGTTTCAATAAAGATATTAAAATAGAAAACGTAGAGGGAAAATGATATGGAATTTCCTATTTATACTCCGTGGGAAAATCTTGATGCCCAAACAATACAAAAAGTAATAAATTCAGGAATTAATTACAGAACTTATTGTGACGAAAAGCCATGGGATGTTTCTTTTGAGATAGATTTTTTGCCAAAAGAAGAGCTTATAATAGTTGTTCTGATTGAACATGGACGTCGTAAAGGTGGAGTTAGTGTACAGAAAACAAGTGAACGAACAGAAATTTCGCCGTATAGTAAAGAAGAGCAGGCAGAAATGCTAAAAGCTTATAATGAGAAAATTGACAGATATGAAACGTGGAATGCATTGTTCACAGGACCTACGACAGGATTGTTTGGAAATAATGTGTATGAATCATACATGGATTACATGTATTCCTGGGAACACTGGAGTGACAGAATATTTTTGTCAGATTATTATGAAGAACAATTATATTCGGTGCAGTCAGATACCTATGTTACTGTAAAGAGCACTCAGGAAGGATATGATTGTATCTATGAACTGGCACAAGTGAAGGTGAAAGAGCATATTTTGGAAGGCATATGCTGGAAGTCATTTCCCAAGCTGATATTTTCCAGAGGAGATAAATCAGACGCTCCGTATAAAGATGTGTATAATCGTCTGGAAATACTGACAGGAGCAGAATATTTAATTGTACCGGCGCTGATTGAAATAAAAGAAAAATATGAAATTACAGCAGTTTCAGAAAAATTGGACTGTCCGCAGATGAGGTTTCGCGGAATGACTATGGAAGAAACTGTAAAACAGGCTGTTTTTGAAAATATATTTGGAGAATTTTTACAGGGAAGTAGATTTTGCAGAGAAAATACAAATAAAAAATGCCTCATTGCAGAGGAACAGAAAGAAATATTTGCTTCCGAGTTTCTTGAATCTCAGAAATATCCTGAATTACTGATGAATGCAGTAAAAAAAGCAGATTTTCATTGTATGGCTTTTAAAGTTCTTGGAATTTTGAATAGCCCATATATGCAGACATATGATAAAATAGAAATGTTAAGAAGCTGTATGGCTATTAGTAATAGTGCGGAAAAATCCAGGGAATGGAAGAATGCATATCAAAATCTGATATGGGTTATGATCAAAAAACTGGAAATGGATGATTCACAGGGGAACAATCTGGAAGTTGTCAGTGAATTACAGAAATTTGTGGAATACCAACAGGGAGATTTTGAAAAAGAACAAAAGGGAAAATCCAGAGAAGAAACAGCAGAAATTTTCTTGATGAATGAACTCATAAGAATGTTGGCATGTATTTCTATTGTAACAGTAAAGAAGATTCAGGGACAGGAATGTGCAGAATTGGCTGAGAAGAGTTGGTTTATGGCAGAAAGTATTGAATATATGTGGAATGCAGAAATTTTAAACCAACAAGTGAGAGAAAATGTGCAAAAAACATTCATCAGAATCTGCGTAGGATGCGGATCTATGTATCTGCAAAATGTTCAGGAAGAGAATGTAAACCCTGAACAGATAATAGAAACAGCAGAAAAAGTGCTGTTGTTATTGAATAATCATAGAGATTTGATATTGCAGGAAGAAATGCCAGTTTATCAGATACCGATTTATCAGATGCTTCAGGTGGCAAATATAAGACTAAACCATGATGAAAATGCATTATATTATGCAAGAAAAGGTGTTGAATTGTGCGATGGGATTAACGCTGATAATAATGCACAGTTAAACGGAATGATCAGAGATTCAAAGCGAATGTTCCAGGAATACATAAATCAGAATGCACAGAAAGTACCTGAGAAGGCAAAAAAGAAAGGATTTTTTTCAAGATTGTTTTCAAGGTAGCCTGCAAAAAGAAAATCCAACAAAAAGAAAATCCCCAGACATGATGTCATAAAATAACATCATGTCTGGGGATTTTGAATTTGAAAAGTAAGCGCTTATTTTTCAGGTGTCTTTGAAAATATTTATTATTAAAGAATCTGTTGTAGTCTGATAAACATAGATTACAACGTTCCGCCATATTCCAGAATCATATTTCTGATAATTTCCAGAGTTTCCTGTTCTGACCATGCCATATTACCCTTATCAAGGAACTGACAGAATTCATAAAGTTTTTGGGAAAACCCGGATTCTTTTAAGACATAGTATTGCAGACCACGGCTGGTGTTATTCCAGAAAGCAATGCCATTATTGACATTAGAACTGGATACAATGGAAATATGTCTGGGCAGATGGATGAAATTTTCCTTTACACAGATACAGGAGTGTGGTGTGTTAAGCATGTATTGATAATAACTTTTTAGAAGCCACAGACGTAAAGACGGATCAAATGGTTTGTAAAGCATGTCAGGATAACCAGCTATACGTCCTTCTTCCATGAATTGCCTTAGACCTGAAATACAGAAAATATGTACCATGTTTTCGTTTTCCATATGTCGGGTACGTTGAGAAAGAGAAACAAGTAATGTTTCCTTTTCGACTGTATCCAGTATGATCTGCTGTTCAAGTATATTTGCTGGAATCAGATGGAGAAGGCATGGAGAATATTCAATGTAATAGTTGTGTGTTACATAACCTTCGCTCATCATAGTGTTTACATCTTTTACATAAGAATCCAGATCAGAACGAAACAGCATTTTTCTGGCCAGCATTTTTTCGCGGATAAATTCATGTTTCAACAATTGTAGTTGCTGCGTATCTCTGATGATGATTCCTTTTGATGTCTGGAAATTTATTCCAAGGGCAATATTATCTGTGATCAGCCAGTTTGGAAGCAGACCGGATTTTTTTTCTTCGGATACAGAGGGGGTAATATAATAATAAAAAGGTTCATAGCCTTCACAAAACATAGCTGGTTTTAAGATGGATATTTTTTTCAGGTTATCTAATGTATTGTCGGCATTCTGATTCTGTAGCAAAGGAAAAAGATGTTCCAGCCTCTGATATGGTGCTTCATGTATGATCTGAATGAGATAATGTAAATGTTCTGAAGAAATTTCTGAAGTCCATAAATAAATTTCTGAATCTGATGTACTTATCATTATTTTTCGAATCCAGGAGTAAATGGCAAACTCGTTATCCAAGATAGAGATTGTATTTGGGGTGTCTGATATGCTGACAGAGGCAGAAACTGTCGGAAATTCAATTACATCCTGCTGGATGATATGGATAAGTTCTTCCATACATTGCCACTGGCTTGTTCCCATTTTTCCTGTCGGTAGAGAAGCAGAAGATCAGATTTTGTGCCGGCGGTACATTCCATTGCGTCAAGAAGCCGTACCAGACGGTCTTCTTCTTTGGGAATGCGTTTTCCTTTATTCATTTTGGAGATATAGTCTAATTGCAGACCACTGGCTTCGGCAAGATAACATAATGTTTTGCCTGTATTTTGTATTTCTTTTTCAAGTCTTTGTGAAAAATCACTCATAGTAATAACAAAATCCTTCCTTAAAATGTAATATATATAAGTATAAGCGAGAAGGATGGAAAATGCAAAGCTTTTATAGAAATTTTGTCTAATATCAGTGCCTAAAACAGTAATAAGCGTTATCTGTGTTATTATCATAACTGCGAAATAAAAAATATTGTAAGAAGGAGTAAAATGCTATGTTTTTGGTTGCTGTATTGGTGTTATTGTTCTTAATGTATCGTTTTTATACATTTCGAGCAGAAATGGTTTTTATAATGACATTGCTTACACCTGCGATGTTACTGATAGGAGCATATCATCTGACAGGAGAATATCGTGAAGCAGGAATATTTCTTTTGATAGTTGGAATCTTTTTGCTGGCGGTGGTTATGTTTATGTATCGAATTACAGCGAGAGGTGTCGAAAAGAAATTCAGATCTGCTTATTATAAGAATCTGTTTATTTATGGTGCACTCAGATTTCTTCAGACATTTTGCAGAATGACGATTGTTTTTTCATTTGTAGCCGCTATGCTTGGCGGTGTATCACTTGATTATAAGGAACGGCTGGATATAGCAGGAAGAAAAATTTATGTGGATGATAATCTGCGCGATGCAGAAGGAAATCAATATACAGAAGTAGAAAGATAAAAGAAAATAAAGATTATTTTAAAGAATTATTATAAAAACAGCTGCGATACTGTCTGAAAAGTATGCTCAGGGATAAAACTGTGAGCAGTACGTCAGATGACAGGTAGTGCAGCTGTTTTCTGTTATGGAAACAGAATTTTTATAGAAGGTAATGGATAAAACGAAGATTATGACAGTGTCATATCTCCATCTTTCACCCACCCAAGCTTACGGATAAACATATTGATGAGCGGACACAGAATTGCAGGAGGATGAAGGAGATCATCAGGAGACCTGCCCAGTCCCAGCCTGTAACTGAGGTTTTAAGTCCATCTGCAATATCATTCATCCAGCCGGTATATACACCAATCTGTCCTACGAATCCGCAGGTACCCATACCGGAAGAAACAGGGGTTCCGTTCATTTGAAGTTTGAACAGACAGGTTGCAAGAGGTCCGGTGATGGCAGAAGTAAGGATCGGTGCAATCCAGATGCGTGGATTTTTTACGATATTTCCCATCTGGAGCATGGATGTTCCGATTCCCTGAGAAACAAGTCCGCCCCATTTGTTCTCACGGAAGGACATTACTGCAAAACCTACCATCTGTGCACAGCAGCCTGCTACAGCAGCTCCTCCGGCAAGCCCGGTAAGGCCAAGCGCAGCACAGATGGCGGCAGATGAGATAGGAAGTGTCAGTGCAATACCCACGAATACAGAAACAAGGATTCCCATCAGGAACGGCTGCAGGTTGGTTGCCCACATAATAATATTTCCTACTTCATCGCTGCACTTCCAAGTGCCGGAGCCCACCACGCGGACAGGGCAACACCTACACCGATCGTGACAAGTGGAGTGACCAGAATATCAATTTTGGTTTCCTTAGATACTGCTTTTCCGATTTCGGAAGCGAAGATGGCAACAAATAATACAGCCAGTGGTCCGCCTGCACCGCCTAATGCGTTAGATGCAAAGCCAACAGTGATCAGTGAAAACAACACCAACGGTGGACAATGCAGCGCATAGCCGATGGCAACAGCCATGGCAGGACCGCTCATTGCAGATGCCAGAGAGCCTACGGTATACTGTGTGTCGTTTACAGTTGCCACAGCAGTGGTCAGAAATGAAATATGAAACTGTGTTCCAAGTGTGTTGATGATCGTGCCAATCAGCAGGGAGCAGAAAAGACCCTGCGCCATGGCACCAAGGGCATCGATTCCATAACGTTTTATGGAGATTTCGATGTCTTTGCGTCTGAGAAATGCTTTTAACTTTTCCATAGATTATATTTTCTCCTGTTTTTATTATGTATAGAAGGGTGTATATACACCTATATACGCTTTTCTCATTATAGTCACATTCATGGAGTAAATCAAGTAGTTTTGTAACTGTTCACACACCACGATCCTGCGAGGTGTTTTGGCATGAATATGCCAAAATCACAATAAAATAGTGGAAAACAATTTACAGAAAGAATATTGTAAGTATTTTACTGTCTGATATGATAGAAAGAGTTAATTTTACGGAGGAAAAAGAGATGAGTGAATGGATCAGAAAAATAAACTGGAAGTATGTGGTCGTAATGTTGATTGGAAATATAATCCTTGGTTTGGGAATTGCGATATTTAAACTTTCCGGACTTGGAAATGACCCTTTCAGCGGAATGGTAATGGCACTGGCAGAATGTGTGGGAATTGAATATGCCCGTTTTTAATTCTTCTGAATCTGGGATTTTTTGTAATAGAAATTATCTGGGGAAGAAAGCTTATCGGATTGGGAACGATCATAAATGCGTTATTTCTTGGATATTTTGTTACATTTTTCTATAACTTGATCACATCTGTGATCGATGCACCGGATCAGATGGCAATGCAGGTGGTTACCGTATTTATTGGAGTTATCATAACAAGCCTTGGAATTTCCATGTACCAGCTTCCGAAACAGGGAGTTGCACCATATGACAGTATTTCTCTGATCATGACAGAGAAATGGCCGAAAATTCCGTATTTCTGGTGCAGAGTATCTAATGATGCGATCAGTGCACTGGTGTGTTGGCTTGCAGGGGGAATCGTCGGACTGGGAACACTGGTCAGTGCATTTGGATTCGGACCTTTTGTTCAGTTTTTCGATACACATTTTACATCAAAAGTGCTGGCAAAGCTGGAAAAATAATAAAAAACTGTCCTGTATATGCACATTATACGTAGAAAATAGGTGCACTACAGAGACAGTTTTTTTATTTGTCAGCCTGTTAACTGCATATATGGCATGCTTCACATGCAGATGGCGTAGTAGCGCATCCTCCCATAGCAGTTTCACGCAGTTCTGCAGGAAGCTTTTTACCCACGGTAAACATCGTCTGGATCATTTCGTCCAGAGGAATCAACTGCGGGATTCCTGCGAGAGCCATTTCTGCGGCAATTATAGCGTTTGCCACACCTGCAGCATTTCTGTTCTGACATGGATATTCTACCAGACCGCCGACCGGATCGCATACCAGACCAAGCATGTTCATAAGAACAGTAGATGCAGCAAAAGTACATTCTTTCGGTGAACCTCCCATCAGCTCTACAGCAGCAGATGCAGCCATTGCAGATGCAACCCCTACCTCGGCCTGGCATCCGCCTACCGCACCTGCAACAGTTGCATTTCGCATTGCCAGATAACCAATGGCACTTGCGTTAAATAATGCCCGTATAATCTCTTCATCAGAGAATTGATAATGTTCCTGCATTGCCAGCATCAGCCCGGTACGATTCCGGCAGAACCGGCAGTAGGAGAGGCCACGATCAGCCCCATGGAGGCATTCGTTTCCAGTGTAGCCATAGCATAAGTAATTGCCTTCTGAAGCAGATTTCCGCAGAGACCTTTTTTCTCCTGAGCGTGGAGACTCAGCTTTCTGCTTCGCCGCCGATCAGACCACCCATAGATTTTACCGGCTGTCTGATTGGTGAGAAAGCAGCATCTTTCATAATTCCCAGTACTCGTGTCATTTTTTTATTTACAATCTCAGAGGCTGTTTCGCCAAGCTCAATTTCACGGATACGCATAATCTCTGAGATAGGAAGATTTTTTCTTCACAGAGTGCTAAGAGTTCATTTGCATTTTTAAATCCATGATAAAAATCCTCCTTTCTTTACATCTGTACGATCATAACTTCATGAATATTCGGGTTCTCGCGAATCGCAGGAACGATATTCTCAGGAAGTTTGCCGTCAGATTCTACGATTGTATAAGCAATCTCTCCCTTGCTTTCACGGAACAGACGCATAAATGCAATATTGATATTGCGGTCACTCAGGCATTTGGTAATATAGGCCACAACGCCGGGAGTGTCCTGATGAATCACGATCACTGCACTGTACTCGCCTGTAAAGTCTACCTGTACGTGATTGATATCTACAATACGGACCTTGCCTCCTCCAAGGGATTCGCCGCGTACGGTCATTTTCTGGCCTTTTTCATTTTCCATGCAGATATCTACGGTGTTCGGATGAATATCTGTTTCCTGCTCATTTGGAGTGAAAGAGAATTTCAGACCTTTTTCATGAGCAATATCAAAAGAATTTCGGATGCGCATATCATCAGTAGAGAATCCCATAATACCACCCAGCAGAGCTCGGTCAGTACCGTGACCATGGTAAGTTTTTGCAAAAGAGCCGTACAGGATGAAGTCGGCTCTCTTTAATGGGCCTTCGATCATTTTCTGGGCAAGATAGGAAATACGCGCCGCACCTGCGGTATGTGAACTTGAAGGACCGATCATGTTCGGCCCCATAACATCAAATACACTGATAAATGACATATTTTTTCTCCTGTGAATATCAATTATAGTCTTGCATGTTTATGGCAATAATCTTATTATTTGCAAATTTCTGATTATATTCTATCATTTAGGAATAAAAGAAGCAACTTATCGTTAACATTAACAAAAATTAATGTAAAAAATGAGAAAACAGGGTTGCTTTTTCTCTACTGGGCGGTTACAATAACTGTGCAAATTGAAAATAATTTTAAAAATGCTGTTTCAAAATAGGGAACAGCATAAAATTTGCTGTTAGAAATCAGATTCCCGAAAACAGGGTCTGATATCCGAAATCGTAAATTTTAAAGAAAAGGCAGGTGGAACAGAATGGATAATTGCGATTCTCATGGGCGAAGTAGTAGCACAGGATCTGAATTAAAAAGAGTATATGAGTATAGCAGCCGTTTTTGTTCTGCTGTAGTCATATATTTCAGGATTTTCCATGTATGCATATAAAATAGAAGTTTTTTACTGTCTGTGATCTGACAGTTTCTGTATGTGGAAGATCGGATGTCTTTTTCATTTCTTATCCTGTATTTATGAAATTCCCCCGAATCATGCAATTACATATTGAGCAGTAATGATCCGGCGAAGATGCCGGACAGTTACGGACAGCGGATGAATAGCAGGTTATGGCATAATACCCTGCAGTTTATTGTGCTGGAAAAAGCATGGAAGAAATAGCAGTAAAATGTAATAAATAACAGACTGCTTTCTTTTGGTGTGCTTTTATGCAAAAAAACGGAGGATGAAAGAATGGAGAAAAGAGTACAGGATTATTCCAAAGAAATTCTGAAGATCATCCGCAGCAACACCTCTCCGGCCGTTATGGGAGAAAGGCTGCAGGATTATCATGAGAATGATCTGGCAGATGTAATGCCGAAACTGACTGTACAGGAGCGGTGCAAGCTGTACCGTATCCTGGATACAGATATGCTCTCTGATATTTTTGAATATACAGATGAGGAGAATGCAGCAGAGTATCTGAATGAAATGGATGTAAAAAAAGCAGCAGCCATTTTATCCAGAATGGAGACAGATGCTCTTGCAGATGTATTAAATAAAGTTGAAAAAACAAAGAAAAAAATACTGATCGATCTGCTTGAACCTGAGGTTCGACGTGATGTGGAGATGATCGCATCCTTTGATGAGGATGAGATCGGAAGTCGCATGACAACAAATTATATTGTGATCACAGATAAACTGACAGTTAAGCAGCAATGAGCAGTTTGATCGAACAGGCTGCAAAAAATGACAATATCTCCACTATTTTTGTAGTGACAGAGCAGCAGAAATTTTATGGGGCCATTAATCTGAAAGAACTGATCATTGCCAGACGGGATGATCTGCTTGAGAATCTGGTGGTGACTTCCTATCCATATGTATATGCGGAAGAGAATATTGATGAATGTATCGAAGAACTGAAAGATTATTCTGAGGATTCTATTCCGGTTCTTGACAACGATAATCAGCTTTTGGGTGTTATCACATCTGCCAGTATCATTGACCTGGTTGATGATGAGATGGGTGATGACTATGCGAAGCTGGCCGGTCTGACTGCAGAAGAGGATTTAAAGGAGCCACTGAAAGAAAGTATGAAGAAACGTCTGCCCTGGCTGATCATTCTTCTGGGACTTGGCATGGTAGTTTCCTCAGTGGTAGGAATTTTTGAGAAGGTGGTGACTGCACTTCCAATCATTATGTGCTTCCAGTCTTTGATCCTTGATATGGCAGGTAATGTGGGTACCCAGTCTCTGGCTGTGACGATTCGTGTGCTGATGGATGAATCTCTGACAGGTAAGCAGAAACTGGAACTTGTGTGGAAGGAAATGAGAATTGGTCTGTGTAATGGCGGACTTCTTGGAATTCTGTCTTTTGCGCTGATTGGATTGTATATTTATCTGTTTAAAGGAAAAACACTTTTGTTTTCCTATGCAGTATCCGGATGTATCGGTGTGGCACTGTTGCTGGCTATGTTGATCTCCAGTGCAGTAGGCACCTGTATTCCATTGTTCTTTAAGAAAATCAATATTGACCCGGCAGTAGCATCAGGTCCGCTGATCACAACAGTGAATGACCTTGTTGCAGTAATTACCTATTATGGCCTGAGCTGGCTGTTCTTATTAAAAATGCTGAATTTTGCAGGCTGAATTTCAGATAATAAAAACAGAAAGAGGGATAAAATCTTTATGGATTTAAAACAATTACAGTATTTCGTAGTATGTGCGCAGACAGGTTCATTCAGTGATGCTGCGAAAAATCTGTATTCTACACAGCCCAGCGTCAGCAAGGTGATCAAGGGACTGGAAGATACGCTGGGAATGCAGCTTTTTGAACGGCTTCCAAGAGGAATCAGACTGACAGTACAGGGGCACAAGATTTATGAATATGCGTCGAAAATTATAAATGAAGTAAATGTTCTGGAAAATATGGCTTCCAGCGGAATGACAAAATGGATCCGGATATCTTTAAATCCCAGTTCCTGGTTTGCCAATCAGTTTGTAGACTTTTATAATGAAACCTATGAAAAAAGTACCATTTCCAGGTAACAACAGCAGGCGTACAAAGCGTAATGGAAAGAGTACGGGATTATATGGATGACATTGGTTTTGTATATATCCTCAGTCAGCAGAAGGAAAATTTCCTGTATGAACTGTCAAAAAACAAAATGTATTTCGAACCCATCTATGAAACAGATGTAATGCTGTATCCGGGACGGCTGACAGAACTTTACAATTCCGGCAAAGAGAGGGCAGAACTGGAAGACCTGGAAGGAATCCGTTTTATACAGAATTATCAGGATGAATTTTTTGACATCGGTGCTGTAAAAGAAGATGCATTCCAATGGAAGGATATTGACATTTCCGTGCTGACCAACAGTGATTATATTATGGAAAAAATGCTGAAGAACAGTAAGGTGGCAAATATAAGCGGAAGTTACCTGTCAGAAAACAAAGAAGGAACTACACCGGGAATCCCTCTGGATCTTGGAGACAGTAAAGTGATCTTTGGCTTTATACTCCACAAAGGAGAAGAAATGGATGAGAGTGTGGCAGAGCTTGTGGAGTTTTTAAAGAGCAGACTGCCGAAGCATTAATAAAAATTGCAGTTGACTTTTTAACTTATTTTGCATATACTAATAGTAGCTAAGAAATGAAGTGAAATTTCCATGAAGCGAAACGAAAGCCCTCAGAGTTGCCGCTCTGAGGGCTTTCTTGCTCGTTACGGGGAGCTGTTCCGTTTAGACTGTTGCTGTCTAATGTCCGCTGTCCAGCCATTTGCATATGTAGTAGCTAACTACGCCTGCTATGACAGAGACAAGAAATGAAGTAAAAATTGCTTCCATGAAACTCACCTCCTTCCTGCTGGAGGTTCGACAGCTCTTGTAGTATAACATAGTTTAGAACAAAATGGGATGGTTGTTTTAAATTATTGCTGATATTAAAAAAACCTATTCCAAAAATGACGATAGATATTCAAATTAAGAATAGCTTATAACCCCCAGGGTGGGTTGTGGGCTATTTTTGCTTTTGTTAAACTGAATGGTGGCTAATTAGGAGTACAATTTTGAAAAATTATAAAATGGAGATAATCAAATGAGAAAATATGCATTCAGACGACTGCTCCAGCTGATTCCCATTTTGTTTGCGATTACTTTTCTCTCCTATGGCATGATGCGGATTGCGGGAAGTGATGTAGTGACACAAAAAATGGAAAATACAGGACAGATTCTGTCAGAAGATAAGTTAAATGCAGCCAGAGAACAGCTGGGACTGGACAAACCATTTCTGACCCAGTATTTTGTGTGGCTTGGGAAACTGCTTCATGGAGATATGGGAAACAGCTATGTATCCAGTCTTCCGGTTTTTGATACGTTCATATCGAAGCTTCCGGCAACGCTGCTTCTTACAGTGACATCTATTTTGCTGACCATCATCATATCAATCCCTCTGGGGATTCTGTCAGCAGTGAAACAGAATACGATTACGGATTATCTGATCCGTTTATGCAGCTTTATAGGAAACAGTCTTCCTAATTTTTTTGTATCATTGCTGTTGATGTATTTTCTTGCGATCAGGTTGCGGATTTTTCCGGTTATATCCAAAGATGTAAGTTTAAAGAGTGTGGCAATGCGGCAATCACTCTGGCAATTGCCATGTCGGCCAAGTATCTTCGCCAGGTCCGTGCAACTGTGCTGGATGAACTGAGTAAAGATTATGTGGCAGGAGCGAAAGCAAGAGGAGTAAGTTTTCTGTCACTCTTTGGAAAAGTATTATGAAGGCTTCGCTGGTAACCATCATTACCTTGCTGATGCTGTCAGTGGGAAATCTGCTGGGAGGAACTGCAATCGTAGAATCAATCTTTATGTGGGATGGAGTTGGAAAGATGGCAGTAGATGCTATCTCCATGCGTGATTATCCTATTATTCAGGCATATGTTATGTGGATGGCGATCATCTATGTTGTAGTAAATCTGCTTACAGATCTGTCATACCGGTTCCTGGATCCGAGAATCCGTCTGGGAGGTGTGAAACAATGAGTGAAAAGCAGAATAAAAATGTGACAGTGCGTGTACAGAAGATTAAGAAAAACCATATAAAACAAAAGCTGGTCTTTTTTCTTATTCTGGCAATAGGGCTTGTGATACTTGCAGTTTTTTCAGAGCATCTCTGTCCATATGACCTTATGCACAGGATCTGGCAAGTGCACTTCAGCCCCCCAGTCTTCAGCATCCTATGGGAACAGATACATATGGGAGAGATATGCTGTCCAGAGTTATAAGTGGTGCAAGAGCCAGTATTTTTTCGACCTTTATCCTGGTTGCTGTGATTTTTGTGTTAGGAACAGCTGTGGGTGTATGCTGCGGATATTTTGGCGGAGCTGCAGATACTGTTATGATGAGAATCTCAGATATATGTCTTGCTTTCCCTGGGCTTGTATTTGCATGGCGATTGCAGCTATTCTTGGGGGAGGCATTCAGAATGCTGTTATAGCACTGGCAGTAGTAAGCTGGCCGAAATATTCACGTATTGCCAGAGGGCAGACTCTGGCATTAAAAGAGGAACCCTATATTCATGCTGCCATACTGGCAGGTGACAGCTCAGGTCAGATTATGCTCAGACATATTCTTCCAAATATGCTGGGCCCTGTTCTGGTAACAGCCATGCTTGATATCGGTACCATGATGATGGAACTTGCAGGTCTGTCATTTCTTGGACTGGGAGCACAGATTCCCATGGCTGAATGGGGAAGTATGATGAGCAGCGGACGAAGTATGATCCAAACATATCCATGGGTAGTATTATCACCTGGAATTGCAATTTTTATATCTGTGGCAATTTTCAATCTGTTAGGTGATACAGTTCGTGACTATCTGGATCCTAAGAACAGCCGTTCATGATAAGTAATATGAAAACAAACGAGGAGGAAAGAAAATGAGAACAAAGAAATTTCTGGCAATGGCAATTGCCCTGGGGCTGGCAGTAGGAATGACAGCTATGCCAACACTGGCAGCAGAAAAAAAGACATTGGTATTTGGCGATACCACCTTTAATGCGGAAAATGAGGAGGCAGATATTAATCCTCAGAATACCTATGCAGGATGGGCTTGCATCCGTTATGGAGTAGGGGAAACTCTTTTCCGTTATTCTGATACAATGGAAATAGAGCCATGGATCGCAAAAGAGTATGAAAATATTGACGAGCTGACCTGGAAGATCACACTGAACGACGGAGTTGTGTTTTCCAATGGACGTGCCTGTGACGGAGAAGCAGTAAAGGAAAGCCTGGAGCTTTGGTTGCCAATCATGAGCGTGCAGCAGGAGATCTTTGCATTGATACTATCGAGGCAGATGGAAATACTGTTACCATAAAGACTACAGAACCGAAGCCTGCACTGATCAATTATCTCAGTGATCCTTATGGATGTATTATTGATATGCAGGCAGGTATCAGTGATGATGGTATAGTGATCGGTACAGGTCCTTATGTGGCAACTGAACTGGTGACAGATGATCATGTTAATCTTGTAAAGAATGAAAACTACTGGAACGGAGATGTGAATGTGGATGAGATCACTGTCCGTACAATCTCTGACGGTGATACACTGGCAATGGCTCTTCAGGCAGGGGAGATTAATGCTGCCTATGGTATGGCATATGCAAGCTATCCTTTATTTGAAAATGATGACTTTACATTTACCAGTACAGCTACAAGCCGTGCATTCTATGCGTGGATGAACTTTGAAAGTCCTGTAACATCTGACCCGGCAGTGCGTAAAGCAATTGCATGGGTATTGATAAGGACAGCTTTGTGTCTGTGCTTCTGAATGGATATGGATATCCTGCAGTCGGTGTTTTCCCGGATACCTTCTCTTTTGGAGGCAGAATCTGACAACAGAGAGCTATGATCCTGATGGGGCAAAGAAGGTTCTGGAGGAAGCAGGATGGGTGGATTCTGATGGTGACGGTATCCGTGAAAAAGACGGACAGAAACTGGAGATCCGCTGGCTTACTTATCCCAGCCGTCAGGAGCTTCCGCTTCTTGCAGAGTCTGCACAGGCAACCTTAAAAGAAATCGGTATGGATGTTCAGATAAATTGTACCTCTGATAATAATACTATCCGTAAAGACCCTGCATTATGGGATGTATATGCAAGTGCCATGGTAACTGCACCTACAGGAGATCCGGAGTATTTCTTCACTTCCTGCACACTGGATGAATCTGCAAGCAATAACGGACATTATCACAGTGATAAACTGGAAGATCTGGAAAAACAGATGAAGCAAGAATTCGACGCAGATAAGCGTTCAGATCTGGCGATTCAGATGCAGCAGACAATCCTGGATGACAATGCCTATGTATTCTGCTCTTACCTGAGAATGAGTATGATCATGCAGTCTAATGTAACAGGACTGACTGCACATCCATGTGATTATTATGAACTGACAGCGGATTTGGATATCAACTAAACTGTAACAATAAATGAAGAATATGTGAACGATGATATTTCAGGGGCAAAAGATATTTTGCCCTGATTTGGTAAGTATTAACAAGGATGGTTTACAGAAATGGATAGAAAAATACTGACCTACGATTCCGTAGAGATATCATTTGGCGGGAAAGCGGTGGTTCATGATGTGAGCTTCTCTCTTGAACATGGAGAGATACTTGGCCTTGTGGGAGAATCCGGCAGTGGGAAAAGCACCCTGATCAAAGCCGCAATGGGACTTCTGGGACCGGATGGTCTTGTGACAAGAGGAGATATCCGATATATGAATCAGAATATTCTGGATATACCGGAGAAAGAAAAAGAAGATCAGAGGTGCAGGAATTGGCATGATCTTTCAGGATGCAGGTGCTTCCCTGTGCCCGATCCGCACCATTGGAGAACAGATTTATGAAGTATGCGTGTACATACGAAGATAACAAGAAGTGAGGCCAAAAGCAGGGCAATGGATCTGTTTGATAAACTGAACTTTAAGGACAGTCAGCGTGTGTGGGACAGTTATCCATTTGAACTGTCAGGCGGAATGAATCAGAGAGCAGGTATTGCAATTGCCATGCTTATGAATCCGCCCATCCTATTTGCGGATGAACCGACCAGTGCTCTGGATGTGTCTGTACAGCGTCAGGTTGTAAGGGAAATGCTTAAGTTAAGAGAGTTGTTTGGAACTGCAATTGTGATCGTGACACATGATATCGGGGTAGTCCGGGCAATGGCAGATACTGTGTTGGTTTTGAAAAATGGAAAAACAGTAGAATATGGCACAGCAGACCGTGTACTGGATCATCCCCGGGATCCGTATACCAGGAAATTGCTGGAGGCTGTACCAAAGCTGCAAAGGAAGGTCAGAGTATGAGCATACTTTAGAGGCAGAACATTTAACAAAAATATTTACCCAGAGAGGAAAAAATCCTTTTAAAGCAGTAAATGATGTAAGCTTTACACTAAAAAAAGGAGAAACGCTGGGAATCGTAGGAGAATCCGGCAGTGGGAAAAGTACAATAGCAAAGCTGCTCACCCGGCTGACTGATATCACAGAGGGTACATTGAAATTTGAAGGAAAAGATATTACAAGACTGAAACAAAGTCAGCTGAAAGAGGTATATGGAGATATACAGATGGTTTTTCAGAATCCGGTGGGTTCTTTTGATCCCAGAAGGACACTGGGTGACGGAATTGGTGAGAGTCTTAGAAACCGTGGAATGAAAAAGGCTGATGTGGAGAAAAGAGTAGCAGAATTGCTTGAGCAGTGCGGCCTTGAGAAGGAATATGCAAAAGATATCCTCATGAGGTAAGTGGCGGACAGTGTCAGCGGGCTGCGATAGCAAGAGCTCTGGCAGTAAACCAAAAGTTCTGATCTGTGATGAGGCAACCAGTGCTCTGGATGTAACCATACAGAAACAGATCATGGAGCTTCTGGAAGACCTGAAAGAGAAGAATGGGCTGTCTTTTATTTTTATTTGTCATAATCTGGCCCTTGTCCAGATGTTCTGTGATAGGGTTCTGGTACTGTATGAGGGAAAAGTAGTGGAAAGCGGAATTCCCGATGATATCATCAATGAACCCAAGGAAGAGTATACGCAGAGACTGGTGGATGCGGTACTTCGTGAATGTGATTTTTTTGGAAGTGCGATAGTGGTATGAAAATACAGCAAAACTATGCCGGATAAGAATATATAGATATCCCCTTGGGTGGGTTGTTGACGCTTTAATGTGGTGCTACAATACAGTTGTTTGTAAGGTGCGCGCCAGATAAAAATAATATTTTCACAGGAAAGGAAGTATATTTATGCATATACCTGAAAATTATTTAAGCCCGTCAACATGTGCTGTAATGACAGCAGCCATGCTTCCGGTGTGGGGATATTCTATTCATAAAATAAAAACAGAGATACCGAAATCAAAGATGCCGCTTCTTGGTATTGGGGCAGCCTTTTCATTCCTGGGAATGATGTTTAATGTTCCGCTTCCGGGCGGTACAACAGGACATGCAGTAGGGGGAACTCTTATTGCCATACTGACAGGAAGTCCTGCAGCCGGGTGCATAGCGGTTTCTATTGCTCTGCTGATACAGGCCCTTCTTTTTGGAGATGGCGGAATCCTTGCATTTGGGGCAAACTGTTTTAATATGGCATTTATATTGCCATATCTGGGCTTTTTCCTGTATAAACTTCTTTTGAAGAAAACAGGTATGCGCAAACTTAGCGCGGCAATTAGTTCATATATAGGTATTAATGCTGCGGCCTTTTGTGCAGCTGTTGAATTTGGTATTCAGCCACTGCTGTTCAAAAATGCAGAAGGCCAGGCTCTTTATTGTCCGTATCCGCTAAGTGTATCAATACCTGCAATGATGATCGGACATATTACATTATTTGGTCTGGCAGAGATTATTCTGACAGTAGTGGTACTTACCTTTGTTGAAAAAGTTACACCAAAAGCATTGGATGCTGTTCCGGATAAGACAGCATTTAAACCACTGTATATACTGATGGCTGTTCTCATCGTACTGACTCCTCTGGGACTTCTGGCAACCGGTACTGCCTGGGGTGAATGGGGTGCTGATGAAATCGCTGGTCTGGTAAGTGGCGGAAGCCAGCTTGGATACACTCCGTCAGGAATGACCAATGGATTTGAACTGTCAACTTTGTTTCCTGATTATTCTATGTCCGGGTTACCTGAGTGGACAGGATATATTCTTTCGGCTATTGTAGGCGTGGCACTTCTGGTGATCATTTTTAAGATTATTTCTTCAATGATGAAAGAGAAGTTGATTTTAAAAAGAAGGCTGCATAACAGATGAATGATCATAAAAAAGAAGAAACTATGCTTCCAGACTGGATGTGTTCCGGAGAAACTTATGTTCCATCTAAAGATAAAGAAGCATTTTTAACAAAAAGTACGAAATCAGTTTTATCTGTGCTTGCAAAAATGCGGTTTTATGAAGGGAAGGATGGCAAATTTTCTGCCACTCCTTCTCTGAAACTGTTTTATACACTTCTATATATTGTTCTTACTGCATGTTCGGGAAATTATCTGTTTACTCTGATCATGTGTGCAGCAGTGACAGTCAGACTGGCGTTTTTTCGGCAAAAGCTATCCGTCAGATCCTGAGAGGAACAGCAGGTGCGGTTCTGTTTTCTGTATTGATCCTTCTACCATCTGTATTTATGGGAACTCCTCAGACTTTAATGAATATTACTTCAAGAGTATATGTATCTGTAACTCTGGTTGGTGTTTTGTCATCAGGGACATCCTGGAATAAACTGACAGGAAGTATGAGAACTTTTCGGCTGCCATCCATATTTATTTTTACGCTGGATATTACTTTGAAATATATTTCGGTGCTTGGAGAGATATGTGCAGCTATTCTTACGTCTGTCCGGTTAAGGTCAGTGGGAAAGAATCCTCAGAAAGCAAAAGCTTTGTCAGGTGTGTTGGGAATCTCATTTCTGAAATCTGGTGAAATGGCAGAAGAAATGCATGCAGCAATGTGTTGTCGTGGATTTACAGGAGAGTATAAGAAAAAGCAGAAATACACGTTATGTGCAGCGGATATTTTCAGCACTTTTATTATGGCTGGATGTATTGTATTGTTCTGGTATCTGAACAGAAAGATATGATAATTGACAGGAAAAGACAGAAGAGGGCAGTTATGATCAGACTTGAGAATGTATGTTTTGCATATGAAAAAGAAATTGCACTGAGATATGTGGATCTTCACATAAACAGAGGAGATTCTATAGTTATCCAGGGACCTAACGGATGTGGAAAATCAACACTGATTAAACTATTGAATGGAATTATTTTTCCATCGGAAGGAAAATATTTTTATCAGGGACATGAAATTAATGAAAAAGCGTTAAAAAACAGCCAGTTTGCAAAATGGTTTCATCAGCAGATGGGATATGTGTTTCAGAATGCAGATACCCAGCTTTTTTGTGGAAGTGTGGAAGAGGAGATTGCATTTGGACCGGTCCAGATGGGGCTTTCGGAAGAGGAGATTAAAAAAGAACAGAAGACTGCCTGCACTTATTTGGATTGGAAAAACTAAGAGAGAGACCACCCTATCATCTGAGTGGAGGGGAGAAAAGAAAGGTTTCACTGGCATGTATTCTTTCGTTGAATCCTGAGGTTCTGATTTTGGATGAACCTCTTGCAGGACTTGATGAAAAAACACAGGATATGCTGGTGGATTTTCTGCAGAGTTTTCATAAAGCAGGAAAAACGTTGATTACGATTACACATAACAGACAACTGGCTGAAACTATCGGTACCAGATTTGCCTGTATGAATGAAGAACATGAACTGAAGATGCTATCATAATATTGATAATTATCTTTTCGTTAAAAAAAAAGTACTTCCTGCGGACGAAGTACTTTTTAATGAGTTTTTAGATGCGCATTGCGCGGAGGTCTGTGCACCTTTATTTGTTGTCTGACACAAATCTTTGTGCGGATACATGAATCATTAAGTATCTCGCTGACTGATATTTAATGATCTCTGCATTGATTATATTTTAACAAAATTATGGGAAAGAACAAGCCTCCCAGGGGGATTTCAAACCATGAAAAAAGTAGTATGAACTATGCAATATATGAATAGGTAAATATCCCCCAGGGGTGTTTGACAATTGTTTACGATCTGAATTTTACTTAGTTACTGTAGCCAGAAGTGCTTTAATATCTTCCATATCATCAGCAAAATAAATTCCCTGCTGACGATTTTCTGAGGACAGCCCCATCTTGATCATATGGTCAAGAAGCTGCTTCAGGCTGTCATAATATCCATTCAGATTATACAGAATACAGGGGGCATTAAGGTGTTTTAAGGAAACCATGGACATAACTTCTGTGATTTCTTCCAGAGTACCGGTGCCTCCTGGAAATGCAATAAATGCATCACCAAGTTCAATCATTTTTGCTTTTCTTTCTGCCATATCTTTTGTGACGATCAGTTCTGTGATCTCATCATATTGTAGTTCAGAATCTATAAAAAACTGTGGTTCCACGCCTGTTACTTTTCCTCCGGCATTCAGCACACTTTCTGCTATCTGTCCCATAAGACCGGACTTTGAACCTCCATATACCAGAGAATTTCCGCTTTCTCCAATCCATGTACCAAGTTCCCGGACAGCATCTCCAAGTGCCGGATCATTTCCCTCCAAAGCTCCAAGATAAACGGTAATATTCATTGTAATTTCCTTTCTTTTTTCATGTACAGGTAATTGTTTTATATAACTGCCTCAAATAACATTACCATCAGCGGCATTGTAATAATCGAGAACAGTGTAGTCATGACATTGATGGCACTGGCATAACGTGAATCATTTCCATATACCTGGCACATCTGGGTTATTGTGGAAGCAGACGGTGTGATGATCGCCAGAAAGACAATAAGCATGATTTTATTTCCGTCTGCAGAGAACATAGCCAGATGGCTGATCTTAATCATTACAAGTGCAAGCAAAGGCACTGCAATCAGACGAAGAAATGATACAAAATATACTCTTTTGTCAGCAAAAATCTGTTTCAGATTCATTCCTGCAAACAGCATACCGGTTACGATCATACTGGCCGGTCCTATCATGCTGCCCACTGAGCCAAGAGTATTACTGATGATCTCCGGCAAATGGATTTTTGCGAAAAAAAGTACAACACCGATAAAAATAGAAATCATGTTAATATTTAACACAATCTTTTTCCAGTCGTAGGAAGATTCCCGGCTGATAATCTTTTTGCAGTGTGTCCACAGAAAGATAAGCTGCACACTCATAAAAACACATCCATATAAAACCCAGTCCTGTCCAAGAATAAAGGTCACAATGGGTACGATCAAATTTCCTGAATTAGAATAATAAACAGAAGCAATTTCCACTTCATTCAGATGCAAAAGCTTTCCGGCTATGGAGATAATGATCAGGAGAAGAACCTGGGTCATGACAGATGCAGCCAGGGCAAGCAGCAATCCCTTTACAGTATCCATCGTGTAATCTACCTGAAAAGCGTTGATGATTACACAGGGAATGATCAGATAGAGAATGATTTTGGATAAAACCTTGCTGTCTTCATCTTTTACAAGCCTAACTTTCACGATCAAATATCCCATGAAGATCATAAGAAACAATTGAATGATCTGTTCCATGAGTAGTATGCTGATATTCATAAATATCCACCTCGTATTCTTAAAAATGTCCGTCATCGGAAATATTGTATTTACCCGATTTCTGATGTCGGAACTCATTATAAAACTTTCCCGGTTGCGGTTCAATAGTAATGTGCGAACAGAAACATTTGCTGACAATATTTTACAGGAAGCAAACCACAGATTTGAGAAAGTGTTTCAGATTATATTATCAGACAGTTTTTCAGCGGAAATCTTACAGAACAGCATTCATAGTATACGTCAGGCTTATTGTTTATCAATAACGGCATCCGGAGAATTAAAGGATTACGAAGCAGATCTTAGCTGATTCTTTCTGGACATTCTGATAGTATTATGTCATACTTAAATATGCAGAGGATTGCGGGAGCTGCTTTGTAGCGGAGCAATTCGTGGATAACATCATATGTATTAATTAAAATGAACAGGAGACATCAGCACAATGTTAGATGAAAGGATATATGAGAGTTATATAGGAATCCTGAAGGAAGAAATGGTTCCTGCAATGGGGTGTACAGAACCGATCGCACTGGCATATGGAGCAGCCAGAGCACGAGAAGTTCTGGGAAAAGAACCGGAACATATCACTGCAAAATGCAGTGGAAACATTATAAAAAATGTCCGCTGTGTTATCATTCCAAACTCCGGCGGATTGACTGGAATTGAAGCAGGTGTAGTCCTCGGTGCAGTAGCCGGAGACCCATCCCTGAACATGGAAGTTCTTTCGAAGGTAAATGAATCTGGAAGAAAGAGATGTTGTGAACTTCTGGATAAAAAGATATGTAAAGTAGAACTTCTGGACTCCCCTGTAGTCCTGCACTTTATCATAGAAATGCAGGCAGGGGATGACACAGTAAGTCTGGAGATCAAATACGATCATATTAATGTAACAAAGATCGTAAAGAACCAGGAAGTCCTGCTGGATTCAGATCATAAATCCGGTGAAACTCCGGCTGCAGCAGACAGAACTCTGCTCAATCTGGAAGATATTAAAACATTTGCAGATACTGTAGAACCTGATGATGTCAAAGAAATTATAGAAAATCAGATCCGCAGCAATATGGCGATCGCCCATGAAGGAATGACTGGTAAATACGGTCTTGGAATTGGCCGGATCATCCGTGAAACCTATTCCAATGATATGCTTACCAAAATGCGCAGCCTTACAGCCGCAGCTTCCGAAGCCAGAATGGGCGGATGCGATATGCCGGTAGTCATCAACTCAGGCAGCGGAAACCAGGGTATTGCCTGTTCCGTACCACTGATCGTGTATGCCAGAGAAATGGAACTTCCGGACTATGTACTTTACCGCGCACTGGTATTTTCTAACCTCTTAACTGTATACCAGAAACAGTATATCGGTAAACTTTCCGCATTTTGCGGTGCGGTATCCGCATCCTGTGCAGCCGGTGCGGGGATTACCTACATGGGAGGTGGTGAACTTCAGTGATCAAGAAGACCATAGAGAATACTCTTGCCAATATTCCGGGAATCATCTGTGATGGAGCGAAAATATCCTGTGCAGCGAAAATCGCCGCCAGCCTTGATGCTGCATTCCTGGCACATCACCTTGCTATGAACGGTCAGTCCTATGCGCCATATACCGGAATCCTCAAGGAAGAAGCCGGCGAAACCATCAGCTGTGTAGGACAGATCGGCAAAGAAGGAATGAAAGAAACAGACAAAGAAATTCTGCGGATTATGTTAGAGCGTGTTTGATTTTATGACAAAGTAAAAAAGACCGGTATATTCTCCTGCTGAAAAAAAGACATAATTGCACTGGTTTTGTGATAAGACAAGAAAAAATAATGACTATAAATTTCAATTCGTCTATTATGTTCATCTGAAAATAGGAATATAAATGACCTGAAACGAAAAAAGTATAATTACGGTCATCTTAAGAAACCGATGAAAATGACCTGAAACGAAAAAAGTATAATTACGGTCATCTTAAGAAACCGATGAAAATGACCTGAAACGAAAAAAGTACAATTACAGTCATGTATAGAAGAGAATATGAATGACTGAAAACAAGAAAAGCAGAATTACGGTCATCTTAAAATGAAATTATGAATGACTTGGAATAAAGAAAGTGAAGAATAGAGTCAATATAAAGAGATTTTTTGTTTGACTGAATTTGCTGAAAATAAAATTTAAGTCAAGGAACTTGAGAAAGTAAAAAATTTTTACGAGGTAAGCAGATAGATATGACTATATATGAGTATGGAAATCCAGATGCGGATACTGTTTTGATTCAGTTGACTGGTGATCATGAATTATCTGTTCTTAAGAATGAGGTTGAAGAAATCCGAAAAAGGACTTCAACAGATTTCAGACTCATTGCTGCAAAAGTTGATGACTGGAATTATGAGTTGTCTCCATGGAAAGCACCAGCGGTGTTCGGAAATGAAGACTTTGGTGATGGTGCTGTCAGGACACTGGAGCAGATTCTGACATTATGCACAGACAAAAGCAGGACATATTATATCGGGGGATATTCTCTTGCGGGGCTGTTCTCGTTATGGGCAGCATATCAGACAGATGTATTTTCCGGCATTGCAGCTGCTTCACCGTCTGTCTGGTTTCCGGGATTTATTGAGTATATGAAGGAACATGAAATTAAAAGTGAGACAGTTTATCTAAGTCTTGGTGACAGAGAAGAAAAAACGAGAAATTCGGTGATGTCACAGGTTGGAAACTGTATCCGGATGGGATATGGGTGGCTCATAGAGCATGGAATCAATTGTAACCTGGAATGGAATCAGGGCAATCATTTTAGAGAACCGGATATAAGAATTGCGAAAGCATTTGCCTGGGTAATGGAGGGGAAATAATATGTGGATATTATTTGCATTTGGTTCTGCTCTGTTTGCAGGCCTGACTGCCATACTGGCAAAATGCGGAATCAGAAATACAGATTCTAATGTTGCGACGGCATTAAGAACCGGTGTAGTGTTAGTCTTTTCATGGCTTATGGTATTCATGGTCGGGGCACAAAGTGAAATCAGAGATATTTCGGCAAAAGTCCTGATCTTTTTGATTTTGTCAGGACTGTCAACGGGGATATCCTGGCTATGCTATTTCAAAGCACTGCAGATTGGAGATATCAATAAAGTAACACCAATTGATAAATCGAGTACAGTGATAACGATGCTGCTGGCTTTTATTTTTCTCAGGGAAGAAATAACGTGGCTGAAATTGTTTCAATGATTCTTATCGGTATCGGTACTTATCTGATGATACAGAAAAAGGAAACAAAGGAGAAGGCAGAAGATAAGAAGTGGCTGCTTTATGCAGTCGGTTCCGCTGTTTTTGCCAGTCTTACCTCTATTTTGGGAAAGATTGGAATTCAGGATGTTAGTTCAATCTTGGAACTGCGATCAGGACTGCTGTTGTATTGGTGATGGCGTGGATAGTAGTATTTGTGACCGGAAAGCAGAATACGGTTAATAACATTGACAGAAAAAGCTGGCTGTTCCTTATTCTTTCCGGATTTGCAACAGGCGGTTCTTGGCTATGTTATTACAGAGCACTTCAGACAGGTCCGGCCAGTGTGGTAGTTCCGATTGATAAACTGAGTATCCTTGTGACCATTGCATTCTCATATATTGTATTCCATGAAAAACTGTCATTGAAATCAGGGACAGGACTGCTTCTTATTGTTGTTGGAACGTTAGCTTTGCTGATATAACTATTATAAAAAAGAAAAACTATCTGGAAAAGTATAATTGCGGAAACTGGCTTTTTCAGGTAGCAGAGGGATATTCAGATGGTATTTCAGATGCCAATGGAATCCTTTGATCCGCGCTGTACGCTCGGGGACGGAATCGGAAAAAGACTGAGAAATATGGGGATAAGCCGTACCGAAACCCGTAGAAAAGTGGAAGAACTTCTGGAAAGATGCGGCCTGGAAAAAGAATACGCAGACCGTTATCCCCAAATTGTATATTTATCCTGTGTCTGAAGTATATCAGACAGGGCAGCAGATAGAGCAGAAATGTCTGAAGCGATTTTATTCGTGAAGGACATTTCTGCTTTTTGATTCTTACTCAAAATGCCGTAAAATTTTGTGTTTTTAAAAATAAAGAAAGTGTCAAAAAGCACTAACAATTATTCAGAAATCTGTGATACAATGGAAAGGCGAAATACAGAAATACAAATGAAAAGAGAGAAAACTACAAATGACACAAAAACAAAATACATTAACAAAAACCGGTATTGTAGCGCTTCTTGCCTGTGTTTGCTGCATCTTGTGGGGAAGTGCGATTCCGGTGATCAAGACCGGCTATCGTTTGATGCAGGTAGACTCCGCAGATACCGCGAGCCAGATTGTTTTTGCGGGAGTTCGTTTTACGCTGGCAGGGATTCTGGTGTTGATCTTTGCTTCCATTAAAGAAAGGAAAGTGATGATTCCTGACAGGGAAATTTTGAAATACGCAGTTCCGGTATGTCTGGCGCAGACAGTGGGACAGTATTTCTTCTTTTATATAGGTGTTGCACATACATCAGGAGTCAAGGGCGCTATTATTACCGGACTTGGAAACTTTATTGCAATTCTTCTGTCCTGTCTGGCTTTTCGGAGTGAACGGATGACAGGCAGAAAAATTGCCGGATGTGTTCTGGGATTTGCGGGAGTTGTGGTAATCAATCTGATGGGAAATTCCCTGGATATGGGGTTTAAGCTGACAGGAGAGGGATTTATTCTGATTGCTCAGTTATCCTATGGAATTTCCACAGTTCTGATTAATCTTTTTCCAGAAAAGTATCGCCGGTAGTACTGAGCGGAACGCAGTTTACGATGGGTGGCATCGTTCTGACTCTGATCGGAGTGGGAATGGGCGGTCATCTGGGAAATGTTACAGCAGGAGGTGTGGCAATCATATTTTATCTGGCAATGGTCTCAGCAGTGCATATACACTCTGGTCTGTATTGCTTGCATGGAATGATGTTTCGAAGGTTGCAATCTTTGGATTCGTCAATCCCCTGTGCAGTGTGATTTTGTCTGCGCTGATACTTGGAGAGGTGAAGCAGGCATTTAATATTGGAAGTTTGATAGCACTGATTCTGGTTTGCACAGGAATTTATATTGTTAACTGCAAGAAAAAAATGTCTCGATAAACTGCGGAGCAGTTATTCGGTTATAAGCAAGTAGCGAAGCAGATTGCGGATATCCGCTTGACTGATTCCGTAATCCGGGAAGTCTGGAAAGAAATCGGCGGCTCTTTTTATTTTATGAAAAAAGAGCATAATAAAATAGAATTTTATCTTGCAGGAATGAATATTTCTGGATATCAATCTAAAAAAGAACAGGAGAAATTCAGATGAAGAAAAAAATTTGTAAGCTGTCAGCAGCAGTATTGCTTTTTTTCTTGGGAATTATGGAGATTGGCTGGCGCTTTTTTAACATGGTGGTCTGCTGCAAAAGAGGG